>Ga0209431_10003733_pt1 | contig 12062 bp, 10 predicted proteins | sample RifCSP13_3_FD_184021 | JGI IMG/M metagenome (GOLD analysis project Ga0209431, IMG submission 184021) | Soil microbial communities from Rifle, Colorado - Rifle CSP2_sed 13_3 (SPAdes) (version 2) | ecosystem: Environmental > Terrestrial > Deep subsurface > Rock core/Sediment | place: Rifle...
GAAGAACATTACGCGAAAATGAAAAAAGGCTTTGTATGGGTGCGAAGACCTGACGGAAAACTGGAACAGAAAGAAATTGAATATGCAAGTATAGTAACAAAGAAAGACCTGCCTGCGAGCTCTCTTGCCAGGGGTTTGCAACTGGGCAAAGTAATGGAGCGAAGGGATGACTGGGTAAGCGTTAATGTACAAACTTATGAAGCAACCGACATTGTAACAGCTGTGGATTTAGTGAGAAGGTTTCAAATACCACCGGCAAGAGAAATGGAAAACGGATTCGTGGGAATTCCCAGAACAGTCAGAACACCCGATGGAGAATGGGTCGAAACCTGGGATGTGGTAAAAGAAGAATTCAGACAAAAAGCTTTAGAAATGTTTCAGAAGTCACAGAAACAGTTTGAAGTTTTAGGCTTTGACTACGAAACCGAAAAAAAGAAAAAAGAAATGACAGACAAACGCCAGTACAGATGGAATACCGAAACTGCTCCCAGGGAGACTAGTGCAATAGAATACGAAGTAGCAAGAATTACGGTACAAAAGGAAATGGAATTAGCCGTACTTGAAGCACGAGCTGATCCTGAACTGGCTCACCTTGCTCCTTTGATCAGGCAGGCACAGGAAGGCTTAACTATGCTTTACAGAAGCATGGAGGACTATGGAAGAGTAAAAGTATACGAAAAGCTGGCCCACGAACGCGCCCAAGCCAGATTGAGAAGCGAGGGCCTAAATCCGGGAAGCGCGGAATGGACTTCCAGATATGAAAACACTCTGGCGGAAGAATTTTTACTCGTTTTTGAATATTACACACAACAAGCAATCGAACTAAAAAAACTGGCAGAAGAAACTATGGATGAAAAACATTTATATGCACAGGCAACACCTGAGCAACGGGCCGAAATGAAAAAGGCCCGTCTGGAAAAACTTGCCAATTTAGACGTTGAAGCACAAACAAGAATTGTGATCGGAACGGCAACTGAATCAACGGAGGCACGAAAAGCTATGGGTATTTTATCTACAAACGAAGCCGTAATTTCAGATGAAGTAAGAGCTGCAATGAATATGGCAAGAAGGCCGACAGAATCACAGGCAGAAGCTACGAATAGGCTTAATCATGCTATGGATACATTCTCGGATACAGCAACAGACGCAAATGAGAACTTATTGGCTGTTACTATGAGATACGCAGGTGCAAGAGCCGGACTAATTCAAACTGAATTGGACTTAATGCAAATGCAGGGTGCAACCCCTCAGGAAATAGCTGACAGGCGCACAGAGATTGTACGGGAATACAACAATTTAGGCAACGTTTTTGCTGACCGCCTGCAAACTAATATTCACGTTTGGCAGGAAAGGCTCACGAGACAAAGACCTGAAGATTTTAGAAACAATGACATTCTTAGAGAACAGGAAAGAATTTTAGCAAGGCTAAATTTACCAGGCACGGTAACAAACCCACAAAGGAACCAACTGCGAAATAATCAGGACAGACAGAATATTAATATAGTAGTTGCCAATCTAACCGACGGCACTGAAAGAATGCAAGAATTAATACAATTCGGAAACAATGTTGCTGACGATTTAGAACTCGCTCAGGAAATCAGAGGGTTCAACGACAGATTCGCAGCTCCGATGTAAAAAAAGTAAGTTTCAGCTTTAGAAAACAATCTAGTATAATCTAAATAATGTTGGGTATTCCTGCCAAGCCAGCTCCAAATAAATTTTTAACTATAGACATGGATTCAGTGTCTATAAAATGCTTGGCTTTTTTTACTCCTGAAGATGAACCGACCGAATTTACCAGTATCGCACCGGACACAAAAGCAAAAATAATCGGGGTTGCTAAGGAATACTTAGAACCGGGCGCCATTAGAGGCGGCGTAATAATAGACATGGATTTAGTTGAAAAGGCACTGAGAAACTGTATTGAAGAGTGCACAATGAGCCAGGAGGAACCAATAAAAGACGTGATTTTCGGACTCAGCGGAAATTTATCATTAAACACTATAACAACAGCTAAAATTACCAGGCCAGTACATACTCCCATAACCGAAAATGAAATGAATGCCCTATATTCAAAAATAACCAACTCGGCTTTTACTCAAATAGAAAATGAAGTATTAAACAGTACCGGAGACAGCGACATAGAAGTGGAACTTATAACATCTTCAACTGTTTACGCGAAATTGGACAACAAATATGTGGATAATCCCGTAAACCAAGCCGGAAATGTTCTGGAACTGGCTTACTACACAGCATTTACACATTCATATCATGTTCAGGCTCTGCAAAAACTCGCAAAAAAACTCGGTTTAAGAATTGTAGCAATAGGTTCGGAAATGCATGCAATCGTAAATTATTTAAAACAAGGAAAACTTCCTCATATAGACTGTGTAATAATTAATATAGACAACGATTTTACCGATGTAGGAGTTGTGTTTGGAGGGGGGATGGTCTCGACAAAGGCTTTGGATTTCGGAGCCGTAGATTTTGCGAATGAAATCAGCCAAAAAACCGGATTGAGTTTTACGGAAGCAGAGAAGTTTAAAAGAACTTACTCATACGGAAAATTGTCCAGAACGGAGGCCGACGTTGTTAAATCCTGCATAACAGAAATAATCGATATGTGGCTGGAGGGCTTAAAAATAGTGTTTACAGAATTTACGGGAGTAAAAACTTTTCCCTCAAAAGTTTACCTGGTCGGAGACGCGGCAGAGCTACCTGATATACAGGAAATTCTGGACAAAGAACCCTGGACTAAATCTATAGCTTTCAAAGCTCCTCCCACCTACACAAAACTTACTTTGCGCGACCTTCAGGGAGTAACCGATTCAACAGGAACCCTCGGATCCCTTGAATATGTAATGAACGCCGCATTGTCAAAAATTTATTTAGAGATGCACGGAATCAACTGAATTAATTAAATTATTATGACAAAAATAGAACTTGATCTAAGCGACAACGTAATATCTACCATTAAAAAAGTAAAAGAAACTAACGATGTGGATATTGAAGTTGTAATCCCCCAAGGATCCGTAATTCTCGAAAATTCCATAAATGTAAAATTATTAAATAAACAGGCGGAAAAGTACGGCAAAAACTTGCGCATAGTTACTCTCGACGAAGCCGGTCAGAACCTTTTATCAATGCTAAACGACGAAGAAGGAATGGACCGTTATTCCAAAGTTGCTCCCGAAAACCAGGAAAGGATGCAGGAAAGAAGAAAAACTCTTAAAAGAAAGCTGCCGAAGCCTGATTTAGATTTCATAAATGCTATAAAACTACCCCGATTTTCCGTTCCTAAAATAAGCTTTGGTAAATCAAGAATGGCGGTTGGTGCAGGATTTTTAATAATAACGGCAATTATTTTGTCTTTAGTCTATTTCTCAAGAAATGTAAAAGCCGATGTAAAGATAATAGTTCATTCACAACCGCTGGCCAGAAGCATTCAAATCCGCGTTGACAAAAACGGCTTAACAAAAGCTCCTGAAAAAACTTTAAGAGGATCGGCTATAAGCGCAACTGAATCCGGAACTTTAACCACACCCACAACGGGAGAAAAACTGGAAGGAAAACGGGCTAAAGGCAAGGCTAAAATTTTTAACTTTTTGACAGATACGGAAAAAGAATTCAGCAAAGGAGATATCTTAACCGCAAAAATAAAAGATAAAGATTATAATTACACTTTCGACGATGATGTAACGGTGGCTGCCGGCGTTTTGGATACAACCACCACTCCACCGGGCATTATCGCGTCGGAAGCGGAAGTAAACATTGTGGCAGCAGATATAGGAACAGTATACAACATTGAAAGCGGTATCGACCTTGAAGTAAAAGGTTATAAAAAAACACAGTTTTATGCCAAAACCTCAACCGACATAATCGGAGGCGAAAGCAAAATAATAAAAACAGTTACACAAGCGGACCGCGATAAGCTTTCAAAAGAACTGACTAAAACAGTAATCGAAACCGCTCAAAAAGCTTTGGAAGGAAAGTCCACAAACTCTATAAAAGTTATTCAGGGAACTTCCTTGGCGGGAGAAACACAGGAAGTTTTCAACCATAACTTAAACGATGAAGCAGACACTTTGGAATTAATGACTACCGTTACAATAAACGCTCTGGCTTACAACACAAATGACTTGGACAAGCTGGTAGAAGAAATGCTCAAAGATTTTGTGCCTGAAAACTTCGTGCTTTCGTCAAAAGAAAAAGAAGTGAACGTGGAGGTACTGGGCAACTCCGAAACAACCGTTTTAAATTCCGACAAAGCTGACCTGCAAATAACTATTAAAACTTTTGTAGTCCCGGACATAACGGAAGACAGCATTAAAGAAATGTTAAAAGGCAAAGATTCCAAAGAGGCTGAAGAAATATTGGGAGGAGTAAAAAACATAAGAACTTATTCAATCAATTTAGATTCAGTAATACCTATATTTAAATCCATACCGACAAACACGGATAATATAAATATAATTATTGAAAGGGAGTGAACTAATTCTCTAACTGCAAGAATTGCATACTATGAACGGACCTGAAGAAATAATTTTAGGAGTGGACTTCGGAGAAAAAACTATCGGACTGGCCTTAGGAAGAAATGGTCTGACGTCTCCCTTAAAAATCATACAGGACGGGCGCGACCTGACTGCTATCAATGAAATATACAAAACAGCTTTATTTAACAAGTGCGCCAAAATTATTGTGGGCCTCCCTTTAAACTCAGCAGGCAAAGAAACTTCTCAATCAAGAAAGGTGCGGCATTTTGTAAAATTAATGAAGATATATATAAAGACACCGATCTTTTTTCAGGACGAATTTAACACAAGCAAAGAAGCACTAAAAGAAGCCACGGCCGTAGACCTGTCCAGAAGAAAAAGAAAGACAATAGATCATTATTCGGCGGCTCTGATTTTAAAAAGTTATTACGATTCTATGGGGAAAAATAATTTTAATCCTGCACAGTAGGTTTCTTCTCTTCCTTATTTTCCTTATCTTCTCGTTCAACCACCATTTTTACTTCCTTTGATTCGCATAGCATACACTCAAAATTTTCTCCCGGCATTAAACAAGCCGGACACATATACATACCGTCTTTATAAATTAAGTCATCCTGTCTGCAGTGATTGCAGAGAAAAACAACATCGTCTTGTGATATTTCCCCGTCATTCGGACATATAAATTTCACTATTTCTTCTTTTTCGCTGTGGGTTTTTGCAAGTGTGTTTTGTTCGTCCGACATAGCAAAGGAATAATAACATAAGCTTTGACTCGAATCTAACCCTCTGATAATCTTTAAATATGATTATCCTGGAAACATTCCTGATTTTATATTTGTTATTCGGGTTCCTTTACGCTTTATATATACTTCTTTTCGCCGGAGACGCGTGGTACTGGTTTCCGATAAACATGGTAGGGGGTCCTATTGTAGTTATTATAATTACAATAAAAACTCTCAGAGGTAAAAAAATACCGTTTTTAAAATAAAAGTATGTACAAAAACCTAATACAGAATAAACAAGCGGCACTCTTTGATTTGGACGGAACAATAGCAGACACGGCTCCATTATGGAAAGAGTCTATAAAAAGAGTATTAAAAAACTTTTTGAACTATGAGGAAGCTTTTGAACTTATGCACGGTGCTTCCGTGTACACAAATTTGAGTTATCTTATTCGGGAACATAATTTGGAAATCAAACAATCAGTAAACGAACTCGTAGACCTCGTCCACAATGAGTTTATAAACCTTATGCAGGAAACGGACTTAGAACCCCGCGATGGGTTTTGGGAATTTACATACGAACTGAAAAAACAAAAAAACCTAAAACTTGCACTAACCACAAACACAAAAAAGAGTATGGCACAGGCAATCTTATCCAAACTGGAAATTTCCGAAACTTTTGAGCTTTATGTTTTCGGGGACGAAGTGTCAAAAGAAAAGCCTGATCCCGAAATATATTTAAAAGCGTCAAAAGCACTAAATGTATCTCCGCGGCAGTGCATTGTTTTTGAAGATTCGGTAATAGGATGCAAGGCCGCAATAAACGCGGGTATGGATGTAGCCGTGATTTGGGACGGAACAGAAGAAAAGCACGAATATCCCGACGACGATAAATTAATTGAATTCTATCCTGACTTTTCTGTGTTTGTTGGGAATCTGGATATAGATTTTAAAGAATTACTTACAAAATCCGTGGATAAGTATAAAAACTCTCCCGAATATCAAGCGGGAACATCTACAGGCACTTCAGCCTCTACAAAGTGAAAAGTTATTTCGTTCAATTTAAAATAGGCCGGAGCGTTCTTAGCCCATTTAACCATCTCCCAAAGTTTTTCCTTTTCGCCTACCACATGCAATTCCAAATACAACTCGGAATGGTTCACGAATGAAGTTGATTCCAACCCTAAAGACCTTAATTTGTTTCTGATGGAAATGTTATATAGGAACTTTCGTAGCAGCTCTTCAAAGGGAACCCTTTTCTTAAATGTTATATGCAAGTGTAGTTTTTTGTGTTTTTCCATATGCTTCCTCCAAAAGACCCTAAATGTTATCAAGCATTGATAGTTTTGTCAATAAGTAAATTTTTACGGTTTAAGAGGATTTATTTTACATTCTTCATTCGTTCAATCCAAAAATAATAATTCTTTATTCCGTCACCACCTATAAGCTGCATTTGCTCCATTATCTTATCCTTCAAGTGTCCCTGACGAGGCAAAGGTGCATCACTTCTTGGCATAATAATTACCGAGTTAACTTCTCCCAGCCATATCCTCAAAATAATTTCGTGCTCCGGATCATCTTGTGGCCTAACAACGGCATAACCGTGAAAGTCTGTTTTACGAGGATCTACCCTTACCTGTATTTCTCCGCCTTCAACAGACTGCCATTGCTGGAATTGCATAATTCTTTGGTGATATTCAGAAAAACTCCAGAGTTCCATAAAATTCATTGCACCAAAATTTTTAGGATTATCAATAGGTTCAAGATTCCTGAGCATAGCGTAATTCACCCGTTTGTCTTTTGTAAGCCTTTCTTTCTCACGTTCTTCTTCTTGTTCCTCTCTAAGCGCTTCTATTTCATCTGGTTCAAATTCCTCAGGTAGCTCACTTTCGCTATCTTGTTTTCCATTATGTTCTGACATACGCTTATAGTATACTCGACTTCAAATTAAACTTCAGAATATTTAGCATTACCTGTCCCATTAATAAACTTATAGTATGATATCCTCACTGAAAAATGCTTGTTTACGTTGTCACTACAACAATATATCCCTACAATATATATTGCTTAAATAATGTGGATAACTCCTGTAGAGTGTAGTTGGTTTGCCTAAAGATAAATTGCCCCACGTATTATATGTTTATTCAAGAAGAAAAAAACGAATTGGATATAAAGGATTTATGGAAACGCGTGCTCGCAGAACTGCAGATAACAATAAATCCCAGTAGCTACAACATGTTTTTCGGCAATACTTACCCCGAAAAAATAGAAAACAATGAAATAACACTCATTTGCTTAAATGGGTTCGTAAAGGAAAATATAGAAAAAAAGTTCTTCTCCCTCGTTCAGGAAAGCGTTAACAGAATAGGAAAGGGCACTTTTAAAATCTCTTTTACTATCAAAGACCGATTAAAGGAACAACAGGAGCCCGCCAAAGCAGGACCTCTATTTGAAAACATGCCCTCTCAACAGACACCAAGATCTGCAACTTCAGTTTCAAAGGAATCCTACACAAAGTCCAACCTCACTCCTAAATTCACTTTTGAAACCTACATAATGGGAAAAAACAACCAGCTCGCATTCGCTATAGCTTCCGCTGTAGCCCAGAATCCCGGAAAAGTGTACAATCCCTTCTTTTTATATGCAGGAGTGGGATTGGGAAAAACCCACCTCATCCACGCAATAGGAAATAGAATTCTAGAAGAAAAACCCGGCTTGAAAGTTATCTATACCACAGGAGAATCTTTCACAAACGAATTAATTGAATCCATTAAAAGCGGGAGAGGAGGAGGAAGATATACCTCTAATGATTTTAGGGATAAATTTAGAAAAGCAGACGTTTTGCTAATAGACGACATTCAATTTATTGCGGGCAAAGAAACTACGCAAGAAGAGTTTTTTCATACCTTTAACGCCTTGTACATGACTCAAAAGCAAATAGTTATAACTTCCGACAGACCTCCGAAAGATTTCAAGAAAATAGAAGAAAGGATAACTTCCAGATTCGAAAGTGGGATAACAGCGGATATTCAGGCGCCGGATGAGGAAATGAGGTCGGCTATACTAAGAAAAAAAAGAGATGAAAACCAGGACGCTGTCTCCAATAATGTCTTGGACTTCATTGCGGAAAAAATAGACACGAATGTAAGGGAGCTGGAAGGGGCTTACTTGCAAGTTTTAACTTATGCTAAAGCCTTCGGAGGCGATGTTTCGGTGGAAACTGCCGCGAAAGCTCTGGGCCAAAAAATTAAATCCGAAACTAACAAAGCAATAAATCTTAATCAAATACTAAAAACCGTTTGCAATTACTATTCCGTAAAAACTGCGGACATAAAAGGTCCTAGAAGAAATAAAGAACTGGTAATTCCCAGGCAGATAACTATGTATCTGATACAGGAACTGACCAAAACACCCTTGGTGTCTATAGGAGAATTTTTGGGCGGGAGAGATCACACAACTATTATGCACGGGGTTGGAAAAATAGAAAAAGACATTTTAAACCAGGACAAAATGAGAGAGGATGTTATTAACATTAGAAAAGAATTATCAGCCTGATATAAAAAAACAGTGTGGATAAACGGAATATGTTATCCACAGGATACTAACATATAAACTATCAATTTCAACAAAACATAACCCGAAACACGGCGCTTAACAAAGGCAAAAAAAGCCTGTCCTTTTAAATTTTCCAATCAACAAAGCCAAAAAACAGAAATGCACACTGACAGCCCCGCTTTTAAATAAGATCTACGGACTTTTAAACGTTCTACACAAATCAACATCTCCTACTACTATTACTACTGTTTCTATATATAGTATTTAAATGAAATCAGGGTGAACAACAGTATGTGGAAATCCCAACAAATTTTTTGAGGATACTTAAAGTATAATTGTTATTATCTGATATGTTCCTTATATACTCTTTGATCGCAAAACTCATCCGCCTGTTTGTACTTATATTCAAAAAGGGTTCCGGATACTCCTTGCCGGGTTATATTTTATTAAAGCTAAACCCCAATATTCTATCTTCTACCAGAATTAAGTTTAAAAAGGGGCTGATCTTAATTTCCGGAACCAATGGTAAAACTACTACCGCAAAATTAATTACCCACGTACTAAAATCAAACGGTCTAAAAGTAACTCATAATGATACCGGATCCAATCTGTTAAGAGGTATTGTGTCCACAGTTTTTATGAATACTAGTCTACTCGGTGGATTTGATTCGGATGTGGGGGTATTTGAAGTGGACGAGTTTGCTCTGCCTGTTTTATTGAATTATTTTAAGCCTAACGTTTTGGTTCTTCTCAACTTGTCCAGAGACCAGCTGGATAGATACGGTGAGGTAGATATTATTTTTGACAGGTGGAAAGAAGCTGTTTCAACTCTTTTGCCTTCTACATACATTGTTGCCGATTCCGAACAGGAAGATTTTAAGGAACTTCATTCGTTGTTTTCGGGAAAACTGGAAACTTTTGATTCAAACTTGGATTTGCTCCACCACACAAAGCTGCATGGCAAATTTAACGCTAAAAATGTAAATGCAGCGTTTATGGCGTGTTCCCATTTGGGCTACAGTAAAGAAAACATAGCCGAAAAACTTAATACATTCGAAGCAGCTTATGGCAGAGGGGAGTCTTTTGTTTTCCAAGATAAGAACTTTACAATTCTATTGGCAAAAAATCCTGCGAGTTTCAACAACAATCTTGACCTGATTAATTCCGGGAAATTTTCCGTAGACACATTGTTTTTCATTTTAAATGACAATCTACCTGACGGGAGGGATGTCTCGTGGATTTATGATATACATCCTGAAAAGCTTTCCGATGCCTGCAGAAGTAAAAATATATTTGTGGGGGGCACAAGATATTTTGATATGGCGGTCCGGCTAAACTATGCCAGTGTTTCCGGTTTGAATGAAGATAATTTAAATAGCAACCTAACAGCACTTATAAAAAAAATAGCAGGTAGCGACAAAATAATGGACGTTTTGATCCTTCCAAACTATTCATCTATGCTGGAGATAAGAAGGATTTTATTGGGGAGAAAAATATTATGAAATTAAAAATAGGTTACTTTTATTCGAATCTTCTGAATTTGTATGGGGATACTGGAAATGTTGAGATCCTAAATTTTAGATCGAAAAAGCGCAGCATAGATACGGAAATAATAGAAATAAATGCTGATACTAAACTGACCTCTGACTTAATGTCAGAGATAAATATTATAGTAATGGGCGGAGGTCCGGACAGCGGCCAAAAGCAAATGTACGAGGATCTGCTCCACAACAAAGGCAGTTATTTAAGAGATTATATTGAGTCGGGAGGAGTGGGTATATTTATATGCGGGTCATACCAGCTTTTGGGCCATTATTACAAATCGGCCGACGGAAAAATGCTAGACGGTTTGGGTATATTTGATTTGTATACGCGGAGTTTCGGTGTTAAAAGACCACGTTGTATCGGCAATATGGTATGTGAATTAAATCCTGATATTCTAAATGACTCCGTTTTTAAATCAATTTACGAAGGTTATGATTCTCCAAAGTGTGACTTTGCCAGTTTGGTAGGTTTTGAAAACCATTCCGGGCGGACATATTTGGGAGTGCAAATGAAGCCATTCGCAAAAGTTATAAAAGGCCACGGAAACAATTCCGAAGACGGAACCGAAGGGGTTCACTATAAAAACAGCATCGGCACTTATATGCACGGGCCGATTTTTTCCAGAAACCCGCATTTAGCCGATTATTTAATAAGCAAAGCTCTAAAAACCGACAGCCTCGACCGCTTGGACGATTCACTCATTTATAGGGCGCATTCATTTTCAAAGACTTTGCCCCAGTAAGTTGAAAGGAGTATTTTACTAAAAGTAAATGTTGGAAAAAATTCACAGAAATTTGTTTTTTATTATTATATTTTTAATACCGTTAAATTTGGGAAAGCATTTTATTTTTAGATTCTCATATGTAAACGGACTCCTTTCGGACTATCTAATACCCACATTGTTTGTAACGGATCTGTTTATAATTCTGCTTTTGCTGATCTGGTTTATTGATTTGCTTATAAACTTAAAACCATTTAATTTTAAATCCAATTATCTCTCTTTTTTATTTCTAACACTCTATTTAGCTTCAGTATTTTTGTCAATTTCAAACTCCGACAGGCCCGAACCCGGCTTTTATGCCTACATCCGATTGATTTTGTATGTTTTATTTTTTATTTATGTGATTAATAATTTTGATTTTAAAAAAGATTTAAAAATATTTTTAACGGTTGCATGCGCGTCGGTAATTTTCCAAACTGTTTTGTCCCTTTTTCAATGGGTCAATCAAGGATCCATTTTTAACAATTATTTGTTTTTCGGTGAGCAGCCTTATTCTTTTTCCACACAGGGGATTGTTAAAGAAAGTCTTTTCGGTGTGTCAAAAATACCCCCTTATGGAACATTCCGGCACCCGAATGTGCTGGCGGCTTTTATGTCAATATTTTTAGTATTTATTGCTTTCGCCGGTAAAAAAACCAAAGTTGATAAACGGTTATTAACGGTGGCGTTTGTAGGAGGATTTTCCGTATTAGCTATTTCTTTCAGCAGGTTTGCAATAATCAGCTTTGTTTTTGCAGTTGGAAGTTATTTTCTGATTTCCAAACTTAAAAAATTCGGGGCGGTCATATGTTTGTTGCTTGTCCTTTTGATTATCTTGGCCGGCATATCTCTTCCGGTAATACCGTTTAAACAGTTCTTAATCGAGGATCCCTCATTTTCCATAAGGGCCGATCTAATTAAAGCTACATATAAAACCATAGGGCAGGACATTTTATTCGGTGCGGGACTAAATAACAATCTTGTTCA
>Ga0209431_10003735_pt1 | contig 12060 bp, 13 predicted proteins | sample RifCSP13_3_FD_184021 | JGI IMG/M metagenome (GOLD analysis project Ga0209431, IMG submission 184021) | Soil microbial communities from Rifle, Colorado - Rifle CSP2_sed 13_3 (SPAdes) (version 2) | ecosystem: Environmental > Terrestrial > Deep subsurface > Rock core/Sediment | place: Rifle...
CATCTACTGCAATTTTTTCTAGTTTTGGTGCATATCTTGCAAAGGTCTCATCTTTTTGCATCAGATCTTCCATCATGAAAGTGATGTAGCCTGCAAAACTGTTGATGCCTTTCATTGCAAGTTCTTGTTTGTTCTTCTTGTACACATCATGGAACTTGTTATACACTGACTCTGAAACCGTTATTGATTTGAATCCTGCTTTTGGCATTTTACTAACCTATTACCGTATTTTAAAGTACACAAGTATTTAATGTTTCTGTGTTTGACACCGTCAAAACATGATCATGTCAATGGGGTAAATTGATTCAAAGAAAATTCATTAATCAATTAACAAAAATAATTTGTACCTTAGTATGACTGAAAATTCAATTATTTCTAATTCAATATGGATTTGATTTTTAAAACTTTGAACTGCGTCTTTTGAGTATTAAGTATAAATTCTACGCGTTTTTTATTTATTGAAATTGGATTATTAAAGGAGGTGCGCTCGTAACTAGACCATGCCAAAGTACCTGGGCCATCAGTTGGGCATACATGTTATGCCCACTGTTGGTCAAATTATCTGGTAATGCTTTATACTGGCCGAATATTTTCAAAATTTGTGACTCGAGGTTACCAATCTGAAAAGATCAAAGAAAAATTAATTGACCTTTTAAGAAATTCAAAGACAGGTCTTTCTGGCACTGAAATATCTAAAAAACTTGGAATAAACAGAATCACTATGACAAAGTATCTTAATGTCTTTTCTGCGGAAGGTCTAGTCAAGCAAAAAAACATCGGGAGTGTAAACCTGTGGTTTGTAGAAGAAGGAGTAACTCATTATAATTTCCCGGCTGATTTCTTTCAGGTGCAAACTAGATATTTAGAATATCTTCTATCAGGAGAACATAAAGAAGCATATGGCCTACTTAGAAACTCACTTCATTCAAGTGCAAATCCTATAAAGACATTGACTGAAGTAATCTCCCCAGCAATAGACTCAGTCAGAGACTTGTATGAGAAAGGAAAAATTGGCAAATCAGAGAAAAATTTTCTAGACGAAATAATTTCTAATTCTATCCAAATTGTTAATCTAACAGAGGTAGATGTAAATCCAAAAAAGAATGCCATTGTGTTTTCTACTGATCATGACAGTGCACTTCTTGCGCAAACTGCTGCTGCAGCCTTTCATGCTGATGAATGGAAAGTTTCACAACTTGGTGACATGTCATCCGCAATAGATGTCATGTTTGATATTGATTTACAAAAATTTCTAAACAAGATCTGGACCAAAAAACAGGATCTGATGATAATAGTAATATTTTCTTCAACAGAAAGTGGTTCAAAATTCTTTTCTGAAGCAGTAAATTCAAGCATGACAAAATTTGGTAAAGCATTACATCTTGTTATTTGTACAAAACTAGCAAAAAAGACAAAGATTAAAGCAGATTTTGTTTGCGAAGATCTAGACACCATGCTACAATGGTGCCAAACCGTATACGAAAGCTCGCAATCTTAGCTTTCTAAAACATTCAATATTTTAAATGGAATTGTTGCAAAATCTATTTCTTTTTCAGCAGATACCAACATGACATGTTCACCAACTGGGAAACTCATTACTACTGCCTTCTCTCTGTATGACATTGCAAACTTTACTGGCCCAAGTTGTTTATCGAATTCTTTCCGCATTTTTGTTCTTAAAACGAGTTCCATGAACAACATTTCATCATCCTTTGTATCCTCAAGAGGCTTTTTGTCCTCTTTCATGCCTCCAGCAACAAGTCTACCTTGATTATTTACCATGCCTGCAAATCTTATCCTTGAATCCAAATCCGTGATCTTTTTGCATATTGCCTCAAAATCCATATCGTTTCGTCCTCCATGCTATTTTTTGTCTCATAAAATTAATTATCAACGGGTAATTATAATACACGATCTATTTATTGCGATCTCTTTCTATTATCTAAATATGACAGTAGAACCTGATTACAAAAAATCACTAGAATATTACAAACACCTCTCACTATTCTGGACTGACATAGTCTATCTCATGGCAAGCAAACCCGCTGCACTAACTTCTGCAGGACCGATGAGAAAGTTTGCTATTCAAGCAAAGAAACTCGCCACTGAAATGATAGAAGCAAACGAAGATCTGACAGAATTTAACACTAGACTTGCTGAATACTATAAACAGCTTTCAGATACATGGATTGAAGCACAGGAAAAAGTTAACAAAAAAATTCCTGAAATTCCTCAGGACATGGAAAACCTAGAAGCATCAAAACGTGTTTGGATTGACATGTTTGAAAATGATTTCACACAGCTTTTTGATTCTCAAAAATTTGGAGAAAACTTTGGGAAGCTGATATCCAGTGAACTTGAACTTTCAAAACACTGGAACAGTATGCTTTCTACCTTACTTGAAACTGCAAATGTTCCAACTAAAAATGATCTTGACGATGTTTACAAAGAGTTACATTCTTTACGAAAAAGAGTAAGTAAACTAGAAAAAAGTGAAAGAGGTGTTAACGATGGAAAATGAATTAAAAATAGATCCAAAGATTGTTAGTGAATTTTTCAAATTTAACAAAAATATCATTGAAGCACCAAAAATGGTGCCAGCTCCAGATGAAATCAATCTTGAAATGACACCATATGACGTTGCATATACAGAAGATAAGGTTCGTTTATTACATTTCAATTCTCCAACACAAAAACAACATAAAATTCCAATTGTAATAGCATACGCTCTAATAAATCGATATCACATTTTAGATATACATCCACAAAAAAGTTGGGTCCGTAATATCCTAACTCAAGGCTTTGATGTGTATATGATTGACTGGGGAACACCCACTAAAATAGACAAATATCTTAGCTTTGATGATTACGTAAATGGTTACATTGATAATTGTGTAGATTTTGTGCGCAATGAGGCCTCTGTTGAAAAGGTATCATTACAAGGTTATTGTACTGGTGGAACTTTGGCTGCAGTGTATGCCGCATTACATCCCAATAAAATCAAAAATTTGATAGCTACTGCACCTGTAATTGACGGCAAACGAGATACAACTGTTGTTGGCAACCTAGCAAAGCACGTGGATGTGAATAAGATGGTAGAAACCATTGGTAATATGCCTCCTGAATTCATGTATTATGTATTTTCTGTCTTGAAACCATTTGAACAAGGGATAGAAAAGTACATTAACTTTTTTAGAAATGTTGAGGACAAAAACTATGTTGATAATTTTCTGCGTATTGAAAAGTGGTTAAATGAAACTCCACCAATTCCTGGTGAGCTTTTCAAACAATGGATTCGAGATATATATCAAGATAGTGTGTTGATACAAAATAACATGTATGTAGGAGGTAAACTTGTATCACTTAGAAATATCACTATGCCAATATTTACACAAGTCGCAGTAGGTGATCACTTGGTCTCACCTGAATGTAGTATGCCTTTACACTATGCAGTAGGAAGCGAAGATAAAACTCTTAGAATTTATCCGACTGGTCATGTTGGCATGATAGCAAGCTCATTTTCACAAAAAGTTGTTCTTCCAGAGCTTGGACAATGGTTAAAAGAAAGATCTTAAAAATAAAAGGTAAATTTGCTTACACTAACTTCGTGTCACTTTTTTTGATTTTTTTTCTACAGGGATGATTACTACTTGAACCAGATCTCCTACTTTTACTCCAAGTGCGTCTCTTTCTGCCTCGGGAATTGAAATTCTTCCATTACTACCAACTGATGTCTTAAATGCTCCCCATGACACAAACTGCGGCATTGATTGTGCAAGTTTGAAAGCGCTATCCATTGCTTTGGATTGCATGTTTCCAAAGTTTTCCATAATTTCTGATTGAGCTTTTGCACCTTTACTTGTCATCTCTTTTAATGTCTCTACAGGATCAAATTCTTGTTTTTGTTGACCCATCATTGCTCCAAAAGTTTTCATAAATTCTGCCTGAGCTTTCCCACTTTTTTGTATCCATTCTTTGAACATAGTTGTTGGATCATACTGGTTACTATTACCTGTCATAGGTTTTGATTGTCTGTTTATCTATATATGCATTTGGTATTACCTGATAGATGTGACCACCTATTGGTTCAAAAATCTCAACACAATCTCTGAGAATTTCTCTGGCTCTTCAACAAATGGAGTATGACCTGAATTTTCCATTTCCACAAATTGACAATTTTTGATGGAAGAAATAAAGTCCGTTGAATATGTGATAGGAAGAAGCGTATCCTGTCTTCCCCATACTATCAAAGTAGGTGCCAAAATCCTTGCAAGTCTTTCTGAGAGTGGAACGGCATTTCTAATGCCCAAAATTGTAGACATGAAAGCCATTTTTGCATTTGGGAGTGTCATACGCTGAATAAATCCATCTATAGTATCAGAATCTATTTCCTTGTGAACTCCTGCCATCATCTGAAATGCAGTCTTTGCACCCTCCTGTGTTGGATATAGTGCCGCTAGCGTATATGCATCGAATGTAGACGTAGATTGTTTCATATTTCCAGAAGGAGAAACAAGAACTATCTTTTCAATCATTTTGCTTTGGGTTATTGCACATTCAGCAACAATCTGACCGCCAAGTGACGAACCAATCATGTTTGTTTTAGTAATCCCAAGCGTATCTAGAAAATCAAAGATAAATTGTGAAAAAAAGTCAGGTGTGTAATCTACAGATGGCTTGTCACTAAAACCAAAGCCTATAAGATCAGGTATAATTAAATGGTATTTTTTGCTAAGATGTGGAATTACATGTGCCCATCTTTCAGCAGAGGCTCCAAGACCGTGAACAAGAAGAACATTACCATCGGACCCGCCTTCTTCAAGATACCTAACCTTATTGGCACCGACTTGAACGAATTTCTCTTTCATCAGTCACTGTCCGTCCGTAGGTTCTGAATAAGATAAGTCTTTTCCAACAAAAAATGGGCCGAATGGGATTCGAACCCACGACCTTTCGATATCTGAATAAGTTTATCAGTCGAACGCTCCAGCCAAGCTGAGCTATCGGCCCAAAAATTTTTCAAGTCAACGGTCATTTAAGTTTGCTGGCTTTTCCATTTGATAGAGCAACCCATGGATGGGTCAAAGTCCTTCTCTATATTCTTTCCAAGTAGAAACTTTTCTATGTTTAGAATCATTGTTTTTTCTGTTGCAGTATCTTCTGGCCTCATAGCATTGTCTATTCTGCCATGAAAGATAAGTTTCCTGTCTTGGTCAAAAAGAAACGGATCTGGAGTACAAACAGCGCCATACCTCTTTGCAACTTGCTGGGTTTCGTCAACAAGATATGTAAATTTGATCCCTTTTTCCTTAGCAAATTTTTTCATGTTCTCAAAACTATCGTCAGGATAGTTTGTAGGATCATTGCTATTAATTCCTATGATCGCAATTTTATCCTTGAACTTGTCATAAAGTTCAACCAATGCCTTGGTTTTTGCTTGAACATATGGGCAGTGATTACACATGAAAACTACTAACAATCCCTTGTAATCTTTGTATTCTGAAATCATGTGCTTCTTGTCATCTATTCCCAAAATCTCAAAATCAGGTGCCTTGTCACCTGTCTTTAAGACAACTTCTGATTTTAACAATCCCATAAAAAAATTGTTTTAATCCTATCAATAAAATCTTTGCCTAAACAAAGGCAACAATTAAAATCTACACGTCTTGAATTCCCTATTGATGGGCTGGTAGTTCAGCGGTAGAATACCCGCCTTGCACGCGGGGGGTCTGGGGTTCAAATCCCCACCAGTCCATCTTTTAAAATTTAAAGATTCATGCCTGTGAAAGATGGATTTAAATATCATTTGGTTCTCTGCTGTGTAGGGAAATTAAATGCCGGCAGAAGAAATAGCAGTTTACATTCCTTTGATAGTGGGATTAGCACCAGGCTTAGTATACTGGCTAGCAATTACCGCTATGAAGAGCAAAAAATAGATGTACTAACATCTTTGCATTCTTTTTCTTATTTTATCTCTAAACGTAAGTTGGTAAAACCTTCTAGTCCACGTTGTTTAGATTATGATATACAGTACATGATTAATCACTTTTGGAAAGTATCTATATGAAAGCAATCATTTTTGCTATATTGTTAGCTTTTTCAATATTCCCATTTAATCTTTCATGGGCACAATACACTAAACCAAGCGACACTCTAACTGTCCAAGTCTTAACTCCTTATAGCTACAAGGCAGAAGATGGTTCTACTGTGGTTATAGGCGAAGTGCAAAACAAAAACAACTTTTCCGTTACTGGCGTAAAATTAGGGGTTTCTTTTTATGATGAAACTGGGAAAATACTAGAATACAAGACTGATACAACATTACTCAAAGTTATTCCAGCTGGAGGAAAAGCCCCATTTTCCATTAGCTCAAAACAGGATCCTTCTATAACTGACATATCAATTAATTTAACAGGATTCAATTCCTCTCCTGAGAGACAACAAGTACTAGTAATAACTCCTGGAACTCTAGAAATTTCTGATCAACTTGTACTTTCAGGAACCATAATCAATGGAGGAACCATACTTACAAGCACCACAACAATCTATTTGATTTCATATGATGCCTTTGGAAGAGTTGTTGGTATAGCAACTACAATACCACAACCAGACGATATTGGTGTTGGAAAGACATCTGTCTTTACTATAAGTTCTACTCCAAACTCAATTACAAGATCATACAAACTTGTCGCAGAGTCGGATAATTACCAATCTGCGCTAACTGATATCACAAATGTGGAAACAACGATAAGTTCACTTACAAAACTTGTAACCATAAACGACGTGTCAGTTACCGATCTAATAGGAAACAAGTATTCTACAATACCTATTGGAAGCACAGTCAAAATAACTAGTGAAATATGGATAAAATATGCATCTGAGCAGTCTGAACAACCCTATGTTTGTTATGTTCAAATAAAACAAATTGGAACTGAAAACCTTACACAAAATGAGGCTGATGCAGCCACCGTTGAATTCATAGGAACTGTACAGAGCGTATTTCATGGAATGGAAAAACAGGAGATTTCAGTAAACTGGGTTCCAGATAAACAAGGTGCATTCTTTGCAGAGGTATATGTATGGGATCCAAACGCCGTAGCGCTCGCTGAACCAAGTCGTCATATCAATGTGATGCTTGTAAAGTAAAGTAAATCTAAAAGAAAACAAAGTATCTGTATGTCTAAATTCAAGATAGTTGCCCTTGGAGGAACATTTGATATAATACACAAAGGACACCTTGCACTATTACAAAAAGGGTTTTCTATTTCATCTAAAGTTATTATCGGTCTTACAAGCGATGAATTTGCGATAAAAAAAGGAAAAAAGATATTACATGATTATCCTCAAAGACGCGAGTCACTGAAATCTGTAATAAATAAAAATTTTCCAAATTCTCACTATGAGATAAGCAAACTTGATAACGACTTTGGACCTGCTGTTTTAAAAAATGAAGTAGAAGCTTTGGTTGTTAGTGAAGAAATGATAGAACAAGGTGAAATATTAAACAAATTACGCACTCAAAAACATCTTTCTCCAGTGGCAATTGTAGGCGTTCCAATGGTTCTTGCAAAAGATGGTAAACGCATATCTACAACACGAATTAAAAACTCTGAAATTGATGTTGAAGGAAATTTGCGTTGAATTGACAAACAACTTGTCTATCTTTGAGTAACTGAAATAAAACAAAAAAATTCTAGTATCTAACGATGAAAAACCTGACTAATCATATGCTAAATAAAATATCTACCGACGTAGCAGAACTAAGAGACGGTCTTAATCCAGAAAACATAGCCTACTGGTACAATAAAGTCATACAAGAAGCAAAGGATATGGCTCCTCCATGGTTAGTAGACAAGATAAATGTTAAACAAGATCCTGTATTACACATGAAATTCAATTTGGACGTATCAAAGCGTGCTGTAAGGTATTTTATGATGGCAATAGAAAACCACTTGGATGAAATGCCCTACTCAACCAGATTATATTTTCTCAAAGTACAAGAAATAATGACTACTGAAATGGACAAATCACTAGTGTAGTTTATTCTTTTGTAATCTCAACTACATCCTTAAAAATTGCAGTTTCTGTTATTCTATGTCTTTTCTCAATAACCGATTGTATAAAATCTGCAAATGATTCTACCTCAAATCTGTCTTTTAGCAAAATACTGTGGGCCGATTTATCTTTAGCAGATATGATGACTTCGTTTTCAATAACTTCTAAAATTCCAGTGATGAATGACTCATTGTCTTGTTTTACATAAATTAAACCAGAGAGTTTCTGTGCTTCATACTCATCTTCACATGTGATCTTTTTTTTCATGTCTTTATTCAAACAAGAATTTGTTTACCTGATCTTTTGCTTTTTCCCTTTTTTTCTTAAAATCTGCTATGAAAGGCTTTGCAGCATCTTTAAGATCACATTTGCATTCACCACACAAAAGCTCACCACTCTTACATTTTCTTGCTCGTTCATCAGAATCTGTTTCAGAATCAAAGAAGTATCGTAAATACCAAAATACTGGACATATGTTGAAGTTGGCTCCTAGTTTGCGTTGTAGTTCAATAGTTGGCTGGCCTCCAGTAAACGAATTTGAGATCTTTTTGTCAACTGCCTCTTCTTCATCAGTTGTAAATATTGCAGTTTCTGGAATAGATGAAGACATTTTTCCTTTCATTCCAAGACCAGGTAGAAATTTAGAATGAATTTGTGCAGGTTTTGGATATCCAATTTTTTCTGCAATGTCTCTTGTTACTCGCCAATATGGATCTTGATCTATTGCAGCAGGTATGAGAACAGGAGTAGGTTTGCCCTCAATTACTGAGGGAAGAAAACAAGGAGCTGCCTGAATGGGCGGGAACCCAATCATTCCTATGTTTGTTGAATTTTGAAAACCAAAAACTGCCTTTACGGTGGAGTATGTTATCCTCTTAGCAATTTCAAGAGAAATTGGATAGATCCGTTTTATGTCCTTTGAGTCTATCAAAATCTTTGTCTTTTTAGGATCAAATCCTACTGCAATAATATCTAAGATATTTTCATATGTATATTTTGACACATCGTCAAACGATCTTTCATCACTGTAAAGAAATTTTTCATCATCCGTAATCTGAAAGATCAAATTTACATCAAATTTATCTTGTAAATATTTTGTAAAGATCCATGGAAGTAAATGTCCCATATGTACTGAGCCTGATGGCCCTCTACCTGTGTAAAGATAGAACTTGTTTCCCTTTTCATATTCGGATAAGACCTTATCAAAATCTCTATGGCTAAAAAAATATCCAAGCTTTAGCATAGGGTGCAATTCACCGGTTTTCTTTTTTATTCTCTCAAGTAACTCTGATGAAATTTTTTCTGTACCAAATTTTTGAACAAGTTTATCATAATCAACGTCACCTTCAACACTCCATGGAGTAACTGTGAACTCGTCGCCTGACATTCATCATTCAGATAAGTTAAGGTTTAAAAAGTCTTTTCTGCTTTTTGTGATAATGTCGAAAGTTCTTCATCCAATTGAACATAAAATAATCAAGACCCTAAAAGAGACACCTAACATAACTTATGATGAGATTGCAAAAAATACACAACTTGCTATAGATCAAGTAAGAAGGGGTGTTGAGTGGCTCAAATACAAAAATTTAGTAGAAATTCATGAATCCGAAGTATTCTTTGCTAGTCTTGGAGAAAATGGTAAGAAGGCTGCTGAGAAAGGACTTCCTGAGAGAAGGCTTGTCAACCATCTTGCAAAACACAAGATTTGTACTTTTGAAGATGCAAGAACTGCAGTCTTAGAGGAGGAATTTAATGCTGCCATCTCAAACGCAAGACAAAATGGATGGATTGAGATTACAAAAAATGAGACTTCAAACATTATCACACTAAAAGATAACATAAAAAATTCTTCAGAAGAAGAATTACTTTCTATTCTAGTTAACAGAACGCCTGTTTCAGAGATAAAAAATAAATCCGCATTTGAGTCTCTTAAAAAAAGACCTGATTTTATTCTCCTTGATTCAATAAAAACTACAGAAATAAATCTAACAAAACAAGGACTAGATACTCCGATAACACAAACTAAATCCCATTCTACCGGTGCCATATTGGTTCGAGCCATTGACGTAGAAGCTTCTGCACCAGAAGTTTTTGCAGCAAGATCTCATCCACTACAAGACGTCATAAATGAAGTAAGAGAAATTTTTGTTAGTCTTGGATTTACAGAAATATCTGGTAATCTTACTCAATCAAGCTTTTGGAATTTTGACGCACTTTTTACTCCACAAGATCATCCAGCGCGAGAAATGCAAGACACATTCTACATAAAGGATACTAGTGCAAACAAAATTGCTACACCTAACCAAATTGCTAAAGTTTCAGAATCTCACAAAAAGGGATGGCACTATAATTGGAAACTTGAAGAAGCAAAAAGAATGGTTTTACGTACACATACAACATGTGTTACAATAAGACATCTGGCAGACAACAATCCCAATGAGGCAAGAATATTCTCTGTTGGCAGAGTGTTTAGAAATGAAAAGGTCAGCTACAAACATCTTGTTGAGTTTAACCAGGTAGAGGGAGTTGTTGTAGGAAAAAATGTCACACTTAGAGACTTGATGGGTCTACAACGTGAATTTTACTATAAGATGGGTCTAAAGAAAGTCAAGTTCTGGCCAACATTCTTTCCTTATACTGAACCATCATTACAATCAATGGTCTATAATGAAAAACTTGGCAAATGGGTAGAGCTCTTCGGTATGGGAATTTTCAGACCAGAAGTTACTAAACCGCTTGGAATTAAAAATCCGGTGCTTGCTTGGGGGGGAGGTATTGAAAGAATAGCTATGCTAAAATTTGCATTAGGTGATGTCCGTGAACTTTACAATAATAATTTGGGTTGGTTAAGGAGTGTACCAAAATGCCCGTAGTAACTTTGTATTTCAATAGATTGCAAAAACTTCTTGGTAAAAAAACATCACAAGAAAAAATTATCTCGACCCTTCCATTTATCGGACTAGATATTGAAGAACAAACAAAAGATCACATTTCTGTAGAATACAGTCCTAACAGGCCTGATTATTCAACGGATTATGGAATAGTATCTGCACTACAAGGACTTCTTGGAATCAAAACAGGAATGCCAAAATTAAAAATTAAAAAAGGAAAATATTCTATTAAAGTAGATCCATCGGTCAGAAAAGTAAGGCCGTTTATTACATCTATAGTAGCGAAAAACGGAAAACTTGACAATGAAACAATAAGACAGATAATTGCCATGCAGGAAGACCTTCATAATGGAATAGGAAGAAGACGAAAAAAGACATCGATTGGAATCCACGATCTTGACAAAATCAAATTTCCTCTCATCTATACTACAGTGAACAAAGACTACAAGTTTATTCCATTGACATCATCATCCGAAATGTCTATTTCAGAAATATTGCAAAAAACTGATGTTGGAGCAAAATATGGCCACATTCTTGGCACCTCACAAAAAGTACCTGTTATTTTGGATTCTATCGGTAACACTATTTCGTTTCCGCCCATCATCAACTCAAATCTTACAACAGTTTCCAAAACTACACAAAATCTTTTGGTGGAAATTACGGCCGTTGACAAAAATGCTGCTGAAAATGCACTTGCAGTAATAGCTAATACACTTCAAGATGCTGGGTTTGCAATTTTCTCAACAAAAATTTCTGGAGCAAATAATTCTACACCATCATTAAATTCAAGAAGAATAGTTCTTGAAGTTGATCTGGTAAACAAAATACTCGGTCTTAATCTTTCCACTTCGATGATTATTTCTTCTCTAAAAAAAAGTAGATTAGACGCAAAATCACAAGGAAATAAAATTATATGCACAATTCCAAGATATAGAACAGATATTTTTGGAACCATGGATCTGGTAGAAGAAGTAGCTCTTGGTTATGGAATACAAAATCTAGAACCAACAATTCCACAATCTGTTTCCATTGGACAGAAAAATAAGATTACAAAGGCATTAGACTCTATGAGTACAATCATGGTTGGTCTTGGTTATTTTGAAGCAATGAATTT
>Ga0209431_10003737_pt1 | contig 12049 bp, 9 predicted proteins | sample RifCSP13_3_FD_184021 | JGI IMG/M metagenome (GOLD analysis project Ga0209431, IMG submission 184021) | Soil microbial communities from Rifle, Colorado - Rifle CSP2_sed 13_3 (SPAdes) (version 2) | ecosystem: Environmental > Terrestrial > Deep subsurface > Rock core/Sediment | place: Rifle...
CGTACATCTTAAACTCCCTTAACGTAACTTTTGTGGAGAGCATGGACGAGGTCCTCAGAAATGCCATAGTCTTTGACAGCCCTGGGGATATGCTTTTCAGGAGAGAAGAAACTGTCAATGCGCGTTTCCAGGAGAATATGGAGACTGAGTTGACAAAGCATTAGGTATTTACTGATGTTTTAAACCTCTCTAAGGTTAAAAATTCTCTTGACATAGGCCTTCATAGCTGATATTTAATTACCTGCTTCTGGTTTAAAACTTTTGAGAAGGGGGAGGAGAAAAATGACAAAGACAGAGTTGGTTGACAGGATAGCAGCAAAGGCAGGGATTCCGAAGGCCACTGCTGAGAAGGCGCTTAGTGCTTTTACTTCAAGCGTTTCCGATGCGCTCAAGAAGGGCGACAAGGTGACACTGGTAGGGTTCGGGACCTTCAGCACCGCCAAGAGGGCTGCCAGGAAGGGAAGGAATCCTCAGACTGGGAAAGAGATAAAGATAAAGGCATCCACTGCACCTAAGTTTAAGGCAGGTAAGTCTTTAAAGGATGCAGTAAACAAGTAAAATCTGGTAAGGCATGAGATGTGAGACCGAAGATAAAACGTCTTACGTTTCACTTTTTTTTGAAGGGCGAATAGCTCAGCTGGGAGAGCATCTGCCTTACAAGCAGAGGGTCACAGGTTCGATCCCTGTTTCGCCCACCATTTTTTAAAAATATGGAGCCGTAGTTCAGTTGGTTAGAACGCCTGCCTGTCACGCAGGAGGTCGCGGGTTCGAGCCCCGTCGGCTCCGCCAATTTATTAGTACCAGCCATTAGTGTCGGTGTTGGTAACTTCTAACACTGACAACTAACCTAACATCTCATAACCCCATGCCTGTATTATTCCGGTATCGTCTTTGTTACCACCTTTCCTGATTCTCCCAATCTTCCCAAGGACTTGCCGTTAAGTGTCAGATCTATTCCTGCGGCATTTCCAGCAGTTATTACGAACTTCCTGTCAGCAGACCAACTGACTGTTTCGCCACTTTTCAAGAGTACTTCCACCGGATTCTTCTCATCAACAGTGATCCTCAGCCACGTCAGCTCTTTGGCAGTTACGCTGAGGGTATATTTCTTTCCGGGCCTTTCAGATGTTTGCACAGATAAGACAGCGGGTTTTAGAGGCCCGGTTGCAGGCAGTGGAGAAGTCGTTAAGGGCTGAAATAGTTTCCCCCGGATTGATGTTATTGTCCCAAGAGTAGTTGTGTTCACCATTGCGGCTTCCTGCTGCTCTAATTTGCCTTCCTGGGATGGTTTGATTAGCGGGGGAGCCACATCTGGCTCCTTGGCGGTAAATATATAGGCAACTACTATAACAGCTATGAGAGACAAGGTTATTACTGCTGTGACGGCGTATTTGCGAGAACTCCTGACAGGCTCCAGTTTGTGTTCTTCTGTTTTGCCCTTTCCCTGTCTTTCTTCCAGAATACCTTTGTACCTCCCTATAATATCAGTACTGTCGAGTCCTATAAACTCCGCATAAGACCTGAGGAAGCCCTTCATGAATACTGGTGATTGTATGCTAAAGTCCCCGCCTTCTATGGCCTGAAGGTATGTCTTCCTTATCCTGGTAGCCTTAGCGGCCTCTTCGAGAGTTATTCCCTTTTTCTCCCGCTCTTTTTTTATATATTCCCCAAGGTTTTCCATTTGATAAAAACCTCCTCACTTCAGCAGGTCTAAGTAGTTCTGTGCATTCCTCCCTGCTTCAGAGTCAGGGGCGATCCGAACAACCTCCTTGAAGGCATCCAGGGCGGAATTCTTCTTGTTTGTCTTTAAATAGGCAAGTCCCAGGTCGTAGTGGGCGTCTACATAATTGGGGAAGAGTCGTATTGATGTCTTATATGCCCCTACTGCGTCATCTATCCTTTCCAGGGAAAAATAGACTAACCCAAGATCGTGATGGGCCTTCGGATAACGCTGGTTTTTTTCTATTGCCTTTTGGTAGCATTCAATTGCCTTTACGGGGTCTCCTTTTTTGAAATAGGCCCATCCCATATTGGTATATGCATATTCAGGGGTAGGATAAAGCAGATCTGTGCCTGCCTTTGTTAATTCATCTATGGCATTATCCCACATCTTTTTTTCCAGATATAAGATGCCTAAGTTATTTCTGGCTTCTGAAAACTGCGGATTAAGCTCAACAGCCTTTTTGAACTGCTGAATTGCCAGGTCAAACTCACCTTTTTTGTAATAAGCAAGGCCGAGGGCATTGTATATCTGGTGGTCTTCCTTAGAGGACTTTTCAGCCTCCATCAATTCTCTCAGTGCAGAAGTGCTGTCGCCTTCGTTAAGGTATGAGACCCCCAGGCGGTAGTGGATCGAGGACTGCTCTTTCTGGGCCTTGCTTGTCGCGCACCCCTGAAGATAAACAAAAATCACTAATGACAACAGTACTAAGCCTTTATTCATTCAATCCTCCATTTTTTTCGATGCCTATTTATTCTTTTTCATTCTTTCATCCGCTGCCCTAATCCTAAATTTAGTCAGGAACAGTTCAGGTTCCCATTTTTCTCCTTCCTCAATGGGGTGCTTTTCTTCAACCTCTTCAGCAAGAGGTGCAAGTTCTTCAATTTTTTCCTCTTTGAGTTTTTCAGTAAAAACAGTCTTTTCAGTGATCGTTTCAGTAACTCCAGCGATCTCTCTAACAACCGCACCTTCAACCTCCGGAGTTCTTTCTTTAATAACAACTTCCGCGGGAGTTTTGAATAGCGGGATAGAGGCCAAAAGTTTATTTTGTTCAGAGATTTCAAGATACTCAAAGTTAAGGTCGTCGACTATGAATCCCATGGTCTCTGTAAACTGCAAGGCCTCATCTGCTGCTGTCCGGAGTGATTCAGTATCAGTTATTTTATCTGTATATTCATAAATTATCCCTATCTTTTCAATAGTCAGATAAAGATAGATATAAACTGAGAACCCTTCTCCCTCTTTTAGTGTGCATATGTAGGCCTGGGTTGGCTGGGCGGAGTGACGGGAAGGGGCGACCATAGGTTCGTTGAAAGACATAATGAGTCTCGCAACCTGCTCCCTCTCGGCGGCAACATAACTCTTATCTTTAGATATCTCAAACATCTATAAATCCTTTCATTCTCTCCAGGCAGTATGTCGTTAAAACCCCTGATGGCATTGATAGCCAATTTATACCTCCTTGGAAAACCTTAAGCTTTAACGATTCATTTTTCATGCCTTCCCAGAGACCTTGTATTTGAATTGAGGCCAAGAGGACTAATATTGTCGGCAAGGACTACCGTATTCCTAGTCGTCCTCTTTCCCTTATACATTGCATAATCTGCAAAGGTTAACAATTCAGTCTTGTCGGCAGCCTGTTCAGGGTATGTGGCTATACCGATGGTTATGGTGAACCTTACAGACAGTCCTTCTTTCGAAACGAAGGCATGTCTTTCCACTGCGGTCCTTATGCGTTCCGCTATAATCATTGCGCCGGCAGAGTTGGTTTCAACGAGCAATATAGTAAATTCATCCCCTCCATACCTGATAACAGTATCGACCTCCCTGACTATCTCCTTTAAAAGCTGGCCAAGTTCAAAGAGGGCTCTTGTCCCTATCTTGTGCCCATGAGTGTCATTTATCCTTTTAAAGTAATCTATGTCTATGAAGAGGAGTGATAGCTGAGACGTGAAACGCTTCGCCCTCTTTATTTCATTATCCAGCGCAATATCCATGTACCGTACATTGTAAAGCCTGGTAACGTCATCTATGTAAGTAAGTTCCTTGGCCTGATTGTAAAGCTGGACATTTTCCAGGGAGAGGGAGGCTTCGTCAGATATGAATGATGCATTTTCTATGTCAGTGTCGCTGTAGATACCATCTGGATGCTTGAATATGATCACATACCCTGTTATGGCATCCTTTATTTTGATAGGTACAAGGAGGATTGGGCCTGCCTCCTGGGAAGAGAGGCCTAATGCCCCAGAATCAAGAGTCGAGGCTTGAGGCTTCATATCCAGAGCCTGACTTTTCTTCAGATAGGATATGAGGAGATCTGCCAGAGATGCCGCCGTCTTTTCATCGCATCCCCTAAAAGCCATGATTCTAAAATCAGGTTGCTCCCCGTCTGAGAATATGGACAGGCCTATCTTCCCCTCAACAATCTGTAAGAGGGAATCAAGTACGACTTCATAGAATCTTTCATAACCGAGGCAGGATGAGATCAACCTGCTTACTTCATATAATCTTACGAGTCTCTTTAACCCTGTGTTTTCTTCAAATAGCCTCTTCTGGTCGATGGTGCGGTTTACAGTAAACCTGAACTCTTCAGGATTTAAGGGCTTTGTCAGGTAATCTGATGCCCCGCCCTTCAGGCAATCTATTGCGGAGTCCACTGATGAGTGCCCGGTTACGATGATGACGCTCATGAAGGCCTTGATCTGCCTTATTCTATTCAGCACCTCCTCGCCGTTTATATCAGGAAGGACAAGGTCTAAGACCACGAGGTCAAAGGCCCTTGTCCTTATCATCTCCAGGGACTCCGAACCTGTAGAGGCGGTTTCAACCTCGTACCCGTCCTCAACCAGGGTATCTGCACAAATAGTCCTGCTTACCCTGTCGTCATCTACAACAAGTATCCTGCCTTTTGGCATAAATATCCCTTCAGTGGGCTGCACGTGGGTGATACCTAAATCCTGAAATCAACCACGGGGAAGACTGGGAAAACCTTTAGATAAAAGCCTTTTATAAAAAACAGCGCACTAATTAAGTGAGAATTTATTATTCTGAAAACATTGGGTTTTGCAGTCCTGTTGCAGTCCCCGTGTCCCCCGTGGTTAATAGGATTGCAGTTTTTAGGTGATATTATTATATAATAAGTTGAACAAGTCAACGGGAAAGGGCTTGATGACTGGTACTCTTGAAGAATCTTGTATTTGCGCCATCAGTTGATGCCGTTATTGCCCCGTCCCTGTCGGTCCTGTAAATATCTGTACCGAGATACTCATACCTCTTCAATACGGCCTCTTTGGGAAAGCCGAAGCGGTTATTGTATCCGACAGAGAATACCGCTTTTCCAGGTCTTACCTTGTTTAAAAACTCTACGGTGCTGGATGTGAGGCTGCCATGATGGGGGACCTTGAGGATGGTGCTTTTCAACTCATCCCCTTTTGACAAGAGGGCGTATTCAGCCTCTTTTTCTATATCTCCCGTAAAGAGAAAAGATGTATCTCCATAACTCACCTTTAATACCAGTGATCCATTGTTGGCAGCCCTGTCGCCTTTCGGCATATAACCTCTTGGCGGGTTAAGCACATTGATTATAACACCGTTTACAGAAATATCTTCCCCATCTCCCACCGCTTTATATCTCAAGGCGCCTTCCCTTACTGCCCTTTTAAATTCCGCATACCCATCGCTCCCTTCCTCTACCCCGCTTTCCCATACCTCACCTACGTTAAAATTTCTCAAGATGAAAGGGAGTCCGCCATAGTGGTCTGAATTTGGATGGCTGAGGACCAGGTAGTCAATCTCTCTTATCCTTTCATGCCAGAGGAAAGGAGCTATAATCATCTCTCCCACATCAATGTCGCTGTCAGGAAACCCGCCTCCGTCTATGAGCATCCTCTTGCCACCAGGAAATTCTATCAGCGTGGATTCACCCTGCCCAACGTCAAGGAATGTGACCTTTAAATCTTTTTGAAACCCGGGTTTAAGGACATGGAAGAACCCTACAGCCACCATTAGGGCCAATGCTGCTATCAGAAGCCGCCTTGCCAAATGGGACTCTTTTCTATATATAAAAGATGCGATAAGGAGGTAAAAAAGGGAGACCTCAAGGATGTCCGGAGTTACGACCCTGATGGATGCCATGGGAACAGAGGCAATGAGGGCGGTGAGCTTAATTATCAGAGACAGGAGATGGGAGTTTACGCTGATAAGCCAGCCTGAAAAGGTCTGTGATACAGGGATAAGTATGGAAGACAGAAGGCCTATTGGTACTATTATGAACCCTATGATGGGGACTGTTACCAGGTTTGCTACCGGGGATATGATGGAAACCCTGTTGAAGTAATAGGCCACCAGAGGGGATGTCCCTATGGCGGCGGCAATGCTCACGAAGGAAAGCATGGCAAACCATGATAATATGCGTCTGGTTGCAGTCCTGTTTGTTTCTTCTATATTTGCATAAATAGTCTTTACCGTGAAAGTCTCCCCCTTCCCACCGGGAATGGGGGGTGGGGGGATGGGGCTGATATTCATAACCTGGGGGTGACGAAAGACTTGAAGGCTATCGTAATACCTGTTTAGATGCGGGACTATCAAAGCCAATGAGATGACTGAGGCGAATGACAGCTGAAACGATATGTCAAACAGGGCCTGAGGTTCAAAGGTGAGGATAAGAGAGGCTGCAAAGGCCACGAGGCTTGCGATGTCCCTTCTCCTGTCCAGGAAAACAGCCATGAGTATCACTCCACCCATTATGACAGCTCTGACTATGGAGAATCCGCTTCCAGCAACCATTGAGTATAGGACTATGCCTGGTATTGTTATGATTGCAGCCGCCTTGTAAATATTAATGGTCAGCATAACCCTCTCAGAGCGCTTAAGAAGCCAGATAAACAGGGCATACGAGGCAAGGGTTATCAATCCGATGTGCTCCCCGCTTATAGCCAGGATATGGGCCGTCCCTGCCCTGGAGAAGGCCTCCCTTGTCTCTTTAGGTATCTCTCCCTGCTCCCCTGTTATCAGGGAGAGGAGGACAGGTGCTGTGTCACCAGCATTTTTAAATACATTCTCCCTTATGGAATCTCTCATCCCTTCTATCCAGCCGGTATATGAGGGGTTTTCTTCATCCGTCTTTACAATCCCTTCAGCGTCTCTCAGATAGGCCGTGGCAAATATTCCCTTGAGTGCCAGGTATCTCTCATAGTCAAAACCTCCAGGGTTGTGGAAATTCCTTGGCTTCTTAATCTTGGCGAGAAACCTTATCTTATCGCCGTATTTTAATCTGTTTTCATCCGAAAACTCCCGCCCCTTCAAGGGGAGGGTCGGGGTGGGGATGGGGTCACCCGCCAGCGTGGTATTGCCAACTGTCAATAGGAGCCTGCCCGTTACAGGATAAGAAACGTCTCCTATGTAAAGGGCCGAGAGGTTGATATAAAGCCTGGTCTTATCCAGCAACCTTTCCGGCGGTTCAGATATACTTCCTGCCAGACTCAGAGGCCCATCAGATATAATCTTTGTTATGTGATTTTCAGGTAAAAAGGGATTTAAAATCGCCTCCATCCTGCCGATTCCAAGGATAAAAAGGGTCAGCATGGAAAGGGCAAAAAAGATGGCAGGGAGCCTCCTGAGAAGTATGGACGCCGTCGTCAGTGATGCTGATATTAAGAGAAGGGCGATGGTTATCTGAAAAGGAATATCAATGCAATATCCTGCCGCAAGACCAAGCAGGTAAGATATAAGGATCGGGATTATTGGGCGGGACATAGCTTCCTATTTACCACTTGGAAGAAACTAACGCAACTTAGAAAACGGATTGTCGGTATCCTGCATGTGTATCTTGCAATATTTAAGAGCCCTCAAAGACAATGCCGGTACAATTTCAATTGTCATCCCGCATAGATTGTGATAGTTTGCTGTGCTGAAATATCCCCTCCCCCTCGACGGGGGAGGGTTAGGGTGGGGGTGAAAGTCCAATTTTACCGATGCTTGAGAGTTCACCAACCCCCAACCCCCTCCCCGTCAAGGGAGGGGGAAAAGAGCCTTATTAAGGTAGCCAAATCGATATAATAGCGTGTCATCAAGGAATCAAGGAGTCCTTCTTGCCAAAGGAAGTTTTCAAAGAAAAGCTGATTTCGCTCATCCACAAATTCGAGAAGGATAAACATCACTACCTTTCCAAAGGCTATCTTGAAGCAGAAGTCAGGCAGGACTTCCTTGATCCTCTGTTTGATGCCCTCGGCTGGGACATCGGGAACAAAAAGAAGCTTTCGCCCTTTGACAGGGAGGTCGTCGTTGAGAAAGGCGAAACTACAGGCAGGCCTGACTACAACTTTCGGATAGACGGGGCTACCAAATTCTTTGTTGAGGCTAAGTCGCCTTCCGTTGCCCTCGATAATGTAAACCACATCCTCCAGGCAAAATACTATGCATGGAGCACCAAGGAAGTATTCTTTGTAATACTTACCGACTTTGAAGAGTTTAAACTTTTTGACGCCTCTCTGAAGCCCGATCCAAAGCACCCTAACGAAGGGCTCATCCTTGATTTCAAGTATAGCGATTACCTCGAAAATATAGATAAGCTCTGGCTCCTTTCAATGGAAGAGGTCGAAAAAGGTTCCCTTGAGGGTCTCTTACCGAGGGATGTCAAGAGCAAGAGGCTCAGGATACCTGTTGACAGAGCGTTCCTTGAAGACATGACGGAATGGAGGATAGAGCTTGCAAAAGACGTCCACAAGCTAAACCCGGAGATTGATGTAAGGCTGCTGAACGAAGTGGTCCAGAAGCTCCTTGACAGGATCGTCTTCATACGCATTGCGGAGGACAGGAAGATCAGGGATGCCAACGAGCTTAAAGAAACGGTAGATGTATGGAAGCTTGAGGGTAAAAGAAAGCCGCTACTGACGCACCTGAAAGACCTTTTTTCAGAGGTAAATGCCGACTTAAACGGCGACATATTCAAACCTCACGCCTGCGAAACCATAGATGTTGATTCTAATCTCCTTGCCGACATAATCGAAAACCTTTACTTCCCCAAGTGCCGGTACAGGTTCGATGTGATAGGCGTCGAACTCCTTGGAAGCATCTATGAACGATACCTCGGAAGCACCATCAGGGTCACGCCGCAAAGGATAAAGGTCGAGGAGAAGCCGGAAGTAAGGAAGGCCGGAGGCGTCTACTACACGCCGAGATATATCGTTGACTATATTGTCAAAAACACTGTTGGAAAGCTCATAGAGGGGAAGACACCTAAGCAGATCGAGAGGATCAGGATATTAGACCCTGCCTGCGGCTCAGGCTCTTTCCTGCTTGGAGCTTACCAATACCTTCTGGACTACCACCTTGAATACTTCCGCAAACACCCTAAAGAGGCTCAAGTTGAACGTTTTGACTTCTATCAGAAATTCGATGCAGAGGACTTTGCCCTGCCCCTCCGCACAAAGGCAAGGATTCTGAGGAACAATATCTTCGGCGTAGATATTGACCCTCAGGCTGTCGAGATAACCATGATGAGCCTATATCTAAAGCTCCTTGAAGGTGAAAGACGCCTCCCTTCAAAGCAGGCCCTTTTGCCTACTCTCACATACAACATCAGATGCGGAAACAGCCTCATCGGTTACGACATATTTGATCAGGGCAGCTTGTTTGACGATGAGACAAAGACGCGCATAAACCCCTTTGACTGGAACTCTAAAAACGGGGGATTTGGCGATATAATCGAAAGCGGCGGATTCGATGTCGTCATAGGGAATCCGCCGTATATAAGGATACAAGGCCTGCCGAAAGAACAGATTGAATATTTTAACTCGGAATACAAGTCGGCCAAAGGGAATTACGACATCTATGCCCTGTTTGTTGAAAAAGCCCTTAACCTGTTAAAAGATACGGGGATTCATGGCTATATTCTGCCGCATAAATTCTTTCAGGCTTCTTACGGCGAAGGCTTGCGGAAACTGATATCTGAGGGGAAGACTCTTTCCGAGATCGTGAATTTCCGGGACAACCAGGTCTTTGAAGGGGCGAGCACCTATACCTGTCTACTGTTTTTGTCGAAAAATAAGGCGCAAAAGTTCAAGTATGCCGAAATCAAAACGCTCACCAGGCCTGCCGAACAGTTGGCCGCACTCATGGAAGGCGACGAACTCGCTGACGACGCCATGAGGTCCGGCCTTATATCAAGAAAGCAGGTAACACCTACGGCATGGAACTTCCACTTTGAGGAAGCGGATTCCTTGATCGAAAAGCTGACACGGAACAGCAAGCCATTGGAAGAGGTGACGGAACGGATATTCCAGGGCCTGAAAACTAGCGCGGATAAGATATACATCCTTGAAGTGAGAAACCGGGAAAAAACCACGGTCGTGGCCTTCTCAAAGCAACTGGACAAGGAGGTCGAGCTTGAGTCAGAGCCTTTAAAGCCGCTTATCAAAGGCGGACAGATGCGCCGCTACTCTATCGAGAATACCGAAAAAGTTGTGCTTTTCCCGTATAATAACGGCAAGCTGATAGGCAAGAAAGAGTTCCAGGAGAGGTATCCTTTGTGCTGGGCTTATCTCAATGAGAATAAGAAGTATCTTGAGAATAGGGAAGACGGCAAGATGAAAAATGATCATTGGTACGCCTACATTTACCCGAAGAGTCTGGATAAGTTTGATCTGAAAAAGATCATTACGCCTGACCTTGCCGCCTCCGCCGGATATTGTTTTGATGAAGAAGGGGTCTTTTACTTCAGCGGCGGCGCGGCAGGTGGATACGGCATACTACCGAAGGAGTCCATTAACCCGAAATACCTGCTGGCCCTTCTGAACAGCAGGTTGCTTGATTGGCATCATCATCAGTGCAGTACGACATTCAGAGGCGGCTATTTCTCTTACGAATCCCGGTTCATTAAATATCTCCCCATCCACACCATAGACTTCAAAAACCCCTTTGAAAAGGCCATTCACGACAAGCTCATCTCCCTCGTTGACCGGATACTCGAACTACACAAAAAGAAGAACTCAATGCCGCCGTCAGCAGAGCGGGAAAGGGTTGAAAGGGAGATATCGGTTACGGATGAGAAGATAGATGAGATTGTTTATGGGCTTTATGGGGTGACGGATGAGGAGAGGAAGGTAATTGAAAAAGCTTAACTTGTAACTACTGCAACTTCATTTGCAAATAGAGATAAGGCATTAATGGATAAACAAGCAGAACTAAAACTATTCCATCACATTTATGGTTACGCTAAGGATTGGGACGTAATCCCATTTGAGGCTCCAGACTTCCTTTGCTACCGAGATGGTTCAACAGTATTGGGAGTTGAAGTTACCGAATTATGGCATAACGAGAGCGCTCCAAGATTGAAGAACATTAAGGGCTATGCACTTGATCTTCTTGGCGGCGGTAGTTACCGTCACAAAGACGATAAGAATAACGTGAAGGTTGAAGTTGTCAAATACACGCCGAAGGGTGAGGAAAACAAAGCAAAAGAGATAAATGCGATTATTCATGAAATGCCCAATCTTAAATAAAAAGTCGCTCTGTTAGAAGTAGCTATCAAATTGAAGGAAGATAAAGCGTCCACTTATATAAAAACTTGCCCTGACGTAGATCTCATTATTGATGACGCGTCTTCCCTCTTCTGGTTTGAGAAATATGAAAACATATTTTATCCGATATCAGGATTTGTAAATCGTTCATCTATTATAAATTCCCCCTTCCGGGAAATATTTTTGATCACAAAAACTAAAGAGAATAAGAAAGTTTATATGCCTTTAAAGCTAAATCTATTTGCAGAAGACATAGCTATATTTGAGAAATTTGTAGTAGATTCTGGAAATTTTTATGGATCGGGGAAGGGCAGGAAAGCATTCAAAGTGATTTTGTACTGTTTGTGCTCATCGGCGTACGGAAACATTTGCACGCATACGGAAAGTAAAGGGTTCGGTATTATTATTGGATGTCATTTGTATTTGTACACAGGCCACGGTAAATATATTCATGATTATTCGACCATGCCAGAGAGATTAGTGTCTGGCAACAGAATTAAAGACTTATTGCATAATGCTGGAGAAGCCGAGCTCGAAATGGCTAATAAATTTCTCGAAGAAAGAAAAAAATGCAGAGCACATATGCCACTATACTTCGAGGTAAAAAGCCGCGTAGGGTGGGCTCAGCCCACCCTACAAACTTAGACGTATAACACGTTCCCCCGCCCCTTAATCCCCTCCCGCCAGGGGAGGGGAGATTTGGGGAATCGAGCATAAACTCCGTCAAGGGTGAGGGAAGAACAAGATGGCCTCTACAGCAGGGGATGAACTCCAATTTACCCCCTCCACTTGCGGGAGGGGGCGAGGGGGG
>Ga0209431_10003740_pt1 | contig 12046 bp, 9 predicted proteins | sample RifCSP13_3_FD_184021 | JGI IMG/M metagenome (GOLD analysis project Ga0209431, IMG submission 184021) | Soil microbial communities from Rifle, Colorado - Rifle CSP2_sed 13_3 (SPAdes) (version 2) | ecosystem: Environmental > Terrestrial > Deep subsurface > Rock core/Sediment | place: Rifle...
GCAAGCACGTATCCAAGGATGTTTGTCTGACATCGTCCCCATTCACGAGTGCTTGCTCCTAGTCGGGTAAGTCGTAGAAGACTATCAGCAAGAATGGTAGCGGTTTCACTGGTGGGGTCGCGCAGAGTGACGATTCCAACAAACTCGGTTTCCGCCGGCACCTTATTCATTGTCATCAATGCTTGTCCAGTAGTGAGTGTACGTTCATCCACTGCATTGGCAGTATAGCTCGTGATTTTAATATCACGATCTTTTGCGCGTGAAATAAAAGTGTCTCCGAGAACCCGTGAGAGAAGATTGTACTCTGCATCGACTTCCCCAGTTTGCCCAGTGCCACCAAATAGAAAGCAGCAGGGACAGCTCATACACAAGGCGTCCTTAAGAGCACACGCTGGACTGATATTCAGCCCACGCATTTTCTCCATAGCCATGCGCCGCACTTTTCCCTTCACCTTTCTCCAAGGTACAATGAACCGGTTGCCAAGCTTCTGATAACGGTAGGTAAGCACCTCTTCGGGTTCATTTGATCGAATAATGGCATCATCGAGAAGTTTGACGCCAACGGCAAACTGCAAGTATCGCCCCCGCGGTAATATCTGGACGTCGGTAAAGAATTCGTTCATGGTTTTGTTACCTCCTCAATCAAGTTTGGATATCTGGTTAAGGTAAAGACAGCCGAGAGAAGACCGTTTTTCGCCTTGAGGAAGTCGGTTACACTTTCCTCTCGTAACAACTGATAACGCTTCATGATGTCTCTCACACCAGCAACGAAATTAGTCAGGTCTTGTTGGCGTTCTGCGGCAATGTTGTCGCGCAAGGTGCGGAGGAACCGTTCCAGAGCCATCTCGGCGGGTCGACCAAGCATTATCTCGTCAAGCGCTTGGGCAATCGGTTTTGTTGCTTTATGTTTTGTGAGAAATCCCCCATCCTGACTTCGTTCACAGAAGAAGGGAATTCCCTTTTCTCGATCAGCTAGGAATGCAGCATCATGTAAGAGTTCTTTCATACTGATCTCACCTCCTTTGGATGAACCAATAACCATATTTGCCTGCATAACAGATTCAATAAATGTCGGCAAAAGCTTCTCATTTAGCCCGTAATGCTCTCGGCCATCGCCCGCCGCGGTAGTTAATGCAACGCTCGGATTCTTTTCGAGTAATATTTTAGCAAAGATGAATCGACCGGTTTTTTTATTTACGACGCTCGCCAAAAGTACAGTCGCCAAGCTCAGATAATACGACTCCGGCGTCGTTTCAATACGTTCACCAAATAAACCAGTTTGTTCTTCTAAACCGATGTTCACTTGAAAACCTAAAAAATTCAGAACATGGTAAAGCGGTTCAAATTGTGCTCGAAGGTCCTTGGGCTGTGCACCATCTGACATTTTAGAGATTCTGAGGATCGGGCCACGATCCGTCTCCATTACAATCTCAACATCCTCTGCTCGTTTTGAAACCTCATCACTTGAAATAGGAACATGAATCCGTTTTGGAAATGGCACATTCGATAACTCTGGCCGTTCTTCAAGTCGGACAATGTCTCCAGGGAAGCGCAGGCCATCCCGAATACGTGCAACCAATTTAGTGACCTCGCCAACATGAGCAAGAAGATCCGGCACCCTTGTTTCGATACGAACATAAACGGCACTGTACCCCTCGCGACGGACAAAAAGATTATCGAATACACAGAGCGGACAAGTCGCACGGTCCGCATTACGCGAACGGATTTGAGAAGTAGCGGTCGATTTGTCCTTAAACATTTGCGCTGTACGTTGCATTCGAATGCTTACCGGACATGCACAACGCTCACAGACACCCCTTTCAGGATTATTTGTGCGTTTATAGATTTTGTAGCGATTAAAAATTTCGTTAGCTATCGCCCGAAAACCATTGCTCTCTGTACCCCCAGTTTGCTCCATTGTTAGTGACTGATTAATGTAGTGTTTAAGCCGCCTATCTAGTTCTGTTTCCTGGTCGAGCGGGCGCGCAATATCGAGAAGAACATTGTATAACTGTGCCGGCTGCAGCGAAGAAAGTGAAGCTTGAGATGCGTGTCCAAAGTAAAGCGATTCCGGCAACAGTTCACCGATCCTCGTTTTATCAAATACTTCCTTAATAAAGTTTTTATCGAGCTTATCTGGAGGAGCAGACTTAGCCCAAGCCTCAAATTTTGGTCGCGCGTTGACATTGTTCGTTCCACTGACAGATCTAAGAATGTCCAGCACAGGTAATTCTCGAAGGATCTTGTCTGTGATTTGGTTGTTCTTGTCCAACAGTTCCTTGCAGAGCTTTAAAAAAAGTAATGGCTTCTTAATCGCATTGCCAAGATCATCTTTAATCTCTGCACCGTGTGTTTCCAAATAGGCCAATGGATGTTCGACGGACATTCCACTTAATAAATCTTTTGTAAAGTTCCGTGCATCAGGTTTTTGGAGCCTAAGTGACTGTTTTAAGAATTCATTAAAAATGGAATTAGTAAGCTGCTCTTTTTCGGGTAATGGTGTTTTGGGTGTACCAATGAAGATCGCACCGGTTTCACAAACTGTTAGAACATCCCACCCGGCTTCTTTATAAGCCTTCAGCGTCTGATGCAAAACCAGGTAGCTCGTAGGCGAAGGGAATCTGGAAAACTCAAAAGCAGTGAATGCCACACCACGGTCGTTATAAAAATCGTTCAACTCCGCTAAATAATCAAGATTGGGTTGATCCATTGAGGCGATGTGATCCGCTCGCATGAATAAATAGACTAAAAAGCCCAGCCGGTCTATTGACGCTTGTTGTAGATCGCTCTCCGATACATAGTGGTGTGTCCGCGTAATATCCCACACCGCCTTACGATCTTCTGCAGTCAGCCCTAATCCATCAGCGTGCCTGAGCAAATATTCTTCTGTCTCTTCTTGTTCGGGCTTATGGGGTGGAAGGGACTCTGGATGAGTTAGGATTTTCCGTTGCCACTCTTCGCGCATTTTCCCAATATCGTGTGTCAATGCCGAGAGTTCAAGGCATAACCGCTCACGATCTGAAAGATTGGGAACACGTTGGGCAAAAGCGCGAACAACTGTATAAGAAGCAAAGTGGTGTGCCCAAAGCTGTTCGCCCGACGACTTTCCAATTTTCCCAAACTGTGGATCGAGCAGTTTTCTGACCTGAGAAGTATCCACCGCCTACTCTCCGTAAAACACAAACTCGTCGTTATCTGAGAACACATAGAGCTCGTGTATGTCTTTTAACCAGCGTGTCGTGACTCGGCTATACCTTTGTCGGAGGCGGCCAAGGACAACCCCCCAGAAAGGGACCAATCGGTCACGTAAAAGAATTTCATCCGCATATTGCTCTGCTACTCCAAACTCAATCAAACGCTTTCGTTTCTCAACCACTGAAAGTATTCGCCACTCATTCTCACGATCTATTATCTCAAACATAGCGAATATTCCTTCATCGTAGACAGACGATTGCTTCGTGTCGGCATCAACGACCAAAAATGGAAAACTATTTCCGCGGAATAATTCCCCTGCCACCATTGCATCTTCAGGTTGCTTAAGCGCACCTTGGAAAACCCGTTGCTCAAAATCCGTGCGGTCAAATTCTGTACAATCACCGACAAATGGCGTGAAATCTCGGCGGGTCAAGATAACAACGTTGCCTGGGATCTTACGGCCTACACGGCCGAGTCTTTGCACTGCGGATGTCCAGTAACTTGCTTCCATGATCAAAGAACGGAATGCTAAATCGATACCGATTTCAATCGCTGACGTTCCCAGAACTACCGTTCGATCATTCAGCTTTGTGAGCCCTCCTGATTTCTCAAGCCCACTCCATTCTTGGAAATCATATGTCCCGCCTAACTTCCTCTCTAACGCGCGGCGGACGTGTTTTAACCGGAATATGCTGTCGAAAATCACCGCCAGAGGCTTAGGTAATTCACAGATCAATGTTTCTAGCCGACCAATAGTCTCAGAAAGATTTTTAGCCCCAGTATAATCAAACTGTTCTATTCTTACTTCAAGGGGGTAATTAAAACAGATGTCATTTGAATTGCCCAGTGATTCAGAAAAAAGTACGTCAAAGATTTCCCCGGAGTAGGCATTTCTGATCGCATTAAGATCAGAATTCCTAATGGGGGTAGCTGATAGCATGACCACCTTTCCATTAAGTCGCCTCAAAATCAATTCTACTAATTCAGCAAAATGTTGAAGTTGATAATAGAGGTGAAATTCATCAAATACAAATAGACCCCCATGTAGGTATTGCTGAAGCCGATCAGATTTATCATAAACCTCACGATTGATCATCAAATGCAATACGTCTGGTGAAGTCACAAGCCCCTTACGAGGCGATGACCAATCTTGGGTATCGAATGCTTTACGGAGCAATCTTCCTCGATCAAGATTCAGATCTGCGCCTTGTTTACGCAGCAACTCCACCAGCGATGAAGTGGAGTAATGGACAATATTCACTGTATCATTTGAAAAAGGGCATTTTCCATCCCAGGTTGATGTTTCCAAAGGCGGCCATATAGCCAGCTTTGAATATTCAATTTGCAAGGATTCTAATTGTGCCCGCATTAGTATGCGTGTTGGATAAGTCAGAACAATAGCCTTGTTGGCTAAATGATCTTCTTCAAATAAACGACGAATGATGTGACTTTTCCCAGACCCCACTGGCGCTTCGATGAAAATCAGCCGGGCTTCTGAGTTTTTAATTGCCTCCAGAGCCTGACGTTGGAATGGCCGGAGGCCGTCGGCGTCCTGTTTTACATACCTCGGGCCTATCTGAAGTAATCCTTTCATCTTCTCAACGGCTTACCATTTGTACCACTTGAACCCTTTAAACGGTTTATTTCCTCCTCCTTCGCAGTCAAAGGGTTTTGACTGTACTTCTCAATCCATAGATTTGGCAAGAATGATTTTTCACCCATAAACTCCAAATCGCGCAGTCACTCTACCTCACACCCGTAACAGATCAGGGCATTTCATGTTTCCCGTTTTGAGATCCGAGGTCACGACTCCTAAGAAAACAGCCGTTCCATATGTTCCAAGAGTTCAAAACGTTCCAATCGTTCCAGCCGTTCAAATCGTTATGAACGCGCTGAACGGAGGCGCTTTTTATACCACAGACGTTTGTCGAAAAGTGTCACACGTTCTCGAAATTTTATCACTCTAAAAACGACCCCTGGGATTTGGCGTAAGACCTCAGCGACTTTTCCAGATCGTCTTTGATCTCTTGACTCCGGAGTCCGTCCCGCACCCACCGCGCGCCACCCGGTTCCAATCGTTCCAGTCGTTCCAGCCCTTCGATATGGCCCCTCGGGCCTACTCAGGACCGACGGACTTTTCCAACTCCGATCTAGCCGGTTCTCCGGACATTAATCCCAATCGACGGCGAAATTTCGGTGGCGACAAGCGCGTCGCCGCTGCGGTCGAAGCGATCTCGCAACATGTCAGGACTCATCCTCGATCTCCTCGCCCCATTCCATAAGGCGTTTTTTCAAATCCTCCTTAGAGGGCAGGTAGAGTTGGTATTGGGATGCGAAGATGTTGGCATTTTTCGGTAAAGTCAGTTCGATGATCGCGCTCTTTTTCCGCTTGCATAGCAGAATACCGATGGTGGGATTTTCTCCGGCGGTTTTGACGAAGCGATCGTAATAGTTCACATACATCTGCATTTGGCCTAGATCCTGATGCGTGAGCTTGTCGAGCTTGAGATCAACGAGCACGTAACAACGCAGCAAGCGGTTGTAGAACACCAAGTCGACAAAATAATGGTCTTCGTCGAAGGTAAAGCGCTTTTGGCGCGCCTCGAAGAGAAATCCTTTGCCAAGTTCCAGGAGAAAACGCTGGAGTTTGCCGATGATGGCGGCTTCGAGATCGCTCTCGGTATACGCCGCCTTTTCCTCCAGGCCGAGGAATTCGAGGACGTACGGGTCTTTGAGCATGTCGGAGGGTTGGGTAACGGTGTGCCCTTTTTCGGCGAGCAGGCGGACCTGTTTTTTGTTGCGGCTCAATGCCAACCGCTCGTAAAGTCCGGAGGCGAGTTGGCGTTTGAGTTCCGGGACGGACCAACCGGATTGAGCAGACTCGATTTCGTAGAAAGCACGTTCGTCCCGGTTCTTTACGGTGAGCAGCAGGACGTAGTGAGACCAACTGAGCGTGAAGGGGTGGGGAGATTTCGCAGAAGGCTTCTGCGAAATCTCAGGCAGCCGTTCTCGCCAGAGGAGAAAGAATTTCCTCATGTATTCGAGATTACGTTCGGAGAAGCCTTTCCCGAATTCCACTGTCAGTCGGGCTGACAGCTCTTTCAATAGTTCCTTCCCGTATTCCGCTCGTTCCGCGCCTTGCTGCTCGTGCTCGACGATGCGCCGTCCGATCTCGAAATTCGTTAGCACTTGTAGTGTGTTGACCGTGCTGGCGGCGGTTTGTCTGGCGGACTGAATGAGCCTACGGATTTCTTCTACAAGCCCCTTGAAGACCTTCGTCTGTAGCGTAACGGGCAATGTGCGCGTAAGGGCAGAGGTGTTCTTCTTCATCGGGGCCGAGCCTCCTGATATTGGGCTTTCAGCTCGGAGCAGGGAGCGGCGGCTTGCGCACGGAGGGTATCGTATTCCGGCAGGCTGGCCCTCAGCAGCAGACTGTTACCTCTCTGCTCTTTTTGCGTCGGTCTCCATCTTCGAGAGCGCATCATCACGAAAATGTTTTGCTCTTTGCACATACTCATGTCGAACTCTATACCTTAACAGCCACAGATCAGTTCATGCCGAATAATTTTTTTTCCACATCCGAGGTCACGACTCTCTTTTGGTTCAATGTTCCAAGTTCATAAGTTCAAGATTCAACGCTCTTCGTCAGTTCCTTCTTAGTCAACGACCTCTCGCCCCGGCCGCGTTTCCGTACAGACAACGGCTCTGAGTTATAGGTCACTTCGCGCCATGCCGCCCGGACCCAAAAGAAGGCCACCCTAGCTCCAGGGTCAGGCATTTAAATCTTGCGTCTCTTCGGCATTGAAATCCCTCGTCGTAGATTCAAGTTCGGCGTTTCGCATATCGATTTCTACTCCACCTGCAAACGAACTGACAACAAGCGCGTGACAGATGAGGTCCCGCAGTTAAAGATTTTTTGACATCCGAAGTCACGACGGCTTTCGCCGGTTCAAGGTTCAAGGTTTCGGCCGCTAACGGCGCTTTCTTTTCGCCCTGGCGCCTTTAGCACGATACGGCGCCGGCGGTTCTTCGACGCTCGACCCCCCCGCAGATTCACCGGACTCGCCGGCCGGTGCTGTACCCAACGCGTGAGCAATCTCCTGCATCTCCTCAATCGCAAGCAGGATGTTTTCCAATGGCAATTGGGCCCAGCGGCGCAGTTGTTCGCGGCGCGAGCCTTCAAAGCTGGTCAGGCGCCAATCGAAGTCCGGTTTGCGCGATTCATGTTTCGGCATCGTCTTCCAACCTCATGCGCAGATGTTCGATATCTATTCTGTCTTGCTCTCTGCCCGCCGCTTCCTTCATTTTAATCAGCGTGGGGATGCTGACAAAGCGAACTTCTATGGACCCATACAGCGGTTTCATAAGCGCTCTGGCGTATTCTTCATCAAACGGAAAGGGCTCATAGGCAAATACGTCAATAGATGTCTCACGGTGGCGGTCGCTCCAGAGTTGCAACACTTGCATACCCTTATCGCGTATCCAGCCCTCGCGCGTAGCTCGATCGGCAAATTGCTCCGCTGTGACCGGCGCCAATGGTTTGTAGCCAAGCGCCGCGAGAGCAGTAAAGGCCCGTTTGATATTGTCCGGTACCAACTGGATGACAACGTCGGCGTCCTTGGTAAAGCGGAGATACCCATGGGCGTTCACCGCAAGGCCGCCGGCGACCAGATAGCGTACGCCGGCCTCGTTGAGCGTGCGGACGATCGCTTCGAAGCTGGCCAGTGTCACGGCGCCTCCTCCTCTACGGCCGGGGATTCGAAGCTCCGTTTATCCGCCTCTCGACTGGCCCGCATGTCCGCCGCGCGAAGGATCGCTTCGAGGTACGCCAGACGAAAAGGCCCAAGATCGTCACGCAGTCTGATCATCCGCTCGGCCCATGAGACCCTGCCGATAAACGGCTCCTGCTCGCAGAGGCCCAACTCCATCGGTTCCAGTGAGAGCCTGGCGGCAGGCGCGGTTACGCCCCCGCCTAGTTCGGTTGCCAGAAGCTCATCGTCGTCCCAGATTCCTCGCGCAAACCGCCGTTGATAAGGGAAGGGGCCATTTCCCGTGGCGCGCTTGAACCATTCATCAAAGCTCGGCCCTTCGACACGAGCCCCGGCTCTGGTCCGGGTCTCTTGCTCAGGATTCCGCCTCCAGGTGTCACGGGCTTGCCCATGGGTCTCCACATCGGACATTAGTCTCCTCATTCCGGTTGCCACATTAACATTTAGGAATGTCAGATCAGGTCACGCCGAAAAAATCTTTTTTTGACATCCGAGGTCACGATTCTCCGAAAAGATCGAACCGTTCAAAACGTTCAAATCGTCCCGCCTGCCTGTCGCTCGGCAGACAGGGGCAGGTCCAGCCGTTCAAATCGTTATGAACGCGCTGAACGGAGGCGCTTTTTATACCACAGCCGTTTGTCGAAACGTGTCACACGTTCTAAAAAAGTTTTCTGGCCAAGGAACCTAGAATTTCGCTTAAGACCTCAGCGCCCTTTCCAGGTCGTCTTTGATCTCTTTCACCAAGGAATCCGGTTCGAGGACCTTGGCGCATTCCCCGCTCTCCCCCGGTAGCCGCTGGTTCAAGACGTTCACAATATTTCAGGCGCTCGGCAGTCAGAGAGAGAGTATGTAACGAAGTTCCGCCGACACGCCGATCCGGTCGGCCGAGCGCTGAAGATATCGCTTGTCCATGGTTTTTCCGGAGCGCTCCAAAACAGAAAGGGTATCCTCGAAGTCCCTCGGCCTACCCAGCTTAAGCTTTTGCAGAATGAAGTCCTCCGGAGAGACAAGCCAGTAGTGGCGTCCGTCCAAGCGCCTTCTCTGCTTCCGTTTGAAGACTTGTTCATCGCGCGCATCATGGGGACACAAGATATCGACGGCAAACCCGCCACACTGGAAACGAAGCTGAAAGCATCCGAGCAGGGGATTCCACTTCATCCAGGTTTCGCCGAGCGTGAATCCAGCTTGGATTATCCGATCGCTCAGAGCAGGTAGGTCATCATCTTTCACCAACACCAGGAAATCCACATCGTTGGTCGCCCGCGGCCTTCCCCAGACTGCCAATGCCCACGCGCCGATCAGCACGTACGGAACTCGCGCGCGCCGGAAACAAGCGACGATACGTTCCAAGAGTGCGGCGATGCTACTCTGTAAATATCGGTCACGCTCTTTCTTCCACTTTGTGAGCCGGCGGGCTTCCGCGGCGGAGAACCGGGCCAACAGCAACCGCCGCTCTGTCTCGGTCTCTTCCCCGCTAGCTCCGGGATGGCGATCTCGAATAGATTTCCGGAACCAGCGGAGTGCCGTTTCGGATAACTCTACGCACTGGCGGAATCCTTCCTGCGCCGTGCGCGGGAATCGGACGGCCTTCATCTCTGCTTTCACGAGGTCGATCCGCCGAAACCAGAGGGGAACTTTCTTGGATTTTCTCATCACCTGATCTCTCGTTTACTTCAACTCCTGGGCACTATAGCACGAAATGCCGGCATCCCAGGTCGCGATTACCAAGAGAATAACCGTTCCACTTAGCCTCACCCCACATCCACTGCCCCGGTTCAAATCGTTCCAAATGTTCAACCGCTCCCGCCTGCCTGGCGGCGGGCAGGTTGCTCCGTTCAAGTCGTTCAGGGCCTTACGGCGATTCAAAGTTCAGGGTTCAACGGGTTCAAGCCGTTCCAAAACGTTCAACGACTCCACCTCGAAGGCAAGTTTCAAAGAGCCGTCTTTGAGCTTTTTGTTTTTCTGGCTGGGGTGCCAGCGGCGCTGCTTCAGTTTTTCAGTCGGATGATTTCCGGCGCTGCGCCTCATATAGCCTAACCCAGTCCTGCATCGGCACAAACCTTTCACCTTTCGCCTGCTCATCCCAAACGATCCATCCGCCGCATTTTTCCGACAGGTACTTTAGCTGCTCGATCTCTTCGGGGCTGCAAATGTCTTCTCGCCTGCCGATGACCGCATCCCATAACACGTACTCAAGGTTCTGCATCCAGCCGGCGCACCAGCGCTCCTCAGAAATCGCTGACATTACGTTTATAAGCAGACCGGCAGTGATGCTGTGCTCGTCCATTGAGATACCGTCAGCGCCCGTAGAACGGCGAGCTTTGAGCCATTACCACGTTTATTACCACATTAATGTGGGATACCGAGTTCTTATCACTTCGGTTTTTCGTGATGTGATTATCTTATCAGCCCTTGATCCGCACCCGTTGGACATGTCGCAGGATCATACCCTCTCTAATACCCTCACTTAGAGGTACTACGCTTTCTACCTTTGTAACGCCACCTGGCTGCCGGACCTCTCCCCCGGCAAGCGACCTCTCCCGACTTTCGGAGCTTAGCCAGTAGCACGCGCATCCATTCTCTTCCGACTCCCGGGCAAGCACGTTCAATATCCGCCAGCCGAAATTCTCCGCTCTGGCGACGGATTGCGTTCAATACAAGCTCTGTCTTTGCGCCCTTAGGCGAGGCGGTTTGCCCGACCCGCTCCTCGAACTCGCGGTAGCCGTTCTTAAGAATGAAGAGCAGATAGTTCACGTAAGGCCAAGGGTTATGCTTTCCCTCGTGCCAGCCTTGTGAACTTTGCTCCAAGGTTTCGTAGTAGCGCTCTTTGTTTTCTTCGATAACACGCTCCAAACTGATGTAGCGGCCAACCTCAAACCCTAAGTGATAGCACTGGAGGAGCAGGAGCAGCCTGGAGACCCGGCCGTTGCCGTCGCGAAACGGGTGAACGCAAAGAAAGTCGAGATTGAAAGCCGCAAGAGCGATAAGGGGATGCACCCATCGCTCGCGCAGGGAGCCATTCCACAACTCTAACAACTCGAGCATGAATGCTTCCGTCTCTGCTGCGGAGACTGCTTTGAAGCGCACTCGTTCGCGTCCGTCAGGGTATTTTTCGATGATGTCGCTGTCTTTGTCTTTATACTTTCCCGCATCCCAGATATCGCCGCGCGTCAGCCGATGCAGCTTCTTTATCGTTGTCTCCGAAACAGGAAGCTTCGCGCCCTGCTCATGAATGAGCTTGAGCGCGTCCCGATAACCCCGCACTTCCTCTTCGTCACGGTCCTTCAGGAGCGATTTGCCGAAGATGACGGTTCCGACGCGGGACTGATCCACCGTGACGCCCTCGATCCGGTTGGACGAAACCGCGCTCTCAATTAGAGCGTGCTCACGCAAGACTTTCAGGCGCTGCGGCGATTGCTTGGTAAAAAGCTCTTGCTTACCGCGCGCCTCCCCGAGGTCGGCCAAGTACCATGACGTTGAAGCAGGGATCGTTTCGGGCTTAGAGGCAAATTGTTGAAGTGTCTTCATTCCTTTCAGTTCCTACATTATCGTGCCGGTCGGCTCAAAGACTTAAAGGGAAGTTTTTCGTATATCACAGACGTTTGTCGAAACGTGTCGCGTGTCTTTACCCTTCGGGTCGTTCAAAAAGTTCAAATCGTTATGAACGCGCTGAACGGAGGGGCTTTTTATATCACAGACGCTTGTCGAAAAGTGTCATGCGATTTCAAAATTGTTTCACTATAAGAGCGACCCTACGGTTTCGTGTAAGACCTCAGCGACCTTTCCAGGTCGTCTTTGATCTCTTTCACCAAGGACGGTGGTTCCAGGACCTTCGCCATCGAGCCGAAGCCCAAGATCCAGGTTCTAACCTCTTTGGTTCCGGCGACTTCGAAGGCAAGTTCCAAAGAGCCGTCTTTGAGTTTTTTGTTTTTTTGGCTGGGGTGCCAACGGCGCTCCAGGAGATAGCGAGTCATGGATTTGTGGCAGCGCACTTTGACCCGGACCAGGTCCTCTCGGAACATGCCGAAACTGTGGCGCAGATAGTTCGCCAGAGAAAACCCAAGGGGCGCTGGGAAAGACTC
>Ga0209431_10003742_pt1 | contig 12041 bp, 13 predicted proteins | sample RifCSP13_3_FD_184021 | JGI IMG/M metagenome (GOLD analysis project Ga0209431, IMG submission 184021) | Soil microbial communities from Rifle, Colorado - Rifle CSP2_sed 13_3 (SPAdes) (version 2) | ecosystem: Environmental > Terrestrial > Deep subsurface > Rock core/Sediment | place: Rifle...
GAGGCGGAGACGAATGCAGCCTATGCGGACGCGCTGGAGCGCGCGGAGCGGCGCGGGGCCGAAGCCCCGACGCGCGACACCGTGAAGCACGCGATCAAGTCGAGGATCCTGCGCGAGATGAAACGGCAGCTCAAGGCTGATCTCCGCAGCGCCTAGGCGGATACCGTGGGATCGGTCAACTTCCAGCTCGACGGCGCGCTGAGCAACGGCCAGGAGCAGCTGATCGCTCTCGGCCTGAGCATCGCGGTCACGTTCACCGCGATCACGCCATCCGTGCGCACGGCTCCGAGTGGAACGGCGCTCGTCGTCCGCCTGCAGAAGCAGAGTGGAGGAACGCCCACCGACTACATCGAGGCGACGATCGTCGCGGGTCAGCTCGTCGGCCTGGTCGCCGTCGGCAGCATCGCGATCCCGGCCGGCGCATCGTCCCAGATCTACCTGCGGGTTGTGACCGCCAGCGCCGCGCAGAATCTCACCCTCATCGCGCAGTTCAGCGAGGCGACGGGTACGCGCGCGATCCTCGGCTGGAACATCGACGGGGACGCGCCGATCGACGCGGAGTGGATGCGCATGGCCGGCCCGGCCGTCGGCTACCAGATCCGTGCAGCAGCTGTGACCCCCAGAACGCCGCCTCCCACGGTAGCTGCTCATCTCGCCTTCGCGTTCCTGGACTCGGCCGGCAATCCGGTGAATGGCGGGCTCACGGTCACCATCGCAGCCTCGAGCGGCGCCTACAGCGTGGCCTGGCCCACGGGCGCACCGCCACTCGCTCTGCCAGGGGGCTGTACGGTCGTCGTGACCGTCACCGACCTGGTCGATACCGACATGGTCGGCGCGCTCATCGTGCTCGAGCTCGAGGCGCCTGGCCTGGGCGATGCGCTGTGCGGCCTGGACGATCTCCGCCTCGCCCTGGGGATCGACACCTCGGACGCGGACGCCGCGCTCACGCTGGCCATCGCCGGCGCCAGCGAGATGATCCGCGGGCTCACGCGCCGGCAGCTCTCGCTCTCGCGCACGATCACGGCCGAACGCCACGTGCGCGCAGGCGGCGTGCCGATCGGGCGCCTGCCCCTGCGCGAGTGGCCGATCCTCTCGATCGCAGAGCTCCGCGATGGCGATGGCGACGTGATCGATCCGTCCGAGTACGTGGTCGAGGCCGAGACCGGGCTCCTGCGCAGCCTCTCTGGCGCCGTCTGGGCGGATCTGGAGGTCGACTACGTGACCGGCTTCGCGGGCGGCATCCCGCCCGATCTCCGGCTCGCGGCCGTGCTCCAGGCGGAGTACCTGTTCAAGCAGCTCGAGCCGGGCGGCGGCCGCCTGGGCAACCGCGGGCCCGCTCAGGCAGCGGTGGGCAGCCCCGGCTACCTGACGGATGACTGGGTGCCTCAGGCCCTCACGCTCGCACGCCGCTATGCGAGGGCCGCCTGATGCCGGCTGCGCACATCGTCTGGCGCGTCTCTCCCGAGCTCCGCGCGTTCCTGCTGGCGTCCCGCCCGGAGCAGGTGCGCCAGCCGGTCCAGCGCTTCCTGGTCGCCGCCGGGCTGCGCGTCCTGCGCAATGCTGCCGAGCAGCAGATCATCCGAGGCGGGCGCTTCCGGTCACCCGGGCCTCGAGGCGGACGCGGCAAGCTGCACGATGCGCCGCCTCATCCGACCCGGCTCACCAGCCGCTCAGGCGAGCTCCGGCGCTCGCTCGGGCAGACCCGTGGCATGGACAAGACGCGCTTCCCGCGCGCGATCATGGTCGGCTCGGATCTCGTCTACAGCGCCGTCCATGAGTACGGCCTGAACGTCGGGCGCAGGCGCTACCCGCGGCGAGCCTTCCTCGCGCCCGCACTCGAGGCCGAGTCGCCCACCTTCGAGCCGCTGCTCATCGACGAGCTGCGGCGCCACTTGAAGCTGGGCAGCTGATGCCGATCGACACGCGCGCCATCGTCGATGAGATCGAGGCAGCCGTGAGGGCGGCTGTCCCGACGTTGCCGGCCGGGACACGCGGAGTCGAGCGGCAGTTCCGAGACGGCTCCGAGCTCTCGCCCTCCGAGTATCCGCACGCATTCCTGGTCGATTTCGCGATCTCGTCTGGGCCCCTACCGTTCGGCCAGTCCACGCAGGAGATCGCGCTGCAGGTGCACCTCTGGGTGGATGACATGCTCGACTTCGCAAGCGCTGTGCTCTCGCAGATCGTGGATACCCAGGTGCCCGGTTGGCTCGACCGCTGGCGCTGCTCGCTGGTCGGGATCTCGGTCGATCCGGCGCCGGACTCGCGCGCGCGTCGCGTCGCGGTCTTCCTCGTCGAGGGCGAGGTCATCACGTGAGCATCCTCAGCGACTTCGACGGCGAGCTCTACGCGGCCCTGGCAGGCGTGGGCAGTCAATCCTGGCAGCCGATGGAGAGCGCGCTCGACTTCTCGCGCAATGCCCTGGCGTCTGCCGAGCGAGGCTATGCTCTCGCCGTCTCGCCGACGCTGCTCGAGCGCCCGAGCTCGAACGATGCGCTGTGGGGCGCGTCCGCTCTGATCGTGCTCGCCTACCGGATCCCGGCGATCAACACGGAGCACAACGCCTTCGCGACCGTGCTCGGCCCGGCATTCGCGGAGATGCTCTCCACGCCATGGTGGACGGACATGGGCACGGTCTCCGCTCTCCACTCGCATCCGAGCGAGATTGAGAGCGACCGCATCGGAAACGTGATCGTCGCCAGCGCGAGCTGGATCGTCGTGCTGACGTAGGGAGGCAAGATGGCCAAGTTCAATTACGGCTTGCTGCTGACGGCGAAGACCGAGACCGTCCCCGGCACGCCGGAGACCATGACCTACGGGACTCCTGGCGAGGTCCACGTGGCCGACGGGCTCATCAAGCTCGATGCGAGCGTTGGGCCGCTGGGCACTGGCCTCGACTTCACGATGGGGGGCGAGTTCCAGGAGTCGGCTGCGGTCGGGCTCTCGAAGACGGCAGCGACGCTCCTCCGCGCAACGATCGACGGACTCACCGTCGCCGTTCCGATCGCGGGCTCGCGCATCTCGATCGGCGGTGCGCCAGCGGACGCGGACTTCGTCGCGGATCTCGGGGTCAGGGCTCTTTGGGAGGCATGCGGTCTGATCTGGACGGCAAGCGCTCCCGGTGAGGGCCCGACGGGCATCGGCCAGTCGATCCGATTGGCCACGATCAAGCCGTGCACCGTCAAACTCATGCACAAGGGCGGCTATCGCCTGATCTGGACCAACTGCATCGGCGTGCCGACCCTGAGCTTCACGCCGGGCGGGATCGGTCTGGTGACGATCGAGCTGGCGGGCACGTTCAGCGCGAGGGCGGCTGAGACCTTCCCGACGGTGATCGACTACGGCAATCAGGATCTCGCTGGCCCTCCTGTGATCGAGAGCGTGGGCCACGTCTGGGGAGCTGGTGCGGTGGCGCGTGGCTATTCGAGCCTTGAGGTAACCGTCGACAACTCCAGCGACACGGTGCCTGACTCGAATGCGGTCTCCGGCGAGGTGCCCGCATCGAGCGAGCGGACGGTCAACGTGGCCGCCACCCTCTACGGCGAGAGCGGTGACCCGGACTTCGAGATCGAGACGCTGCTCAAGACGGTCGCGCTCACGGGGATGACCTTCGCTGTCGGCGGAACGGTGCAGACGCCGAACGGCGTGCGCGCCAACCGCTACTCGGTCAAGCTCCCCAAGCTCGAGTTGCGCGCGGTGAAGCAGGACGTGATCGGAGCGAGCGCCGCGCCGGCGATCACGGGGCGCGCTGTGATGGACGCTGCCGAGGGCGACGAGCTGCAGATGCAGTTCTACTAGGGGCGACATGGCGCGCAATCTCAAGGCCACCGTAACGATCGAGGCGGACAACCGGGCGAGCCCGGAGATCCGCAAGGTCGAGTCAGCGCTCGGGTCTCTCTCCGGCGAGGTCGGCGGAGCGATCGCCAAGTGGGCGAGCTTCTCCGCCGCGATCGCCGGCGCCGGGCTCGCCTTCCGCGAGATCGGCCAGGAGCTCGTCGGCCAGGAGCAGGCGCTCGCCCGCTTCTCGTCGGCGCTCGGGGTCGTGGGCGCACGCAGCGCGTCGGCGGTCGAGGGTGCGCAGGCATTCGCCGAGAGCGTGCGCCGGACGGCCGGCATCTCCGAGTCCACCGTGCTCGAGCTCCAGGCGCTCGCCGTCGCGTACACGCGCAACGCCGAGGGCGCGCGCGAGCTGACGCAGGCAGCGCTGGACATGGCAGCGGCGCTCGGGATCTCGAATGAAGAGGCGGTTCGCAGGCTGGGTGCGAGCTTGACGGGCAATGTCGAGGCGATCTCGCGATTCAACGCATCTCTCGGCGAGTTGTCCGATGAGGCGCTGCGCTCGGGCGAAGCGATCCGTGTGATTGGCGAGCAATTCAAGGGCCAGCTTTCCGCATCCGTCGACAACGCGGCCGGTGCATTCCGGACGCTCGGGGCCAGCCTCAAGGACCTGGGCGCCGAAGTGGCTCTTGCGATTGGCGCCGGCCAGGGCGGTTGGATGCAGCAGATGATCACGGGGCTGACTCGCTGGGTCGAGGCCGAGCGTGAAGCGCGCGAGGAGCATGTCCGGCTGCGCACCGAGCTCGAGGCCACGCAGTTCAACAACGTGAGTTTCAAGGAGTTCCTCGACATTCTCCTCGGCATCCGCACGGAGCAAGCCATCGCCGCCGAGCATGCTGTGGAGTACGCTGCGGCGCAGCGTCAAGCGGCACAGGCGACCGAGGAGCGCGCAGTCCAGGAGGAGCGGCTGCGCGCCGCGCTCGCCCAGCAGCAGGCAGAGGCCGAGCGAGTCGCGCTGCTCAAGGAGTTCGGACTCACCGCAGCGGGCACGGCGATCGAGCTCGATACGCTGAGCACGCGGCTCGAGCGGCTCGATGCCATCTTCGCCGGCGGTGCCCGCAACTCTGAGGCATTCGCCAGGGCGCAGGCGGTCCTGGTCGCTCAGATCCTCGAGCAGGCGGGCGGCCTGGAGCGCATCGAGCAGCTCTACCGGGACGGCAAGATCAGCGTCACCGCCTACGCGGAGGCTCTCGCGCTCTCTGCCCAACAGGCCACGAATTTCGCGGTCAATACACGGACGAGCTCGACGGAGCTCGAGCGCCAGGGCGGCGTACTCGACGCGAACACGGCATCGTTGCTCCGGCTGTCCGAGGCTGCCGCGATCGCGAGCGCACAGATGGCGCAGGTCGCCGTCTTCAGCTCCCGCGACTTCGACCGGATCGCGCGTGAGCAGGGGCGTGCAGCTGCCGTCGATGCGGCGACAGCTGGAGGCGGTCGTCTCGTACTCGGAGGGACGCGCGTCGTCTTCCGCGGCGGCTCGCGCCTGACGCGAGAGCCTGGGCTGTACTCGGCGCTGCACTGATGGCCTACCGCGGCCCTCGCTTCATGCTGCATCATTCCGCGGCCGCGGTCGTCGGCTCGATCATCGGTACAGCTCCGGTCGCCTCTGGCGTAGGGGCGGGCCCGACGGCGGCCGCATCGCGTGCACGGATCGCGGACTCCAAGCTCGGCCGGATCGTGCGCCTGAACCTGGCGACGGGCGATGCCTGGATGGCATGGGATGGCGGAGCGGGCCACCCAGGGCTCGACCGGCTGATCATCCCTGCGGGCCACAACCTCGCGACCGCCTGCGCGACCGTCGAGCTCCGCTCAAAGGGCACAGCCTTCACCGGCCCGACCGAGGGCACGCTGCGCGAGAGCTGGACTCCGACCACGGGCCAGCAGAGCAGGACCTTCACGGCGGTCACCGACCGCTACCTCGCGCTTGTGCTCAAGACGCTCTCCGCGCAGCCCGAGCTCGGCGAGGTGTTCGCCTCCCAGACGCGCACGCCGCAGCGCGGGCCCTCGACACCGTGGCTCGACACCGCGAGCCCGAATCTCGTGCGCACCGAGACGCGCGAGCGCGACGTCTTCCTGGTCGCGCGTCCAGCGCTGCGCAGGATCGTCTGGCGCTTCGAGCGCGTCGATCTGCCGGCAGGTGACCTGACGCTCTTCTCCGAGCTCGCCCTGGCTGCGCGCATGGGGATCGTCTACGTCGATCCGCCAGGCGATGACGCGAGCCCGCCCCCGCCTGTGGCCTATTGGGCGGAGGTGACGGTCGAGCAGGAAGCGCGCGCGCCGCGCAGCTCGGGGCTCTCCTACTCCGCGGACGTGTCGCTGCTCGAGGCACTGTGATGCGAGCGCTGGCGGACCGCGAGGCGGCGCTCGCGGCACGGGGGGTGATCTTTCCGGTGCTCCTCGCGCGCCTCACGACCTACTCGGACGCGCGCACGCTGGCGGATCCGATCGACACCTGGATCTCGAGCACCTGGCGCACGGCGACCTGGGGCGCGGAGCGCGAGTTCTGGCCGCTTCTGGTCTCGGGCATGCCGCAGGTGGATCGCATCGGGCACGTACCGATCCCCGAGCTGACCCTGGGCGGGCTCGGCGGCGCGCTCCGCCGGCAGTGCACGATCATCCTGCGCGGCTGGGATACGGAGCTCGGCGCCGTGGCGCCCTACCTGACGCAGTCAGGCGCCCGTGATCTCCTTGGCATGCGCGTGGAGATCGGTGAGCTGCTGCTCGAGGCGCCGTCCGAAGTGCTGGACTGGCAGAGGATCGGAGCCGAGGCGGCCGTCGTGCCGCTCTTCGTCGGCCGGGTCGAGGCCGTGCTACGCCTGGGCGAGGAGATCGAGCTGCGCCTCGAGGTCGAGCTGCCGGCGATGCCGTGGCTCACCGCGAACGATCCGACCACGAACGATCCGGATGATCTCGGGCGCGTGCTGCCCCTCCCGATCGGGCGGGTCGAGCGCGTGGAGGCCATCGCGTGGACGGTCGGAGCCCGCACCACGCTCGCGGTCGAAGCGCTCGCTGGCGCGACGGCGCTGCAGCTGACCGATGCCTCTGGCTTCCCCTCTGCAGGCGCCGCGACCCTGGGCGGAGGAGAGGTCGCGCTCTACTCGGGCAAGACGGCGAACCAGCTGACGGGAGTCACGGGCCTGGCGAAGACCCACAAGCCGGGCGACATGGTCATCGAGCGCATCGGCGGGGATGCGGTCTACGTGCTCGGCAGCTCTCCACTCTCCGCGGTCGATGCGCTCTACGTGCGCTCCGCCTGGTCGGACGAGCTGCTGCGCGTCACGACGCCCTATGCCGTCCAGCTATCCGATCCGACCGTGATCTCCGGCAGGCTGCTCGCGACTGTCCGCTTCGCGCCGGCGGACCTCGATGCGCTGATCGCAGCACTGCTCGCGGCCGAGGTGCAGCAGCAGCCGACGCGCTCCACGGACGTGGTCGCGCCCGATTCGCTGCAACCCGTGATCGATATCGACTACGCCAGCACGCGGTCGATCGTCTCGGGTTCGCTCTACTACGGCGTGGTTGACGACTGCTTCGCTCCGTACTCCGATTCGGGCGACCTGCCCAGGGCCAATGATGGCTGTGTGATCCGCGGCATCTTCACCGCCCACAGCGGCGGCAGTGCGCGGATCATCATGCAGACCGTGTACTTCTCGGCCAGCTATGAGGGCGGCGCGACGATCGGGCACGTCACGGTGAGCCTACGGCGCTCCGGCGCCACGATCGCAAGCATCGTCGTCAATGTCCCGAAATCCACACCGGAGGGGCTCGGCGGATACTTCGCGACGTTCGCCGAGCCTACACACGATTGCGACGCGGATGAGATCCGATTCACGATCGACACGGATCCTGAGGGCGGCCTGGTGCGGATCGGGTACATCCAGCGCGGCGGCATCAATCGCGTGCTGCCCGGCATCACCACGCAGCCACAGGTGGCCGAGACGGGCAGCACCGAGGTGCAGCTCCGGGCGGCCTCGGTCGGCGGGGGGCTGCGCTTCTACGCGGACGTGCAGGGACCGCTCGTGCCCTGGCAGTGGCAGACCGAGTACGCATTCGACTCCGATGCGGAGTGGAGCGAGAGCGGGATCACGCGCAGCCAGGACACCGGCCAGAAGGTCGAGGGCGCATCGAGCACCAAGCTCGCGGCCGCGCAAGGCGCGCTCGTGCAGGATCATCTCTTCGAGGCATCCGGCGATGGCGTTGCTGTGTGGCGGGGTACGCTCACCTTCCCGGGCGGCGGCGTGCAATCCGAGGGCTCCGCGTGCGCCTCGATCGTCAAGACGTCAGGCGACGAATACGGCATCCTGATCACCGAGAGCCCGAGCCTGGATCTCTCCAACGCAACGCTCGAGTTTGACGTCTGGCTGGAGAACGGCCACACGCTGATCGATCATGATGATGAGCTGCCCGGGTCGCTCAACAACTGGAAGGGCAGCTTGATGCTGATCCTTCTGACGGGTGGCGCGTTTTCGATCTACAGCTACGGCCTGGACAATGGCCTGGATGCGCTCGAGACATGGAAGCGTCTCAAGTGGACGCCAGAGGATGTACCGACGACGGTCTCAGGCGGCGGCGTCAACCTCGCCAACGTGACCCGCATCGACGTGCGCACGCACGCGCCAACTGCTGCGACAAATGGCTTCGAGACGCGCGTCGACCACATGGTCATGCGCTCGCGGATCACGGGCATCGCGCAGCGCAACGCTGCCGCGACCCTCAGTGACTGGAGCAGCGCCGGGCCCGTCTACCGTTTCCGCGTGCGCGCAGATGCGCCTGCGCGGATCTCGCGGCTCGAGCTTGCCTTTGCCGACGAGATCGAGACGGGCACCACGGAGCCATCGGCACGACGGACGCTGCCCGTGCCGGTCGACTATCTGGTCGCTGGCCAGTGGATGATCCTCGAGATCGATCCCGTCGACGTCGGCGGCCCAACGGTCCTGGCCGTGCGGACCGTGCGCCTCGAGCTGGACACCGACGGCCAGGCAGCCGTCGGCGTGTGGATCGACTGGCTGGAGAGCGGCCAGACCACAGGCAATCCGTACAGCGCGGCGCCCGATACGCTGATCGAGGCCGGACCGGACGTGCTCCGCTACCTGTTCGAGGAGCTGGTCCAGCCGCCGCAGCAGATCGACGCCACGCTCGCCGGTGCTCTGGCGACGCACCTCGGAGCGGACGTCTTCGGGGCCGACCTGCGCGCGCTGGGATCGGACTTCGGCTCCGTGGTCGAGCGCCTCGGCGTGTCGATGCGGGCCAGCATCTTCCCGCTCGATCGCTTGGGCGGCGCCATCTGGGGCTGCTGGGCGGCCGAAGCGGACGGGACATGGCCTGCAGCGACGCTCGTCCTGAGCGCCTGGGAGGGGATCGTCGAGGTGCCGGCCGAGGATCGGCCCCCCACGGAGCTGGATCTGCTCTACCGCTGGCACGCCCACAGGGCGACTCGCGGGCAGCTCGCGGAGCGCGCCTGGCAGGGACTCGTGGCTGCGAGCGATCCGGCTGCGGCGGCACGTAGAGGCACGCTCCTCGGGGATCCCGTCATCCTGCCCGCGATCTACGACGCGGCCACGGCCGAGGAGGTCGCAGCCATCCTGGGCGCCGCGCGCCTGGCGCCTGGCAGGCTCTTCGAGCTGCTCGGAGTGCCCGCGGCGGACAGCTACCCGCTCGAGATCGGAGACCTGGTGCAGCTCACGCTGCCGGCCGAGCTCGACGCCTCGACGCTGACGGTGCGGCTCATCGGGGTGAGGCGTGATTTCGACGTGCGGTCCGCGGACCTGGTCGTGCAGGAGGTAGCCGTCTGATGCCGATCCCGGAGCCCCCTGCGAGCTGGGCCGATCTGCGCCACGCGGCGGAGGTGATCGCGATCCTCTCCAGCACGGCCGTGGCTGGCTTGACCTACTGCCTGCACCGGCTCCGCCAGCCGCTGCTCGATCTCTCCGCTCGACTCGCGCGCCACGAGCAGGAGGAGGACGCCCCGGCTCGCGCCGCGATTCAGCAGCTCAATCGGGACGTCCGGGGTGGCTTCCAGCGCGTCGAGCTCGAGCTCGGCCGGCAGCGTGACACGCTTGTCGAACACGGGCAGCACCTCGCAGCGCTGGACGAACGCACCGAAGTCCTACTCCTGCGCTGGCCCTGATGCTGATCGCGTCCGATCTGCTGCGCACCGAGCTCGAGGCCTCCGACTGGAGGCTCCAGGCCCTCGTCACGGACGCCGTGCGCATCGCGGGCCTCGCCGGCTACCACCTGCGCCTGACGGGAGTGCGGCGCTCCAGGACGCGCACCCTGGAGATCTACCTGCGCGCCGGCAAGCCGGCTCCGCCGAGCTCCGTGCACGAGGCGACGCCCTGCCGTGGGGCGGACCTCGTACCTGTCCCGGCGGCCACAGGGACCGATGCAGGCGCGGACATGGCCGCGGCGATGGCCTACGGGCCCAGCCTCGCCGAGGCGATCAACCGCGGCTGGCGGTATCCCCGGGGCAAGCCATCCGCGCTGTGGCACTCGGTCTCGGGGCTGCACCTGCACTTACAAGTTAGTTATGACGCAATTGAGCTGCTGCCTTGAGTCTCCACATCCGCGGCAAGGGCGCGAGGTTTGTGCGCTCATCGCGACTCGCACAGCGCCCGCGCGAGCGCGATCGTCGCGCGGACGTCCGCGAGCGCGTCGTGCCCGTCGGTGAACGCGATCCCGAAATGCGCGCACAGATCCTCGAGCCGGTAGCTGCTCGGCTGGCGCCCGGTATCGAGCGCGCAGCGCCAGCGTGCGAGCTGCAGCGTGTCAAGCGCGCCGTACACGTCCGCAGGCAGGAATGCCTGATGCCGGCCAAACATCGCCTTGAGCCGGGGCCCATCGAACCCGAGCACGTTGTGTCCGACGATCCGCGCGACGCTGTAGGCCTTGCCGCGTTGCGAGACCTTGGGGATGTGGGCGTGCGCGCGGAAGAGCTCAGCGAGCTGCTTCACCACGAGCGCCTCGGACAGAGCCTCTCGCTCCCAGGTCGGACCGTCCCAGGAGTTGAGCGTCAGCGCCTCCGGCTCCGCCTTCGCGAGATCGAAGCTGATCTTGGCCTGGTAGACAGTGGCCTCTTCCCACCCGCGCAGCGCGATCGCTGCGACCTGGATGTCTGGATGATGCGGCGCGAGGCCACCGGTCTCGAGGTCCACGAACACCGCATCCATTGTCACCTCCTCGCGGCGGACCCTCATGGCGCGATATCCGCCACCGGCGCAGCCTCGAGGGGATTCGCTCGGCCGTGCACGACTCCGCAGCAGAACGCCACGACGATCCAGACCGCGGCGATCATCAGGCTCGAGAGCATCACCCCGCCCCTGTCATGCCGTTGCGTGAGGCGCTCGCGGGTACCGTCGCTGCGCTCGATCCAGAGCGGGTCTGGATTGCGCGGCTCGTCGCGCTCACGGAGCTCGACGCGCTCGAGGGCATGGATCGTGAGGCGTCCCATCAGCGCCGTCCCGTGGACGTCTCGGACCAGACGCGCACGCCGGGCAGCCGCAGCTCGGCCTTGTGCCGGGTCGCCTGCTCGCGCAGCCAGGTCGTGTTGACCGAGATCGCCTCGCGCGGCGGGATCACGCCCTCGATCACGCCGACCAGGAACGCCTGCAGGTCCTCGACTTCGGCTCGCCAGACCTCGCGCACGGCGAGCCCGGCGGCACGCGGCGGCGGGGGCGGAGGCGCCGGCGAGGGCGGTGGGGGCGGCACGATCTGCTGTGCCTGCTCCTGGACGACGTCGGCGAGCTCGGCCTCACCGGCCGCTGCGAGGGCAGTCGCCTCGGCCTCGGCCTCCGCGCGAGCTGCACGGGCCGCAGCCTCCGCGGCTGCATGCGCGGCTCTCGCCTTGACCTCCTCTTCGGCTGCCCGCTGCGCAGCGATGCGCCGCTGCTCGGCGACGTAGCGGTCGCACTTCGCCTTGAGCTCGGCCTCGACCTCGAGGAAGGGTTGCTCGAGCCGCTTGCGGCGCCCGACCAGGTCCTTGTGCAGCTCGTGCGCGCGCCGGACCGTGGGGCCGCAGTCCGCCTCGATCGCCTCGAGCCAGCCCTTGATCTCGGCTCGCATCGCCGCGGCGAGCTCCAGCGATCCTTGGTCGATCACCTCGAGCTCGGTCGCGCGCAGCTCGAGCGCGCCGACGGGCGTCTCGAACTTCTCGGTCGGGAGTGCCAGAGCGGTGCTCATCAGATCGTCCTCGCCGTCTTGAGGACGGCCGC
>Ga0209431_10003743_pt1 | contig 12040 bp, 7 predicted proteins | sample RifCSP13_3_FD_184021 | JGI IMG/M metagenome (GOLD analysis project Ga0209431, IMG submission 184021) | Soil microbial communities from Rifle, Colorado - Rifle CSP2_sed 13_3 (SPAdes) (version 2) | ecosystem: Environmental > Terrestrial > Deep subsurface > Rock core/Sediment | place: Rifle...
ATAAGTAATGTAATCGATTGTCAGCCGGAGGAAGTAAAGATTGGGATGAAGGTAGAAGTGGTTTTTGATGATGTGACTGAGAAAGTAACTTTGCCTAAGTTTAGGACAGTTGCTTGAATTATCGATAGGAAAAGGGTAAAAAAATCAATCCGATGTCAGAGAAAAAGAGCATATTTCTGAAGGGGTTGGTGGAGCTAACCGCCCACCCCCCTAACTCTTATTCGCCATAGTCCATACTTTCTCAATATTCATCCTTGAATCCCTTATTTTGACACTAAATGGTGATAAAGCATCTTCTATGGCGTTTGCCATAAGAACTGGAACAGGTACTGCTCCACCTTCACCTATTCCTTTGGCGCCAATGGATGTAAATGGGGAAGGGGTAATTGTATGTTCTATTTGAATATCCGGTGAATCAGGCGCCTTTGGAAGAAGATAATCTAAGAATGTAGTTGTAAGCTGTTGACCATTCTCATCATATATGAACTCTTCAAGGAACGTTCCACCAAAGCCGTGTATGACACCACCATGTATCTGTCCATCCACTATCATAGGATTAATCATTGTTCCTGCGTCAGAAAGGACTATATACTTTAATACCTTTACCTCTCCTGTTTCCATATCTACCTCTATAATTGCTGCATGTGCTGAATTTGCATAGGTTACTGCCATATTCATCCTTCTCTTCTCATCAGCCAGATTGGCCTTATCAAATCTAAATGCATATCTTGCTTCAAGTCCTGGTTCAAATCCAGGCGGTAATAAAGCTGTAGAAAAATTTGTAATAGTTGCAACCCGTGCAAGTGGAATAGCTTTTTCAGGAACACTCTTAACAAATATCAGACCTTCTTTAATATCAAGATCATCTATATTTGCCTCAAGCATACCAGATGCTACCATTAACGCTTTATTTCTAACTATTTTTGCAGCACCGGCAACGGCTTCAGCCATTGAACATGCGAATCTACTTCCATGGGTACCTGTGCTCCAGGGATGAGTAGAGCTATCATATTGTGAAATAACATTTATATTCTCTGGATTAACATCAAGGATATCTGCTGCGACCTGCGCAGCCGCTGTTAGAAGACCTGTACCCATGGACGGGCATCCAAGAAGTACTGTAACACCTCCCGTGTTATCAACTCTAACGACGGCATGGTCGTCAGCGCCAGATAGTATAGGAATTCCAAGACTCATTGAGAGTAATCCAATATTTACTCCTCCAGGCTCAACAATCGTTACAATTCCTATTCCTCTATATATGCCCTCTTTTCTGAGCTTCTCCTGTTCTTTCCTAAAACCTTTATAATCAATCATCTCAAGAATCTTTTTTAATGTATTGGGATAATCTCCACTATCATATATTGATCCATTCGGTGTTGTATATGGAAACTCACTTGGTTGAATAAAGTTCTTAAACCTTATATCAACTGGGTCCATGCCAAGTCTTTTAGCAATAATATCTATAATTCTTTCCAGAGGAAAATAATATTGCTGCAACCCCAACCCTCTATTTGCTCCTGAAGGGCATTTGTTTGTATTTACAATATATCCATCGATTTCTATAGCAGGTATTTTATAGCATCCTACAAGAATCTGAAATGGCCTCATCATATGATTTGGTTCTGGAAGTCTTGTATATGCCCCCACATTATCAATCAATTTTTCTTTTATTCCAAGAATAGTACCATCTTTTTTTACTGCAACCTCATACTCTGCAATCCTGCCAGGAGGCTGTACGCATGCCATTAAGTGTTCTCTTCTATCCTCAATCCATTTTACAGGTCTTCCAACCTTCTTGGAGAGAAGGCATGCTAAAACCACATAAGGATATACCTTCGCCTTATTACCAAATCCACCACCTACATCCGGGACTATAAGCCTTAATTTAGATCCCACAACCCTAAGAGCCATTGCTAAAGCCATATGAAATAGCATGGGAACATGCATAGTTGACCATGCTGTGAAGCTTCCCTCAGCAGGATTATAGTTTCCAATGCATCCCATTGTTTCCATTGGCGTTGAACTATAACTATGGAATGTGAATCTCTCCTTTATTATCTCATCGGCTTTTTTAAATGCTTCATCAATATCTCCATATGGGAATGTGTCATGCCAGCATAGATTTGACCCAGCCTCTTCATGTAGTAATGGAGCATCCTTTTCCATTGCTTTTTCTGAATCCATAACGGGAGTAAGCGGTTCATATTCAACCTTTATAAGATCAAGTGCGTCCTCTGCTATATATCTATTTTCGGCTGCTATGGCAACAACAGGCTCTCCAACATATCTAACCTTATTAAAAGCCATACAATAATATTTCATTGGCACTGTAACAAGAGTCATAAATGGATCCGACATATTTGCAACATCTCCACCTGTTAAACCCCCAAAAACCCCCGGTAATTTTAATGCATCGCTATAATCTATATTCTTTATCTTTGCATGGGCATGAGGGCTTCTTAATATAGCTGCATGGAGCTGATTTGGGCAATTTATATCACCTATATAATTCCCACGCCCTGTTAAAAATCTTGGATCCTCGAACCTTTTTACCTTTGCTCCTATCCATTTATACTCTTTCATATCCCGGCCCCCTCTATCTTCTTTGATGCTTCTTTAATAGCCTTGACAATATTTACATATCCTGTACATCTGCATATATTACCGGAGATTCCTTCTCTAATATCTTCTTCTGATGGTTGGGGGTTTTCTTTTAATAATACATATGAAGACATCAACACTCCTGGCGTACAATATCCACACTGCAGCCCGTGATTTTCCCAGAATGCCTCCTGGATTGGGTGGAGCTTTTCATCCTTTGCAAGACCTTCTACAGTAAGTATTTCTGCACCATCAGCCTGAACAGCAAACATCAGGCATGATTTTAAGCTCTTTCCGTTGAAAACAACTGTACATGCACCACACTGACCATGTTCACAACCTATATGAGTCCCTGTTAATCCAATATCTTCCCTGATAAAATCCACAAGGAGTTTTCTTGCTTCAACCTCCTTTTCATAATTTATTCCATTTACTGTTAAATTTATAGCATATTTTTTTACCATGATTACCCCCTTACCCTATCTAACGCAGATATTAACCCTCTATTAACAAAAACCTTTACCATTTCCTTTCTATATTTTGCTGAAGCATGTATATCTGACTCTGGTTCAGCCTCTTCTGAGGCAATATTTGCTGCCTCATTTATCGAGTCATCATTAATAGCTTTATCCAAAAGAAACTCCTCAGCACCTTTTGCCCTTACAGGCATTGAACCAACTCCGCCCAATGAGATTCTAACATCATTACACTTCCCAGCATTGTCAATGGACATAAGTACTGCAACACTAACAATAGCGAAATCATGCGATCTTTTTGTCAGCTCAACAAATTCCCAGCCCATTTTGGGACTGATTTCCGGGATGTAAACCTCTCTTAATATTTCAGTTTTTTCCATTGATGTTGTGAGATAACCGAGAAATAAATCATCGCCATCAATTTCTCTCTCACCCTGGTTTCCGACCACTTTCACTTTACCGTTTAATGCTAAAAGAAGTGTAGGTAGTTCACCTGCAGGGTCAGCATGTGATATGCTTCCGCCTATTGTACCCCAGTTTCTAATCTGTGGATTGCCTATAAGGCTTACAGTTTTTGACAATATAGGATATTTTGATTTTATAATATCAGACTTTTCTATTTCTCTATGCCTTGTGAGCGCCCCTATTGATAATCCTCCATTAGTATCTTTTATATATGATAGTTCAGCTATTTTATTTATATCTATTATATATTTGGGTCTTGCCAATCTGAGGTTCATAAGAGGAATAAGACTTTGCCCGCCTGCTAATATAACAGCATCTTCTCCATATCCATTAAGGAGGGAAATTGCTTCATCAATATTATTTGGTTTAAAATATTCAAAGCTAAATGGTTTCATAAAGACTCCTCCTTTGTTAACTCTTTTTCCATATCTTTAAAGAATTGATTTGTTAATATTTTCGCCACACCAGAGAGCATCCTTTGCCCAACCCCTGCTATTAATCCACCTATTTGGGCAACACTCTTCCATTTAACAATTGTTTTATCGCTCTCCTCTTCAAGGTCCATTGTTACTTCTCCCTTTACAAATCCTGAAAGCCCACCGCCTTCTCCAACAAGTCTATAATGGGATGGGGTCACAATATCCTTAAGTTCTACCTTGCCGCTATATTCTCCTTTAACCACTGATATTCCTATCTTTACAATAGCTTCATAGCTATTCTCTCCTTTCGCTTCTAATTTTTCACATCCTGGAAGACATTTGGCCAACATATCGGGATTCATAAAGAACTTCCATACCTTTTCTCTTGGGGCATTGAATTTAAAATTTCCATCAAAATTCATTTTATATCCTCCCGTTCTTCTGGAGCCCTCTTGCTATTTAAAATAACAACATATCTTTAACTCCTATTTTACTACCTCTATGGTTATAGCATCCTGCCTGCATACACTGGCACATGCTCCACAGCCTTCGCATAACTCCACATTTATAACTGCTATTTTGTCAATGATCTCTATCGCTTCATACATACAGGTATCAATGCATTTAGAGCATCCATTACATGTTTCTGAATCAACTGCCGCAATAACCGCTCCTTTAGGTTCAGGTAGCTTCCTAAGAGATATAATAGTCCCTATATTAGGTAAAGCCTTTCCTATTATCTCAGTAACATTCTTATATCCTTTTCGTTCCATAAAAACTTCCATTCCTTCTAATACCTCTCTGAATACCTTATAACCTCGATACAATACTTCAGTATGAATACCTACCAATTGAGATCCAGCCATCATCCTCTCTATACTTTCTCTACAATTAGCTATTCCTCCACTAGAGAGGATAGGTTTTTTTGTAAGAGGAGCTACTAATGCAGTAGTAGTAAGGCCTATATATCTCATCTGACGTCCACAGCAGCCACCATAAGGATTGCTAGGCATAGCGGTCTCAACATCTATCGCTCCAATTCCATAATTGACCATTGGGGCAAGATGAAGAAAATCTGCCCCTCCTTTTTCTGATGCTAAAACCACCTCGGCCAGAAGGGCTTCGTTGGTAGAAGGTCCTATCTTTGCAATTACAGGGATATCTACAACATCCTTTACCATCTTTACTATAGAAGATATCATCTCGGGATCCATGCCCAAAAATCTTCCGACTTTACCCTCTGCAACTGCTGTTAAATCACCTCCATGAGGGCAAACAAGAAGGATCTCTACCATATCTGCACCAGCTTCTTGGGAGAGAATGGCAAGTCTTTGCCAGCTTTCTTTATCTAATCCAGTGGCAGTTATGTTAGAGATAATTCGTACATCCTTCTCCTCTGCCAAATGTTTTATCTGTTTTATATCCTCCTCACCCTCTTCCGGGGTACGAAATGCAAGTTCAATGCTATGAAGAGAGCCTGGATAACCGAATTTATCCAGAAAGGTATGCCTTGGCCTAAATACTCCCCAAGTTAATGCTTCTGTACTTATACATTTTGTAGTTATTGCTCCTACCCCTGCTTCAATACATTTCTTCATATGTTTCATAGTTAATGTAATAGAACCTGATGATGCAACCACAGGATTTTTAAACCTTATTCCTCCTGCCTCTAAGCTTAAATCAATCATGCTATCCTCCTTTTTATTTAAATTCTGCTTCAGATTCTGTTTCAAAGCCTTAAAAAACAGTTCCCGCTTGTTTTTGAAACGAAATTTCTTTTTCCCGTTAATCTGATTTTGACAATGCTCCAAAAAGGTGAATAGGGCGGCAGTCTAATAAACGACACGTTCTTTGGAATCTCAAGCCCTTTACTTATGTGGGATGATGCTCCGTCCACAGCGGAAGCTGATCTTCGTTTTTCAGGCTGGCGGCTGCCGCCGCTTCGGGGGATTTTTTAAATTCGTCCTGCAATGCAGGATCGCTCTTGGGGTGCTTTGTGTCTGGTTGCATCTTCCACCAGCCGTGACGCGCCAATAACCGGTAAGTCGTTGACAAGGGGATGTCACGACCGAAACGTTTCACCAAGGCCGCATGAATGGGCGGAACCGTCAGGACTCCGCCGCGGCTTGATCACGTAACTGCTTGGCTCTTTGTATGTCTTCAATACTGATTCGAATCTGTCTCGCCACGGCACATCTCCATGACGAGCATACATCACAGTGTCAACATGAATGCAAATTGGAATAAGCACAAGAGTTGAGTTAGCATGGAGGTATATATGTCTTAAACCAATCAACAACGCTTTTCATGATCATCTTCCATACCTTATCTGGATTCCAAACATCTTGCCATGTTGGAGTCAGAGATTTAGGAACAATCCATAGTTTTTTTGGTTCCTTAGCATGTTCATACATGGATATGGCTTCTGTACAGGGGACTAGCGTTTCAATCTCAGGATGAACAATATATATGGGTCTTGGAGAAATCCGATCTACAATAAGCTCCGGCTTAAAATTAATTATGCTATCACCTGTTTCTAATGGAATATCCGCTCTTGGAAACTGCTCCCACCATCTTAGACTATCCGCATCATATATAGGATCTATAGGCATAATATCTGTATCCTTAACATACTCTGATTTACCCGTTAATGCCCTTCTCCCTCTATCTTCTTCAATCCTTTTTAAGAAGTTTACCCATCCTGCATATGTCCTTATACTCTTCATCCATCTTTCACCATCTCCAACACAAAGCATAGAACATGCACACTTTATCCTCTTATCGATTGCGGACACATATGCGGCGTAACCTCCTCCAACGCTTATACCGCATTCCCCGATCCTATCTTTATCTACCTCTTTTCTCTCTATTAAATAGGAAATAGCATTCTGAGCATCTTCCACATTCTCCATGCATATAATTCTTCCTTTTTGTCCTTCGCTCTCTCCAAATCCTCTTGGATCCCATATTATCGCCACATATCCACTATCCATAAACCAGTTTGCTATTCCTATCATCTCCATCTTCTTAATTGTTCCGCAAAATCCTGTAGAAATACATATAGCAGCTCTTTTCTCTCCTTCTTTGTAGTCATCCGGTATATATATCTTTGCAGCCATCTTAAATCCATTACTATAAAAATTAACCTTTTCAATCATAATACCCTCCTTATTAGTAACGTTCTAAATAAGAGACCTAAGCAAAAACCCAATTTACGATACGCGATACGATAGAGAATTTATCTCATATCCCGAATGCGATTTTTCTGACAGATTTTATAGAGGATGTCAAGCTTTTTAAAAACCTCAACACCCCCTTAACCTATTAACTTCAAAAATGATTTTTATCCCTACTTCTTATGGCGGAATTAGAGTCAAATATACAGATATGCCGGAATAATAATTAGCCTTTTTCTTTTTTCAGATTTTCCTCTCATATCTTTTCCAATATTTTTCCCTTAACTCTCTTTTTAGGATCTTACCAGTGGGGTTCTTGGGCAGACTATCCATAAATTCTACAGATTTAGGTTTCTTATAACTGGTCAGATTTCTCTTGCAATACTCAATTATTTCTTCCTCGGTGGCCTTCTTTCCTTTCTTCAAAACTATCAGGGCTTTGACCGATTCACCCCATTTCTCATCGGGTATACCTATAACTGCTGCCTCTAACACAGAGGGATGAGTGTAGAGAACCTCCTCAACCTCGCGGGAAAAGATGTTTTCTCCCCCGCTTATGATCATATCTTTTCTTCGGTCGACAATATATATGTAGCCTTTCTCGTCGAATTTACCCATGTCACCCGTGTATAACCATCCGTCCTTTATCGTCTCTGCAGTCATCTCCAGGTTTTTCCAGTATCCTTTCATTATATGATCACTTTTTACGATTATCTCTCCTACTTCACCAGAACCGACATCATTACTCTGCTGATCCACAATTCTTACATCAACATAAGGAATCGGCACCCCTACTGAAGTTAACCTTTCTACTTCCTCATCACACCCTTCCCATATATGGTCCTCTTTAGATAAAACGGATATGAGCGGCCCCGACTCGGTCTGGCCATAACTCTGAAAGAAAATATTGCCGAATTTCTTAACGGCCTTCTTAAGCAAAGCCAGGGGCATAGGGGATCCGGCATAATGTATCAATCTTAAAGAACTAAGATCATACTTCTCTATATTCGTGGAGTCAACTAAGAAGGCTAATGTTGTGGGTATTAACGGCAATATGGTGACTTTCTCTTTTTCTATTATCTCCAAGGTTGCTAAAGGGTCAAATTCGTCCATAATTACATGAGTGCATCCTTTTTGAAAGGCCATTATAGCGAAGGATCTACTACCTACATGCCAGATGGGCAGCATGTCCATCGTTATGTCGTCTCTTCGGATGCCCAATTCCATGGTAAAGCATTTGGCGTTTTCAACGTTGGCTCTATGAGTCAACGCCACCCCCTTCGATAATCCTGTAGTCCCACTCGTATAGAGAAGATAGACAATGTCATCTTCATTGATATCCACATCGGGTTCATCAGCCGGATAACGGGAAACAACCTCTTCATAATTTTCCATGTATTGTGGTTTATCCCCAATACAGATAAAGTTTTTTACCGTTTTTAAATCCGAACGAATTGAATCAATCGTATCTAAGTATTCCTGACTAACAAAAAGTACCTTGGCTTCAGAATCATTTATTTGGTAAGCTAATTCCTTTCCTGCCAACCTGAAATTAAGAGGCACAATAATGCGCCCACCCTTTTCTGCTACACCATATACTTCAAAATACTGATGGCAATTTTTGGATATGATGGCTACCCTATCTCTCTTCTCTATGGCCATATCAGATATGGCGTTGATCAGCCTGTTTACTCTTTCATTAAATTCTTTAAAAGTTATCCTTATATCTTTATAGATAAAAACAGTTTTGTTCGGATATAACTTGGCATTCCTCCTATAAAAATGACCTAAATCCATAATAAAACCCCCAGTTGAAATAGGTTGCCCTGTATAGGGTATTAAAAAATACACATCGGATTTAAGCCAACTTTGGTAAGATTAAGTTTGCAAACAAAAAGCTTGCAAAGGAGGAAAAAATCCGATGCACTTGGATACTATCACAAAGCTTTTGGACATTCCAAATTATCGAGCGATAGAGGTAACTGATAGTGAATATGAGAACATATACATCGTTTTGGAACGGGAAGAAGACACTCCGCCTGTGTGCTCCAAATGCGGGAAGTCTGCTCACAGTAGAGACGCCATGATTGTTGAAGAATGGCATAAATACGTCACCAATGTCGTCGATGTGATCAACGGAAAGTCATCTGGAACCACCAGGGCCGCGGCAAAGTGAACCTCGATAAATTCTTTCGCAGCCTGGGAAAAGAGAACTGCGAACAGATTGCTGTCACAACAAGCCTCCTTTTCCTTTTTATTTATTTGAAAGGCGCTTAAGTATATCATCCATGATCTCTTTTTACTACAAAATAAATTTGTTTTTCGGCAAAATCCCCCTGTCGCAGGCAAACGTCCCGATTATTGGGGCAACGAATTACCGAAGAATTTCCTATCAAAAAAAGCGCTGTAAATGATATAAAAGTGCGCGTGCATAGATTAACCATGCCGGTTGCGATGAGGAGGTATTTATGGCTTATCAAGATTTAAGAGATTATAATTTCACTGATATAATTCAATTAAACCGAAAAAATGGTTGACAAGTGCTTTTTTATCGTCTATCCAATATCGGCCCCCGTATTCGGCGGTGGGCACAACGAAGGATGAAAATAATCAGGTAAGCGGGTCAATTTTCATATAAACGAGTTCGAAATAAGGTTCTTTCGTAAAAAAGTAGAAGCTTGATTTATATGGTCATAAAAGTTCCTTAAAAACAGTAAGATAAAAAAGTACATCAGGCATATGCCGCATGTGGCAAGTCTTCGGTTCCGAACAATACCCGAGGCAAAACCCGATGTAATTATATACTGTCACAGAGATCCTTAACCCAAATTATAAAGAGACGCACATAATCAAAAATGGCGAAAAGAGCTTTATCGTTGCTCTTGCTGAGACTTCGCCGTCGGTTTATTCTGGCTGTGGCAATTTCCATAACTCGGAAAGGAAAATTGTGAGAATATCCAAGAAATCAAAAATCCCTATCTTTGTAGAATTGGGAAACAAGTTTTTTCGGAAACGCCACTTCATCCTCAACTGCTCCGTCTGCAAAATCACAACGGCTATTTCCGAAGGTATCAACAACAAGATCAAAACGGCTATCCCGTAAGGCTTTCGAGATGTCAAGTTAGTTACTTGCAAAAAAGAGGGAGAAAAAATGGCATTTATTGGAAAAAGTATTAAAAGAAAAGAGGATTTAAGATTTTTAGTTGGCAAAGGGACTTATATAGATGATATTGAGCTTCCCCGTATGCTTCATGCCGCTATTTTAAGGAGTCCCTATGCTCATGCCAGGATAAAAGAAGTTGATTTGAAGGGCGCCTTGGAATATCAGGGTGTACTAAATGTTCTCACAGGGAAAGAGGTAGCTGAAATGTCAAACCCGGCTATGCAGATGAATTTTAAGCTAAAAACACAGAATGCTTATTGTATGGCTGTGGATAAGGTTCGTTTTGTTGGTGAGCCGGTAGCTGCCCTGGTAGCCATTGATAGATATATTGCTAATGATGCTTTAGAGTCTATAGATGTTATATATGAACCTTTGCCTGTCGTAGTGGATCCGGAAGAGGCTATGAAGTCTGGCGCCCCTTTAGTCCATGAGGAAGCAGGGGATAATACTGCTTATCATGATTTATTTCATTATGGCGATGTTGAGAAGGCCTTCAAAGAGGCCGATCATATAGTGAAAGAAAGATTCAAATATCATAGCTATACATCAACCCCGATAGAAACAAATGGTGTTATTGCAGATTATGATTCAGCAAGAGGTACACTAACTATCTGGGCAAATTTCCAACTTGGGGGGATGCTTCATAGAACCCTATCGGATTTACTTAAAATACCTGAAAATAAATTTAGACTTATAACGCCAGATATTGGAGGGGGATTTGGGAATAAATGTAACATTTTCCATATGCTTCTTATTGGATTGCTATCCATTAAGATAGGCAGGCCAGTAAAATGGATTGAGGATAGAAGGGAAAATTTTATAGGCAATATGCGTGGAAGCGACAGAATATTTGAGTCTGAGGCGGCGGTTAAAAAAGATGGAACAATCCTGGCTATAAAAACCAAGCTTATAGACAATGTAGGAGCTTACCTGAGGTTTCCAGAGCCTATTGGGATAATAAGGGCATTTCAGACTGTCCTGGGTTGTTATAAAATAAAGAATTTATTAATGGATCTATATGCAGTTAATACAAACACACTTCCTACAGGTCCCAACAGGGGTTATGGCTGTCAGTCATTCTACTTTCAATTAGAAAGATTGGTTGATTTAATAGGTAAAAAATTAGGATTGGACCCGGTTGAAATCAGAAGAAGAAACTTCATTCAGCCACAAGAATTTCCTTATACAACGGCAGTTGGTTGCATTTATGATAGTGGAAATTTTCCAGAAACTTTAAGAAAAGCATTGGAGATGGCAGACTATGAAAAGATGCGGAAAGAGCAGGAAAAATTAAGGAAAGAAGGGAAATATATTGGTATTGGAATTTCAACAATTGTAGAACCCGCTGCTTCCAATATGGCGGAATTTTTTATTGTAACTGAAAAATTGCCGCTTTCCGGCGCTACTGAAGCCGCTAAAGTTAAAGTTGAGCCTTCAGGCAAAATTACAGTGGCTGTTGGTTCATGTCCACAAGGTCAAGGTCATGAAACTATTGTAGCTCAGATAGTTGCTGATGAATTCGCTGTTAATACAGATGATATATATGTACTTCCCGGATTTGATTCTTCCACACATCCATGGACAACAGGGTCCGGAACCTGGGGTAGCCGTTTTTGCGCTGTTGGCCCTGATGCTGTAATTTTAGCCTGCCGAAAAATAAAAGAGAAGATGTTTAAGATTGCAGCACATATTCTTCACGATAAACCTGAAAATTTTGAGTTGAAGAATGGAATGGTT
>Ga0209431_10003744_pt1 | contig 12040 bp, 5 predicted proteins | sample RifCSP13_3_FD_184021 | JGI IMG/M metagenome (GOLD analysis project Ga0209431, IMG submission 184021) | Soil microbial communities from Rifle, Colorado - Rifle CSP2_sed 13_3 (SPAdes) (version 2) | ecosystem: Environmental > Terrestrial > Deep subsurface > Rock core/Sediment | place: Rifle...
GGGAAACCTTGCCGAGGCGATTCAAACGCTGGACGCGCTCATCAACGCGAACGACACGTATCCGGGCCTCTGGGTCCTCCGGGCGAAGCTGTTCGCGCGGCTCGGCGACAAGCAAGGAGCCCAAGACAGTCGCCTACGAGCCGAAGGGATCGCCCATCGCGAGGAACAGAGGATCCGAACGGGTGAGACCGTCGCCTGTCCGATCTGCGACGTGCCGGGCCCGGTGGACGCCCTGGACTGCGCGAGCTGTGGCGCCCGCTTCGTCGAGGAGGTCGGCCTCGCGGAAGAGCTCGACCGGCTTGGCAAGGCGGCAATACAGGAGCGCGTGCGTGAGGAACTCACCGGCGAGACGGAGCCCGCGAGGGCGCCCGAGAGAAAGATTCTCCCGGGTCCCGCGGACCGAGTGATGAAGGCGAAGGCTCCGACGCCTCCTCCATCGCCCGTCCAGGGACGCCGGGGGATGACGAACGGGGTTGCCCGCGATGCGCTGCGCGGGCCCGCCGGCCGGACGAACGGCCTCACGAATGGCCTTCGGGGCCGGACGAACGGGTTGACGAACGGTCTAAGGGGCCGCACGAATGGGCTGACGAATGGCCTTCGGGGCCGGACGAACGGGTTGACGAACGGGCTGACGAACGGCCTTGTCAACGGGCTTGCGGCGATGCGGCGCGGGATGACGAACGGGCTCACGAACGGAAACGGTTTCACGAACGGCCTCGGATCCAACCGCTTCCGCCGCGAGGCGAGATTCGCGAAGTGGAAGCTCTACATCATCCCCCTTCTCTCCGTGGCGCTCCTGCTCCTCCCGCTCCTCGCGCCTCCCACAGCATTCGAGTCTGCCTATCCAATTCGGATCGACGGCGACGTCTCGGACTGGAACCCGGCAGCCCTCGCACCGCAGGTCCGAACCCCGGGACTGAACCCGAACATCGACCTGATCCGATTCGGAATCGCGGACAACGTGGACTACCTCGCATTCTTCGCGGAGGTGAGCGGGTCCGCCCTGCGGGGTGGTGACACGCCCCCGACGATGGACACGTTGCGGGTCTTCATCGACGCGGACCGGACCGCGACCACGGGATACCGCGTCGACGGAATCGGTGCGGACCGGATGCTCGAAGTGTCCGGATGGAGGGGGGCGGTGAACGCGAGCTCTCTCTACGAGTGGGACGCGAACCGGGATTCGTTGGACTGGAGCGGCTGGCTCCGGGTGACGTCCGCGTCGGCCGCGGCCGCGGGAAGCCGCATCGAAGTCCAGGCCGACTGGCTCGGGATCTTGCCCGAGAAGCAGACCGTGTTTGCCACCGCACACGCCCGGGGCTTCGAAGGATCCGAGGACACGGCCGACTTTGTTCTGAGCTCCGAAGGGGGGAGCCTCCTCGTGGTCCAGGATTCCGTCGCGCCGGACATCATTACGGGAGCGAACGCCCAGCTCCTCCATCTGGACCTGAGCGCGTTCGGTGCGGATGTCGCGGTGACCGGGGTCACGGTGACCCTGATGGGCTCCGCAATGTATGACGTAATCACCCGCCTCAGCCTTGTTGACGGAGTCGGCAATCTCGTCGACCAGCGGATTCCTCTGGACCGCCGAGTCGCGTTCCAGTTCCCAGCGAGGACGGTTCGACCGGGCTCGGTGGAACGCCTCTTCGTCACGGCAGAGACACCGTCCGCAAACGGTGAGACGGTCGGATGTCTTTTGGCGAGCTCGAGCGACGTTGCGACTTCAACGGCCGCCGTCACAGTCCGTCGCCTCCTCTCCGCCCGCGACGTCGGTTATCTCGGATCGATTCCCGTGCAGCCCCGCATTGATGGAGGCTTCGCGGAGTGGACCCTCGCGGCCACCGATCCAACGGGCGACGTCCCGCGCGTGGACATCGACCTCGCACGCTTTGCAGCCCAGTCGGGGACGAACGAGTCGCGTTTCTTTACCCAGGTCAGCGGCCGCCTGCTCTCGGGAACCTGGGTCCCGGAGGCGAATGCGCTCGTGCCGACGGGCTCGGCAGGTCTGACGGACCAGGACCGCGACACCGTCCCGGACACTGACGACCCGAGTCCCTTCGACTTCAATAATGACGGCGTCCCGGATGCTCAAACGGGCGGGGACGATGACGCGGATGACATCCTGGACTATGGCAACCTCGGGGGGACCGACGTCTGGCTGAACACGACCATCCCGGGGAACTACCCCGCCCCGTATGCGGGCCGGGTCGTGAACCTGTACATCGGCCCCATTGTGCGACCGTCTCGATCCCCGGACGACATCGTACGGGTCTTCGTAGACCTCGATAACAGTACGTGGAGCGGATATTCCGCGGGTGGGCTCGGAGCGGACCGGATGATCGAGATCTCCGGGACGGCCGGGAAGGTCCGGGCGGCCGGCTTCTTCGCGTTTACCGGGACGTATCCAGGCGACTGGGGCTGGGCGCAGCTCTCCGATGCCTCCTTCGCGCTCGGATTTGATCGCGCCGAGTTTTCTGTGCCTGCGAACGTCACGCCGGCGGGCTCACGCGTCTTCGTGGAGATCGGAGACGTGTTCGGCGCCCACGATGACGTCGGTCCTGGCACGCGCAGCGGCGAGGGCACGGCCTGGGAGGGCGCTTCATCCTTCCAAGTCGCCCCGGCACGCGTCGCAACGAAGGTCGCGTCGGCCGGAGGCTCCCCCGGAACGCGAGGTAGCACCCTCATCGACGGCAGCTCGAACGCGATCTCCACACAGTACAACCATCAGCGTAAGGTCGTCCGCGCGGGGGACGTCCCGGTGGACACAGCCTGCGACGCGACGAACTCGGACGGTTGTTGGTATGCGGTTTTCTCCGACCAGCTCCTCGAGTTGGCTTCCACGGCGCCCTCCACCGAGACGATTACCACGGGCACGAGCTGTGGCGGCACATTCCCAACGGACGTTCAGACCAGCAACAACGTTTACAAATGCTATCGGGAGGCCAACGTTGGTGGTGCTGGCGGCTCACCCGCTTTCCAAGATCTCAGCGCGATTGCTGCATCCACTGGAGCAGACGTCACTGTCACCCTCCCGGCGCACCAAACCAATGACATCTTGCTGCTGCTTGGCTGGGTTCGAGACGTGGATGACTCAGTTACCGTAACCGGCTGGACGGCTGTCACCGCCACGCCGTTTGACCGTAGCACGGTGGCACGCTACTGGATGTTTTGGGTTCGAGCCACGTCGGGTTCGATGACCAACCCCCTCTTCAACAAGAACACCACGACCGGAGATACGTTTGCTGCTGTCATCACATACCGAGGAGCAATCACGACTGGAAATCCTTGGGAGGTTGTCGGTGCGACCTCGACCGGAACCACGGACCCCGCGTCCATAACAGGCATAACCACTCTTACTGACAATGCCCTCGTCGTTGTCCCCGTCGGTGGTGAGGATGACAACAACGCAGCAATTACAACTACAGGTACAAACCCTTCCACATACACCGAGCACTATCTGGAATCTCCCACGGGGACTGACGGTGCGATAACGTTCTCAGAGGCACTTCGAACCACAGCGGGAGCGACAGGGACAATTTCTGTAAATTGGGGCACCGGAGTTCCCGTTGGTTGGGGAGGCAAGGCGCTCTCTCTGGCCCCGCCACCTCTTCCAATCTACGAACTGAGTGTGAAATACGACTTCGCAAGCGTTCCTAGCGGTAACTCGTACACGCTGAAAGTCGAGGCCTTTCACACTTCGGGCGAGGACATCTTGGTGCAGGTCGTGGATTCCACTGAGGCTACATGGACGACTCGAATAACGATCACCAAGACCTCCGACGACAACGCGGACCAGACGTACACTCTCACGACAGACGAGTACGACAGCGGGAGTCCGAACATCCGTTTCATTGGCGCGACCGAGGGCAGTGATACGACGCAGAACGACCTTTCCATCGACAGGGCGATTGTTGAGACGACTCACCTATGGGATCGGATCGTGCTGATGCGCAGTTCGGACACGAGCGGCTCGACGTGGGGCTCCCAAATGATCCTCGCGTCTGGCAGGGCGGGAGACAGCGCGCTCGTGTTGGCGCGCGATTCCTCGGAGCCCTCGATCGCGATCGACTCCGCCGGGTTCCTCCACGTGGTCTGGGTCTCGGCATCCGCGGCGGGAGACCAGAGCACGTTAGACTTGGTCCGCTATACGAAGACAACGGTTGCCAACCCAACCCAGAGCGAGCTCGCGAGCGCGGCGAACTGGGAAGCCATCACAAACGTGGACGACACCTCCCCGGGGTTCATGCCGACCGTGTCCACGGACACGAGCAACAACCCACACATCGCGTGGAGCGGATCGAAGACGAGCGGGACGGTGTACTACAAGAGCAAGGTTATGCCAGGGGCGATCGCGTTCGACGCGGCGAGCAGCACGTCCGGCGGTGCCCAGACAACATTCAGCTGGTCCCACACGACGAGCGGCTCGGACCGCCTCCTCGTCGTAGGTGTCGCAATCCGGAACAACGCAACCCAGACGGTTAGCTCCGTCACGTACGCCGGGACCTCCCTGACATTCATCCGCGCGAACCAGATTGCGTCAAGCGTTCGATCCGAGCTCTGGTACCTCGTCGGCCCGACCGTGGGCGCGAACACAGTCGAGGTGACCCTCTCGGCCTCCGCGAAGGCGTCCATGGGGGCCATTTCCCTGACGGGGGCGGACCAGGCGAGCACGCTCGACGCGAACAACGGGGCAACGGGGACGAGCACGACGCCAAGCGCAACCGTCACCACGGTCGCGAACAACGCGTGGGTCGTCGATGTCGTCGCGTTCGGTTCCACGGGAAATGGCGTGCCCACCGGCACGGCCGGATCCGGGCAGACGGAACAGTGGAGCCAATACACGGAGGGCGGAGGCGCGGCGATCAACATCCGGGGCAAGGGATCGACGGAGGGGCCGAAGACCCCAGCCGGCGCGGTCGTGATGGACTGGTCCCTGTCCGCGTCCGTTGATTGGGCGATCTCGGGCGCCTCGTTCAAGCCGGCCGCCAAATCGTGGGCAGCAACGGTGTCGTGGGGCACCACCTACACCGGAATGTCCGTGGATGTATCGCCGCAGAACGACTACGCGAGCCTCGTCCGCCACCTCCTGGGGGAAGAGGCAGAGATTGCCTATCGCTCGAACACGGGCACGAACACCGTGAACAGCCCGAAGACACGCCCCTGGGACGGCTTGGCGTGGGGCGGCGAAACGGAGAGGGCCACGGCCGGAAGTCCGATCCGTGCCGTCCGGATGGCATGGTCTCCGATTGCTACTGACACACGGATCATCGTCACGCTAAGCGACGACGGATCGCTCGATGCTTACGTGTGCACGCCCACGTGCACGGTGACGAACAACATCGGATCGGTGTGGTCGACGGCGCCAACCACGGCCGAGGCTCGAATCGACATTGCGTATGAGTACACGAGCGGCGAGGCGCTCCTCGTCTACGGCGTCCTGTCCACGGACACGACCCGTGACATCGCCTACAAGACCTACATCGGGGGGTCCTGGAGTGCGGAACAGTACCTCGACGACACCGGTCACGCCACGGATGTCCAGTATTCGCTGATCAGGCTCGCCGCGAAGAAGGCGAGCAACCAGATCGGCCTGATCGGGGGAGACGACACGAACGACGACGTCAACGCCTGGATCTGGGATGGGAGCGCGTGGGGGTCCAACACGGAAATCACTGCCACGGCGACGAGCCCGAACCGCGAAGAGGCCGCGATCGCATGGGAGACGAATTCGGGCGATCTCCTTGCAATCGCAGCACTCGCGAGCGATATGGTGTCCAAGGAATACACGTCGAGCTGGAGTTCGGCCGTTACGTCCCCGTTCGCCGAGAACCCCCTCAACCGGCTCAGCCTGAAAGCCAACCCTGCGGGGGACGACATGATCGTCGTAATGGCGGATGAGGGAGACGGACTCGAGACGACGTATTGGACCGGCAGCGCGTGGGCCAATAATGTCGTTCAGGATGGGGACCCTGACGCCGGTGGCCGGGCATTCGACTTCGCTTGGGAGTTGACCGGCAGCAACGGGCTTCTCGTGTGGGGTGATAACGCCGGGCAGATCAGCTACAAGACGTTCACAGCCCCGAACACTTGGGGTTCCCAGACAAACGTCGCGATGGGGGCGAACGCCCATCCGTGGGTCCAGCTTCGGACGAATCCTCGCTCGGGCAGCGTAAAGATTCTTGGGGCGGTCATGGAAGCGACCGCCTTGGACCTCGGCGCGATCAGGTGGGACGGCAGCACGTTCACGATCATCGGCGCGAGCACGTTCACGGCCAATGTGGGCACGGTCACATACGATAGCTTTGAACTCGAGTATCGCGAACTCCTGTACGCTCAAGTCGAATACGTCGTGTGCAAGAATCTCGCCTCGAGTAACTGCGACGCATCCGGGGAGTTCACCAAGTTCGACGGCACGGCGGGCGCCGATTCCGTGGCCACCGAAACGGATCTTAGCTCCTATCCATCTCTCGCCACGACCTTCGAGGCGAACGGCGACTTGTGGGTCGCATATTCGAAGGATGTCACCGGAACGACGCGCGCCATCTACGCGCGGTTCCTCGATTATCCGAGCTTGGGATGGCAGACCGCCGAGACTGTGGACTCGCTGACGAACACAATCTTCACGAAGCCATCGATCGGAATCGACAAGGACAACGATGTCCACGCGCTCTACGTCGACAGTTCCGCCACGCAGGTCTACTACAAGGAGCGGGCCGGCGGCACCTGGAGCGCTCGGGAAGCGGTCGGGACGTCCTCGGATAACCCGACGATCATCGTGCGGGCCCCGAATCATGCGACGTACGGGATTTCCGCTGGCGGGCTCTACTGGAAGACGTCCACGTCGGAGACGTACTTCCACATCCCGGAGTTCGAGACGCTTGTCCTCCCCGTCGTCTTCACGCTCATCGTGGTCTGGGGATGGCGGCGAACGAAGGAGAAACGGAAGCGGGACGCGGCCGACGAGCCTGGGAGGTAGCGCCTCGTCACTCGGTACATGGCCTCGGTACAGGCTGCTACCGCAATTGATTATCACGGCCCATCTGATAATCGTCCCAAAGCGTTCTTGGTCGCCCCTGAGAATCATGCATGAAATTTTGCGGTGCGACCGCGTTCCTTGGGGGAAGACCATCAACCAATCGCCTCGGCTCGGGGTCGAGAGGACTCGGGTTCGCGCTCGGCTCCTCCTCATCCTGGCCCTTGCATTCGTCGTTGTCAGCGTAGTACCGCTGGCGGCGGGGCACGTCGAGAAGTACGTCGAGGCGGCGATGGCGGTGGACCGCACGGAAGCGTCGCCGGGAGACCTCGTGACGTTCTCGATCTCTGTCGATCCACTGCGTGAGAGGGCGAAAACAGTCCTCGTTTCGAACACTCTGCCGGAGGGACTCGGCCTGGTCTCTACGATCGCACCAAGCACCTGTGCGAAGAGCGAAGATACCTGGGCGTGCACGCAGAAGGATCTCGAGGCGTTCACGATCGAGATTCGGGCCGTCGTCGAACACGGAACGGAGGGGACGAAGCTCGTGAACGAGGCCCGCGTCTGGTTCTGGGAGGACGAAGATGCGCAAGAAAAAGATGATCGTCGAACAATCGTTGTGCAGGCGACGGTCCGCGTCGTTCCGTTCCGATCCGTGATCGGGGCCCTTCTCGAGGTTCGCCTGATGGCGGACCAGCTCGTCGCCATCCCCGGAGGGGAGCTCGACTACCGCATCGAGGTCACGAACAGCGGCAGCGCACCCGCGACGAGCGTCTCGGTCCAGGCGTTCCTTCCGAAGGACGTCGCGCTCATCTCCGCTTCTCCGTCGCCGGTCGTGCGCGACGATGAGCTCGAGTGGGATATGGCGTTCCTGCCTGTGGGGTCCTTTACTTTCTTGTTCACAGTCCGTGTGCCGGAGGAGGGAGACCTTGTTGAGTTTCAGACCTCGGTCATCGCAACGTATCTGACCGACGGGAGCGGGCCTCCGCAGGTGCGGAGCGCCCCGCAGTCGGCCCTTGTGATCCCTGTCGCGTCCGTGCTGCCGCCAAGCCCCATTCGCGTCCTACCCCTCTCGACCATCGCGGCCGTGATCGCGGGTGTGGCGCTTTCGCTCCTCGTCGCGCAGCGCGTTCTCGTCCTGCCGGCCCAGAACCGCGCGACCGTTGACCAGTTGTTCCTGCTTCACCGCAGCGGCGTCGTCCTGAAGCACTTCTCCCGCCATCCGCTCCAATCGTCGGACTCGGATATCGTCGGGGGGATGCTCGCTGCGATCCAAATGTTCGTCCAGGACTCCGTGGACGCGAACGCGGGACCGCTCCAGGAGATCCGGTTTGGCGACCGGAACTTCCTCTTCGTCCGCGGGGAGAACGTGACCCTCGCGGCCGTCGACGCCCAAGGAGACACGGCCGGCTTTGTGGAACGAGCGACGCGGTTCGTCGGGGAACTCGAGGACCTGAACGGACACATACTCGCGGACTTTGACGGCATCCCCGAATCGCTCGACGATCTCCACGCCGCGTTTCGGCGGTTCACGAAGGAGCTCGCCCGGCGCAACACGTAGGCGCACGAGAAATGAGATGTCCCCCGGCACTAACAGTGCGCCTCATGGCAAAGCGTCGCTCTCTTCGCGCCCTGACCCATGCCGAGGGATTGTTAGACACCGAGGTTGTCTCCCTTTCACCGAGGCCTCATCACGAGGCGTTCCAGGAAGGACCCATTCGGTGCCGTCTCCAGGGCTTGCGTCGCACGTCACGGTGTCGGTGCGGCCTTTACTCTGAAGCAGCTCTTCATGGACCGCGCCCACCATAAACTTTCGCTTCGACCGGTCAGGGACCACATTCGTTATATCGACGCCGCCGCTCTCCGCAGAGCAATGGTGGCGCGAGACATCCTGCCCCGCCTCGTTATCCGGGGCGAATCCGCTCGCTCGCCCGAGGGGACGGTCCCGCGGGGAGAGACGCTCGACGTCCTGAACCGGGCGCTCGAGGAATTCGGAAAGGTGCTAATCTGGGACCTGGACGGAATCGAGCGAAACCGTCCGAACCTCCGGCTCGTCCGACACTTCGAGGGCGAGGGCCTCTGGGTCGACGCGGGTGCGCGGGGTACGGAGGCCGTGATCGACGTCCTCATCGCAGGCGCCGAGCGCGCGGTGATTGGCACGAAGACCTTCCGCAGCCTGGAGGAAATCGAGGCCGCGCGGGAGCTCACGGACAATCTCGCGTTTCTCGTGGACTTCGCATACGGAAAGGTCTGGGGCCAAGGAGAGTTCGCCACGCTCCCACCCTCGCTCCTCCTGAGACGTGCAACGGACGTCGGCATTGAGGTCGGGCTCGCGGTGGATGAGGGTTTCGCGATCCCCTCGTCCCTCCTGCGCGAAGCGCCGGAGACCCTCGCGCTCTTCACGGGTGTTGTCCCCCGGTCCGCGATGGCGTCCCTGCCGAGCCGCGTCGGTGCGATCGTGGACATCTGGGAGGTGGTGCCACGGATGACCTGAAGCGAGCGATTGCGGTCCTGTTCCGCCTCGAGGGGGGTCGTCCCCTCAGCGAGCGGGAGTTCGTGCAGTTCGCGTCCCTCCGGATGAACTGGTTCAAGCCGACGGAAGCGCAGCAGCTCCTCCGCCTCGCGTTGGAGGGAGGGCTCGTCCAAGTCCGCGAGGGCCAGGTGTCGCCGACGTTCGAGGTCGGTGCGATTGACGCTCCAGTGGACTACCGCCCGTCCGCCACGATCCTCGCGGCGCCCGCCCCGGAACCCGACGTCTTCATGGGGTGTCTCACCCGCATCATGGCGACGACGGGCACGGACCGTCGGACAGCGGTCGCGGCCGTGAACGCGATTCAGGAGAGGATGGATGTGGACGTCGAAGTCGCCGCGTTGATCCACGCGCGGAAGCTCGGAATCGATGTGACGGATCTCATCGATCGGGCCGAGCACGTGATTCGCAGACGAAAAGCGTGACTCGATCCGGCGACCGCCTCACTTCTTCTCGAGCTTCATGAGGTCCCCGAGGGTCAACGGCGGCCGTGCAGACTCGCGTTTCACCGCCACGGGCTCGACCTTCTCTCGGAGCTTGATCTCGAGCGCCTTCTCGAGCTTCCGGGCGAGGGTGTCGCTCGGTATCATTGCACCGGTTTCGAGCTTCGCGATCACACTCGCCCGTTCGTTAATCTTCGCCCCGAGATCTGTCTGCTTCCACCCGCGTTCTTCCCGCGAGTGGCGGATTCGCTCGCTGAAATCGGGGACGAGCTCCTCCGGGGTTGTCGTCGCGTACACGTCGCGCTCTGTCATTCGACGTTGCCGTTTCTCGAGGCGCTCCGCGACGATTGGGTTTCCCCGCCGTCGGACGGGGATGGGCCCTGTGAGTTCCGTTCCGAACCGTGCGCAGTCGTTGCACACCATGAGCACGCTCCCTTCCACGGAAACGTTCCGTGTGCGCGCCACATCCTTGCCGCAGAGTTCGCAAATCAAGGAACTCAGTCCATAAAACCTAAATAAGGCTTGCCGAATATATAGCCTCCGCGCTTCTGGAGCTCAGTGACACCCGATGGACGACGATAACCAGATCCGCGAATTTCACGAAAAGCTGTCTGACCGCATTGCGGTTCTTGAGGACAAGAACGACAAGCTCGTCGAGACGTCGCGGCGGATTGAAGGGGAGAAGCGGTTCGCGGAGACGGAGCTCCTCCGGCTGCAAAAGGAGATCAAACGGCTGAAGGCGGAACTCGACCGCCTCAAAGCGCCGCCGCTGATCATCGGCTCGATTCGTGACGTCCTCGCGGACGGTCGCGTCGTCGTGAAGAGCTCGACGGGACCGGACTTCATCGTCAACACGGCCGAGTACATCGCGAAGGAGAACATCGTCGTCGGCGCGCGCGTCGCGCTGAACAAGCAGACCCTGGCAGTGATGGGCGTCCTGCCGCCGTCACTCGATCCGATCGTGATGAGCGCGGAGATCATCGACAAGCCCGATTGCACGTACGAGGACATCGGGGGCCTCCTGGATCAGATCCGCGAAGTGCGGGAGGCCGTGGAAGACCCGCTCCTGAAGCCGGACCTCTACCGAAAGGTCGGCATCGAGCCGCCGAGAGGGGTCCTCCTCGTCGGGCCTCCGGGGACCGGGAAGACGCTCATCGCGAAGGCCGTCGCCCAGCGGACGAACGCGCGGTTCATTCGGCTCGTCGGGTCGGAGCTCGTGCAGAAGTACATCGGCGAAGGCGCGCGGCTCGTGCGGGAGCTGTTCCAGATGGCGCGGGAGAAGGGGCCGTCGATCGTGTTCATCGATGAGCTCGACAGCATCGGCGCGAAGCGCCTCGAGATCGCGACGAGCGGGGACCGCGAGGTCCAACGCACCTTGATGCAGTTCCTCGCCGAGCTCGACGGGTTCAATCCCCTCGGCAACGTGAAAATCATCGGCGCAACGAACCGCCCGGACATTCTCGACGAGGCGTTGCTCCGGCCCGGCCGGTTCGACCGGATCATCGAGATTCCGCTTCCGGACTCCGTCGCGCGACGGGAGATCTTCAAGATCCACACGCGAAAGATGTCGATCGACCCGGAGGTCGACTTCGCCGCCCTCGCGACCCGCGTGGAGGGCGCGACGGGCGCGGACATCAAGGCGATCGCGACAGAGGCGGGCATGTTCGCAATCCGCGACGAGCGGACCGTCGTGGACATGCACGACTTCCTCCGCGCGGTCGAGAAGGTTCTCGCGCGGGAAACGGAGAACGTCGGCGAGCCCGGCGCGATGTTCGCCTAGGCCTCGCCCTTCGCACCGGCCCCGGATTCCCTCTCGAGCAGCTCGTTCGCCTTCCGCACGAGGCGTTTCGCCTCGCCCGTTGGGATACCCGCGGCGGACGCGACCTCTTTCGGTGACGCGCGGGCAAGGCGCTCGATGGAGCCGAATCCCGCGGCGCGGAGCTGGGCCGCCTTCGCATGGCCGATGCCGGGGATGTCCTCAACGCCGACTCTCCGTCGCGGCGTCCGCGAGCGCAGAGCCCGATATCCGACGGCGGCGACGACTACGAGTGCGGCTGCTAACCCTCCGTAGAGTGCAATCGCGAGGAACGGGTT
>Ga0209431_10003754_pt1 | contig 12019 bp, 15 predicted proteins | sample RifCSP13_3_FD_184021 | JGI IMG/M metagenome (GOLD analysis project Ga0209431, IMG submission 184021) | Soil microbial communities from Rifle, Colorado - Rifle CSP2_sed 13_3 (SPAdes) (version 2) | ecosystem: Environmental > Terrestrial > Deep subsurface > Rock core/Sediment | place: Rifle...
CCATTCTTGTCGAGGGTCGCCTCTGTTGAAACCTATCCTAGCGAAGAGCGCTGCGGTCGGAGGGGCACCCTTCCCGCGCCAGCTCGGCTATCGCATGCCCGCGGAGTGGGAACCCCACAGAGCCACTTGGCTGGCATGGCCGCGCAACCCGGAGACCTGGCCCGCCCCTCTGGAGGCTGTCCAAGAAATCTGGGTAAAGTTTATCGTGGCGCTCTCGGCCGGAGAGGAAGTCTGCCTGCTTGTCAACGATGAGCGGGCTCATCACGGGGCGATGAGTTGGCTAACGGCGGCCGGCGCAGTGATGGAGCGCACGGTCTTTTACACGATTCCCACAGTCGACGTTTGGATCCGAGACTACGGCCCGACGTTTCTCACTCGCGAGGAAAGGGGGCCGCTGGCCCTCATCGATTGGATCTTCAATGCCTGGGGAGGAAAGTACCTGGACTACGTTCAAGAGGAAGGGGTGAATCCGGCCTTGGCTGCCCGTCTCGGCGTGCCGGTGTTTTCCCCGGGGATCGTTCTGGAAGGGGGCTCCATCGATGTCAACGGCCTGGGAACTTGCCTCACGACGGAGCAGTGCCTGCTAAACCCGAATCGTAACCCGCGCCTGAGCCGAAGCCAGATTGAGCAAATCCTGGGGGACTATCTGAACGTCTGCCGTATCATCTGGCTGGACCAGGGCATTGCCGGCGATGACACGGATGGCCATATCGACGATATCGCCAGATTCGTAAACCCGACAACGGTCGTGTGTTGTCTCGAGGAGGACTCCGCAGACGAGAACTACGCTCCACTCAAGGAAAATTATGAGCGCCTGCAGGCGGCCGCCGACCAGGATGGAAGGAAGCTGAACGTTGTGACCCTGCCCATGCCCGGACAGGTCGTTGCGGAGGGAAAGAGACTGCCGGCCAGTTACGTCAATTTTTACATCGCCAACGGCATTGTCCTGGTGCCCACCTATGACCATCCCAACGACCGCAGGGCGCTCGGAATTCTGGGAGAACTCTTTCCTGACCGAAAGGTCTTGGGCGTGCCCTGCAGGGTGCTCGTGCCCGGGATGGGCGCGATCCACTGCGTCACTCAGCAGGAGCCCCTTCCCTAGATCGCTCTCCTGGCCGCGCTAGGTGTCGACACCGCGGGCTTAGCCCCCTTGACATTGGGCTTCACTCCTCCATAATCTACCACTCACTATGGGGCAAGTCATTCATTTTAAGGAACTCTATCAGGCGCGGCGCCGGCGCTCGGAAAGGGTCAGCCTCGAGCAGTGCGTGGACCTTTTGGAATGGAACCTTAAACAGAGCGTGGACCGCTACTTTTTGTCTTCGCCCGAAGAGAAATCGCTACGGGCTACCCAGATCCGTAAGATCAGCGAGCTGTTGGAATATGCCGTGCGCCTTCTCTAAATTCGCGGCGGGGAATCGTGGAATCGCTTAGTCCATCCCTCCCGATCTCGATCCTTCTCATTTTCCTGGCGGGTTTGTTTTTAGGTTGGCTTTTCCTGCGCCATCTCAAAGTCCTGCTTGCGGAGAGAAAAGAAGATCAATCCCTGTTGATGATTCAGCAGCAAATCGACCAGCTCCGCGCCCAGTTCGCGCAAGTTCTAGACAGCAACACCCAGCTGATTCACCAGCAGTTGGGGCAGCTCTTGGGCAACGTCAATGAGAGGTTGAGGGAGAACTCGGGGGTCTTGCAAAAAACCCAGCAGGCGCTCGGGGAGCGCCTGGACAATGCGGCTCGGGTGGTGGGCAACGTGCAGAAGAGCCTCGGAAGCTTGGAGGAGGCCAACCGCAAAATCTACGACGTCGGGAAGGACATTGCATCGTTGCAGGAAATCCTTCGCGCCCCCAAGCTGCGAGGCGGACTCGGGGAATTCTTCCTCGGTGACCTGCTGAGCCAAATCCTTCCGCCGGACCATTTCACCACGCAATATAGCTTCCGGAGCGGAGAGAAAGTAGACGCGGCGATCAGGCTGGGAGGTTCGCTCGTCCCGGTGGATTCCAAATTCCCCTTGGAGAATTTCCGCCGGATGCTGGAGGCAGTCTCGGACGAGGAGAAGACGCGGGCCAGGCGGCAGTTCATGGCCGACGTGAAAAAACACGTCGATGCGATCGCCAGTAAGTACATTCTTCCCGATGAGGGCACCTACGATTTTGCCCTGATGTATATACCAGCGGAAAACGTATATTACGAGACTATTATCAAGGACGACTCCCTGGGAGGAGAAAGAAGCTTAAGCCAGTACGCGCTCGGGAAAAGGGTGATTCCGGTCTCGCCCAACAGCTTCTACGCCTATCTCCAGGCAATCGTGTTGGGGCTGAAAGGAATGAAGATCGAGGAGCACGCAAAGGAAATCATTCAATATCTCAGCCGACTCGAGGGAGACTTTGCCAAGTTCAAGGAGGAATTCACCCTGCTGGGAAAGCATCTCGGCCACGCTCAGTCGAGTTTTCAAAGCGCGGAGAAGCGCCTCGATCAGTTCGGCCAAAAGCTCCTAGCTGCCGACAGCGGGGAAAGAAAGCTGCCCGGGCCATAGCCCGGTGCCTTTCCCGGGGGATTCTCTAACGTCCCCACGCGGTGAAGCTCGTAGGCATGAGGCTGGCTTAGCTTTTCTGCTTACGACCAGTCCACTCTCCTGAATGCGGATCTTAGCCAATATCTACTGCCGCTCGCTATGCTTATGGACCTTCGAAGTAAACCGTTCAAATATGGACTTGCGGTGCCAAAAAATGGCGCTAGGCAAGCGCCAATGACTCAATCCGCAACTGATTTCTCCTGCCTCCGTAGGGAAAGAATCCGCTAACAAGCACCGCCCCAAGTTTGCCGATACGACAGACCCTTCGAAATTAATGGGTTAGCTCCAAACGCAAGCCTTGGCATGTCTCTTGCGTCTTTTCTGAGGTGGGGGGACGGTGGTGCGGGATTAGATTCTATCCGGATAGGTGGTGATTAAACATGGCCTCTGTGAAATTTTTGGATAAAAATAGCGCTTCGTGCCTATGCCTAATTGGCCTTTTGGGGCCACTCTTTGCTTTGACTGTAAGCGGGTGTGCGGCCATCGGCCTCACCCTTTTCGGGGTCGGAGCCGGCGTCACCGCGGGGACAGCAGTGTCTTACAGTCTGGACGGCATCGCCTACCGGACCTTCACGGCGCCCCTGCCGAAAGTAGAGTCGGCGACGCTCATCGCTCTGAATCGTATGGGAATCAAAGTGGAAGGTAACGAGAAGACCGACGAGGGAAAGCTCATTCGGGCGCTCGGTGCCGATCGGCAGATAGAAATTCAACTTGAGACCATCAGCCTCAAGACCACGCGAATCCGGACGGTGGCGAAGCAGGGAATATTTTTCAAGGACCGGGCTACCGCTACGGAGATAATTATGCAGACCGAAAAGGTTCTTGACGGCGCATGACGGACTAAAGAGGAGGGTTAATCATGAGAAGGGAAAGTGTTTTGGTCGCTTTTCTATATGTTACAGGGCTAGCTTTCGGAGTGGATTGGGCTCACGCCCAGACAAGCCCGACGTTGGTGACCGAGGCCTCCCGCATGGATCAGATGGCGTCGATACAGGAGGGAGCCAAGGTTATAGACAAGATCAGCGCTGAGTTTAGCTCCTTTCTTGGATCTGATGCCAAAACGGTCGTGACAGGTCTCCGCAATGGGACGCCCATTACATTAACTTCCACTGTGCCGGGTAGCACTCCAGGGGCGCCGCCAGTGGCCACCACGACGACCATTAATCCACCGACGGGAAAGATGGGTTTTGGCAACGTTTTTATCTCGCTCGCATTGGCGAAGCAGCAGCTCGGGCAGCTGGGAATCACGCAACCGACCCCGGAACAGCTCCAAGCGGCGCTCCTGGGCGGAAGCATTACCACCGCCACGGGAACGACGGCGACCACCACGAATCTACAAGGCATCCTCACGATGCGCAGCCAGAACATGGGCTGGGGGCAGATCGCGCAGAAACTTGGGTTTAAGTTGGGACCGGTGGTGAGTGGACTTAAGGCTGCGAATCAGGGGTTAGCAGCTCAGGCTTCTTCGAAGAGCGGAACCGGCAGCGTGAACGCTGCTGGTGGGCAGCCAGCAGGTTCCTCAGAGGGCGGAATTTTCACTGGGAGCGGCAGGGCTGTGGGAAGATCCGGCAAAGGAGCCATGGGTAGTAGTGAAGTTGGACAAGGAATCGTCACAGGGTCTGGTCGACCGGTGGGAACCCCCAGTGGTGTCGTAACAGGTCGCGGCAATGCCTATGGGCTCTCCCATGGTGATCCGGGGAACCAAGGGCAAGGCAAGAGCCGTTAAAGGCGAAGCCCCAGCCACACGATGGGAACCGCCAGAATCAAGATGGCGACCGAGGAGCTACGGAGTCGATAGACGATTGTCTCGATCTCGGCGCGGCTCAGTTTTTCGCCCGCTTCGTAGCGTCTTACCAGGCGATGGCCAATGCCCATGGCCTGATAGGTGCTAAGGACGATCAGCACGAAGGATAAGGTCAATTTGAGCGCGAGTGTTCCCCCGATTTGTTGGATAAAAGTTGCCCGATAGGCCGCTTTCAGCTCGGTAATCTGGAAGGCTCCGGTAAGAACCACCACGCCAAGAGCGCCAATTTGGAGCGGGTTATAAAACTTGAGCCCTCGAGCGAGGAGCTTGAGCTGCCCGTCTTCGGACTTGATCGCACTCAGAGAAGGAAACAGTACCAGCCAGAGACCGATGACGGCGCCGAGATAGAGAGCCAGCGCGAGCAGATGAAGCCAGGCATTCAGCATGGAGAGGGGGTGGGAATCAGCCCCAGCCTAGCAGGGACCTCTTCTTGTCCGGCCTTCCTGGGGCGTCGTAGGATTCGTTGATTCTTTGGAGCAGGTTTTTTATGCTCTCCAGGTCTCGCTGTTGCCGTGTCACAAAGTCCTGCAGATCCTTCTCCCGTCTTTGTTTGAAATCCGTCAGCTCTTTTTCCCTTCGGGTTTGAAACTCGACCAGCTCGCGCTCCCACTGGTCGTAAAAATCTTTCAAAGCGGTTCGGATTTGAAAATTCAGATCATCTTTGACCACCATGGACTTATGGCAATGCGGGCACCATAGCACGTTGCCGATCATAAAGTGTCTGGGGCGCCCCGTGTAGGTTCCCTCGCACTTAAAGCAGCGCACAGGAATCTCCCATGAATCGAGATCCGGCAGTTGCAAGAATACCGGGCAAGGCTCTTCGACTTCCGCACCGACTTCGGGTTGGGCCGCCTGTGGGGGAGGGCTTGGGGGCGCCGCGGTGATTGTAGGGGTGGGGGCTGGCTTAGGCGGTTCCACTTTCTTCGGTGCCGGGGCGGGGCCGGTCGGCATTTCCGCGCCTTTACGGAAGCGAGATTCGAAGTTTTCAGCGAAATCGACATCCTGATGTAGCGTGCGGGCGCGGGCGATTAAGGCAGCTTCCGTTTCAACATTGTTCGGGTCGGGCACACAGCAATCGACCGGGCAGACCGCGGCGCACGCCTCGTGGTCGTGGAATCCCACGCATTCCGTGCAGAGCAAGGGATCGATGACATAGAGTTCTTCTCCCTGGGAAATGGCGTTGTTGGGGCACTCTGGCTCACAGGCCCCGCAATTGATGCATTCGCTAGTGATCATGGTCGCCATAGAAAAGCTTCCTCCTCATTCGCTCGGCATGGGTTGGTTCATGCTTCGCGGCATTCTAGACAAAATCGCCGAAAGATGTAAATAGTTGAGACTGGTTGGAGTCCGAAACGGGATTGTGATAATCTCGACTTTACGGAGATGTTAAGCTTAGCTTTTCCGCCGCAGCTCGATGAGTTCTATCTTATAGCCGTTCGGGTCTTCAATAAAAGCAATCTCGGAGCCGCCATGCTTCATCGGACCGGGTTCGCGGACAATCTTGGCTCCCTTACGCCGAAGGGCCTCACAAGTTTGGTAGATATTCTCAACTCCGATCGCGATGTGTCCGAAGGCATTCCCCAGATCATACTGATGCGTGTCCCAGTTATAGGTGAGTTCAATGACTGCCTGTTCGGCTTCGGAGCCGTAGCCAACAAATGCCAGGGTGAAGCGGCCCGAGGAGAATTCTTTTTTTCTTAGGAGCTCCATCCCAAGGACGTCGCAGTAGAATGTGATGGATTCATCAAGGTCGTTGACCCGAATCATGGTGTGGAGAAGCCGCATATCCTTCCTCCTGTCTTGTCGTTCAGGCCCATGGGGCAGTTCTGTGCTCGAGGTGTTTAACTTATAATGAGAACCGTTTTGGGGCAAGCCGCGGAGGCTTTCATGGGTGATACAAACGACCGAAACGAACTGAGGCCCAGGACAAAAGCTCCCCTCGTCTAAGTTATAGTTAAACCTGAAAGGATGTATAACTTATGCGCGAATTAGTACGGAACCGCAGGCTGGCGACCCTTATCGTAGGAAGCTTCTTTTGCGCCTTCTTTCTTATGGTACCCTCCTTAAGGGCGTCGGAACACTCGAAAAAGTTGAGGCTGGCATACGCCGGCTGGGGCTTGGAAACGGCTATCGCGTGGGTAGGGATCGAGGCTGGCCTGTTCAAGAAATATGACTTGGACGTAGAGGAGGTTATTATCCGGGACCCACCCTCTGGCGGGGTTCAAGCGCTGATCGGGGTCGATATCTTTTTGGGTTTTGGCAATCCCCTCAATGTCCTACAGACGATTCTTACGGGCGGAGACATTGTCTTTCTCGGCTCCCACGTGAGCGTTGAGCAGTTTGGCTTTGGTGTATCTTCCGATATCTCAACCATGCAAGCCCTAAAAGGGAAAAAGATCGGCGTCTCGGCGGTGGGCGGGATATCGGACCTTGTAGCTCGCGTCATCCTGCGGCGGGCCGGGCTCGATCCAACGAAAGACGTGGAGATGGCTTTCATCGGATTTTCTCCGCAGCGCATGATCGCGCTGTCACAGAACTTGATTCAGGGCACACCTTTGAGTTCCGACGTCGCCTCCGAGGCCAAGAGGAGAGGGATAAAAGTGTTGGAAGTGAAAGACGTCCCGCGAATCACCGCGCTGTTGATGACCACCCGATCCTTCATTAAAAAAGACGAGGAAGCGGTGCGGCGCTTCATGAAGGGCTACCTGGCCGCTATCCATTATTACCTCACCCGTCGAACCGAGAGCATCGGCATCATGAAAAAGTTTTTGTCCCTTGGCGACCCCAATGCCTTTGACACGATGTACGAGGCCTTCGCCGCTCAGTTGGGGCCTTTTCCCGCGCCTAGCGGAGAGGCCACTCAGGCGATCATCGACGTGGTTACGGTGGCCGACCAGAAGGCAAAGAATCTTAAGCCTCAAGCCTTGTTCGAACTACGCTTCCTGGAGGAGCTAAAACAAAGCGGCTTCATCGATAATCTCTACAGCGAAAAGAAGAGCTTGTGAGGTAGACAAAAGACGACCGGGAGGTTTCGATGAGACTGGAAAACAAAGTCGCTATTGTTACTAGAGCTGGGCGCAACATCGGGGAGGAAATCTCCAAGGCTCTCGCGGTGAGGGATTAGACGCTCCCAGTTAACTGCGGGCGGACCTAATTCAATCCTGGTTCGTGGCGAAAAAAAAGGGGCAAACCGACCCGTTGCCCCCTTTTTCTTTGCTCTACGATGAGAAAACTACCAGCGGTTACGCCCGCCGCTTCTGTTTCCTCGACCTCCGCCTCCGCCTCCAGCATCGCGGCTTCCCATAGGCTTGGCCTCATTGACCACCAGGGTACGCCCGTCCAGTTGGGTGCCGTTCAGGGCCTGCATGGCCTTTTGGGCCTCTCCCCCCGAACTCATCTCCACGAAGCCGAAACCCCGTGACTGACCGGTAAATTTATCCGTGATCACCTTGACCGATTCCACGGTCCCGTGCGCCGCGAATAGCTCCTGCAGTTGCCCCTCCGTTACCGAATAAGGCAATCCGCCAACATACAATTTGTTACTCATGTTCTCCTCCTTAAATAAGAGAATGTTAGTGTCTTTGACCCTGAGAACCTGACCACCAATCGGAGCAGAACATGGAGAACTAAAAAGGCTGGAACCACGCTCTGGTCGGTTTATCCTTTAGGTATCGCTTCGCAAGGAGAGACTACTTAGGCCTTCAACCTTTGCCTTTTCCTCTTTCAGAAGGCCCTGTACTGAAGTAGGAACCAATTTTAATATACGTTGTTTCCGTCCCTATGTCAACTCGACCTGCCTTTTTTCTGTACGGCTAGCCTCCTGGCCAGACGTTTTCGCTGCTTCAGGCAGGGAGACTGGTCCCTCATAGCCGTTTCCTCGCTTGTAGCCCGGCAGGCCAAGCAGGATGGGCAAATCCATCCGCCGCATTGACAGCGCCCCCCGGGTTTGTCTGCGAGGCCAGGCTTGCTCTGGAAAGAGGAGTGACAAACAGGGCAGACAACCTCTACCACCCCGTCCAGGATTTCTAAATCCTCGGCCGGCGCGATCCGCCGCAGGGACTCCCCCTTAACAACCACGCGATATTGGAATGTCTGTTTGTTGCTGCTCTTAACAAGCAACTCTCCCCCCGAGGTGAAGCAGATTTTAATCCCAGTGGTGCCCTCTATTCGTCCTTCGTATCCTGCCACTTTATGCCGAATCAGTGTTCCGTCTTGCAGTTTGACTTGATCTATTCTCTCTGGCATATGACCCTCCCTAAGTAAGAATCAAAAAGCCGCTGGCTCGTTTAAAGCTCAGAGGCTTTGATAAGTAAGTAGAAACTAAGCTCTAAAGAACGTCATAATCTTATCACTTCTAGCCTCGCTTGAGCAAACGGATGAATTATATTCTTCAACTCGCGCGATAGCGGCCAACTACCGTTTGGAAACATAGATGGATTAGACCCACTTTCCTCGTGAGCCCATTTAGGGCGCAAAGGTCCTCCGCCCTCTTGAAACTCCGCGCCCCGGCGCTATTCTACTCCTGCTATGGCCGACCGGGATTACTACCAGATTCTTGGAGTCGACCGAGGCGCCTCCCAGGAGCAGATTCGCAAGGGATACCGCAAACTCGCGCGCAAGTATCATCCGGATATCAACCCGGGCAACAAGGAAGCCGAGAATAAATTCAAGGATATCTCCAACGCCTACGACGTCCTCAGCGATCCGGAGAAGCGCAAGCTCTACGACGAGTTCGGCACGGCAGGGCTGGCTCCCGGATTCAACGCAGAAAAGGCGAGGACCTATCAGCAATGGCAGGAGCAAGCAGGCCGCTCCGGAGGTCCTTCCGGTTTCGATTTTGGAGATTTCTTTGGCGATCTGGGCGGCTTGTTTGGGACGGGCAGGCGAGCATCGGAGACGGGGCCCATTCCGGGCGGAGATATCGAAGCGCCCTTGGATATTGACTTCCTCGACGCTGTGCGAGGCTTTCAGACAACGCTGACGTTGCAGCGACCGGTCTCCTGTGAGAGTTGCAGCGGATCTAGAAGCCGGCCTGGAAGCGCTCCGAGAACCTGTCCCGAATGCCGCGGCACCGGAAGAAAGTCAGTAGCCCAAGGACCGATACAGATCCGTCAGACCTGCCCCCGATGCATGGGAACTGGCCGCCTGCCGGGTGACCCGTGCGCAGTCTGTGGCGGAACAGGTCGGGTCGTGCGGCCTGATACGATCAAAGTAAACATCCCTCCAGGCGCTGAGCCTGGAAGGCGTATCCGAGTGCGTGGGAAGGGGGAGGCGGGTTTGCGAGGTGGACCTGCCGGGGACCTCTACATCTTGCCACGGATCCGACCCCATCCCATATTTACGCGATCGGGGAGGGATCTTACTATGGACCTGCCCATGACCCTAGGGGAGGCGGTTCGGGGCGCCACAGTCGAAGTGCCAACACCGTCGGGTGCGGTGAAGGTGAAAATTCCACCCGGCTCTCAAAGCGGCCAGCGCTTGCGAATTAAAGGGAAGGGTATTCCGGCCTACGGATCCAGGCCTGCCGGAGACCTATACCTGAGTCTGATGATCCGTGCGCCGAAAGGAAAAGTCTCGCAGGATCTTGTCGAGAAAATCGACGCGGCTTATACGGAAGATGTCCGCAAAAACCTGCGTCTGTAGTGGGATAGTGAAAAATGGCGAAGAAGTATCTTCGGATTAGCGAAGTGGTTGACATCTGTGGGGTCGACAAGGAGTTTGTTCTCCGGCTGGAAGAGGAACGTCTGATCCGTCCGGTCAGCCGGAGCAAGCAGAAGCTCTATCCCCTGGATCAGGTGGACCGCGTGAGAGTGGCCCGCACTCTGATCAAGGAGATGGGAGTGAACCTCGAAGGGGCTGAGGTGGCGCTCCACATGAGAGAGCAAATGATCGCCATGCAGCGCCAGTTTCAAAGGGCAATGCGCTCGTTGTTGAAAGGGCCGAGGAAGATATGAATAGGTCTGTAGCCTTTCTTATGTTTAGTAAGCGGGTTCTAGAATTTCCTATTTCTAGGAACCGTATTTAAGCGGCACCTTTCTTTGGTCCCTCATAAGCCGAGTTTTCGGAGACCTCCTCACCGCCAAGCTTCGAGAAAATAAAGGCTAATTTTACGGTTTTCTCCGTGCCCATAATCGATTCTGGGGAGAGGTTTATGGCATATATTTTGCGAGCGAACATTCGTTAGAAAGATTCTGCGCCTACAAGAATAACCTGTTGGCCAAAAGACGGAGGGGAGAAAGGATGATAGAGAAATTTAAAGAGTGGTACATAAACCGTCACACCTATGCCAAGCAGTGGAAGGACCGGACTGGCGGCAAGGTCATCGGTACGTTCTGTACCTATGTGCCTGAGGAAATCCTGGCAGCCGCAAATATGCTTCCTGTCCGCATTCTGGGGAGTCACGAACCTCAGGATGTCACCGAGCCGCATGTATTCGGGATGTTCTGCCCCTTCTGTCGAGATGCCTTGGCCCAGGGGTTAAAGGGCAGGTTCAATTATTTGGATGGGGTTGTGCTTGCGCATTCCTGTATCCATTTTCGCCAGACCTTTAACTCGTGGAGAATCCATCTTCCGGTAGAGTTCAGTTACTACATCCCGATGCCCAATACCGTGCAGACACCTCATGCACGGCCCTATCACACGGTGGAGGTGGAAAAGTTTAAAAAGGCTATCGAGGAATATATTGGTCACCCGATCACGGAGCAGGATCTCGACCGGGGGATTGAAACTTTAAATCGTAATCGGCGCCTGCTGCGCAAGGCCTACGAGTACCGCAAGCTCGACAACCTACCTCTGACCGGTGAAGAGGCCATGTACATGGCGGTCACAAGCCAGTTCATCGACAAGGAAGAGCACAGTCAAGTTCTGGAGGCCGTGCTCAAGGAACTCCCTGAACGGAAGCTCCCGCGCGATGCAGGGATTCGCCTCATGGCTGTAGGGAGCGAGAACGACGATGCCGAGTTCTTTAAGATGGTCGAGTCTGTTGGCAGCACAGTAGTCATAGACGAGCAGTGCGCAGGGAGCCGGTACTTCTGGAATGAGTCTGTTCCCAACGGGGACCGCCTGGCAACCATCGCGAATCGTTACCTCGATCGCCCCCCTTGCCCTGTCAAAGATTACCCGACCCACTCCCGCTTTCAGCACGTGCTGAACCTGGCCAAGGACTATCGGGCGCAAGGGGCAATCATCATGCAGGAAAAATTCTGCGACCCTCATGAAGGAGACAATCCCCGCCTGAAAAAGTTTCTGGAGGAGAACGGTATCCCCACCCTTTCGTTGGAGTTTGACTCGACCAATCCGTTAGGTCCTTTTCGCATCCGTGTAGAGGCATTTTTGGAAACCATTAGAGGTGAGGAACTCTTTTGAGGAGGATTTGATAATGGCAATCCCAACCAAATACCCGACTGAGCCCTTGAAATGTTGGCCGAAAGCCAAAGAGATCCGCCAGCAGTACTACAAGGACTACGCTACCGCCCACGACCGAGGGGGCGTCCGGTGGAGTGGAGGGGCCTGGGCCTTCGATGCCGTTCCCATGGGCCTAGGCGATGACGTCCATGTCATGACAGGTGAGCCTTACGCAGCCTCTATCGCCTTTGACCGCAAATTTGCCCAGGAGTGTCAGGATGCCACGGATGCCCGGGGCT
>Ga0209431_10003755_pt1 | contig 12016 bp, 9 predicted proteins | sample RifCSP13_3_FD_184021 | JGI IMG/M metagenome (GOLD analysis project Ga0209431, IMG submission 184021) | Soil microbial communities from Rifle, Colorado - Rifle CSP2_sed 13_3 (SPAdes) (version 2) | ecosystem: Environmental > Terrestrial > Deep subsurface > Rock core/Sediment | place: Rifle...
AAATCATATCACAATTCCATGAAGGAAAAGGAGCTGTTGTACCGTGTGCTGGCTTACAACTGTCACAGGATGTGCATGATTTCTTGTTTATTGTGGATGATTTCTAGGAAGCCGAATATCCAATATCTTTTTTAATAACTTTTTTTCTTATTAAAGAATAATGCCATTTTCTATACTTACAAAATACCTTACTATAGAATGCTATACTAAGATGGTACAGTTCTGCCTTGGATTATTTAAAGGGAATATTCTAAATGGATAAATCGGCATTTACAAATCCAAATGGCAAATTCATACGTAGTAGTGAAGGCTATGAGACATTTCTACCCAATCCACTTCCACCAACAACTAATTTTGATTCTATAACAATTACTCTTGCAACAGAGGCTCATACAAAATTAGGACAACTGTCAGGAATAGGAGAATTAATACCAAATCCGGACCTTCTAATCCGTCCATATATCCGACGTGAGGCTGTACTCAGCTCAAAAATAGAAGGAACTCAAGCAACGATGATGGATATTTTTGAATATGAGGCTGAAGGAAAAAATGATTCTCAAAAAGTTACAGACAAAAAACAAATTCGAGAAGTACTTAATTATATAAAATCATTGGATGTATGTCTAAAAAAAGTAGAAACTGAATCCATCAGTATTAACATGATTGAAGAAGCTCATGACATTTTAATGAAAAATGTCAGAGGTCAAGAAAAAACACCAGGTAAATTTAGAAAAATCCAAAATTGGATAGGTAAAGAAGGTTCACAAATTGAAGACGCAATATATGTTCCACCTGCACCAGAAATGCTTAATAATGCTTTGACTGATTTTGAAAAATTTATCCAGTCACCTCCATTTGGAATCCCAGTTCTAATTCAATGCGCATTGATACATTACCAGTTTGAATCCATACATCCTTTTGCAGACGGAAATGGAAGGATTGGTAGATTGTTGATTCCTTTAATATTATCTGAGAGAAAACTTCTCAGTAGACCACTACTTTATCTTAGCGTGTATTTTGAAAAAAATAGATCTGAATATTATCGTCATTTGTTAAGTGTTAGTCAAAATCAAACTTGGACTGAATGGATACAATTTTTTTTAAGAGGTGTAATAATTCAAGCAACAGATGCGATTACTAACATTCGTCGTTTAACTGATTTAAGAACAACTTATGAAGAAAAACTGAGAACAAAAAAAGCATCAGGTAATGCAACTCAACTAATGGCATATCTTTTTGCTAATCCAGTAGTCACTATTCCAGGAGCTGAAAGATATCTTAACGTAACATACCCTTCAGCTAAATTGGCAATTGAACGTCTTCAAGAAATGGGCATTCTAGAAGAAATAGGCAATAGAGAACGAAATAAGATGTTTAAAGCCACAGAAATATTGAATATCCTAACATAATGTTCAAAATTTTGATTAATCAATTATTTATTCCAACTAAGATTTATTTTTCCAGATACCCTTACAATAAAAATGGGCGAGTCCCACTAGATCCGCTTCATTTTTGGCCAGAATTCCATTAGATTTGAATCTGAATTTGATAAAAATATTAGCTCATTCTTGAAATCTTTGAAATCCCATCTTGCTTTGAAATCTGGAAAATATTGTCTACGTACGTCTCCAATTCCTTTTCATGGGACACCAAAATGATTTGTTCAGATTTCAACTCATCAAGCACCTCTCTGATTTTTCCTAGTTGATTTTTGGAAAACCCATCAGTTGGCTCATCTAAAATCAGTAGATTTGATTTCATTGTATCTGTCTCTTTTCTTATCAAAGAATTTAGAGTTAATCTGTATGCCAATGCAATGCTAGTTTTTTCACCACCTGACAAAAACCCTATTTCCTGTTCATACCCGTCCTGATTTACAATAGGTGTGAAATTCTCATCAATTCTGGACTCTTTTGTTGGATCCTCGACTAAAATAGAGTACCATCTTCTGTACACTTCATTAAAATTATGCCAAATAGATAACAACACTTGCTTTTCAATCTGTGATATAGCTGGAATAAAAAATGACTCTAACCAATCTTTGTACTGTGAAACTATCTTAAATTTCATCTCCCATTTTTTAGATTCTGTAATATTTTTTTCATTTTGAGCAATTTTGCCTTGTTCATTGTTTTTTCTTTCTTTTGATGCAGCCAATATACTTGATACATTTGTAATTTCATCTCTGAGTGATTTTATTTGAGTCTCTTTTTCAGAAATCACTTTGTCTATATTTCCAAATGCTTCTAGATGTAATTCTATTTTTTCCAATTCTAACTCTTTTTCAGAGATTGTTTTGAATAGTTCTTCCACAAGTCCTTGATTCTCTTGAATTTTGCTCTCGATTTTTTGTTTTCTTTCTACAATTTGTTTCATTTGCTCCATTGCATTCTCATACAGAGTCAATCTTTCTTTAAGATCAGTTAGATGCTCTACTGGGTTCTCACTGTATTCTTGATTTACTCCTACCTGCATCAGTTCTTGAATTTTAGCCTCAATTTGGATTAATTTTGAAGATTTTAAAGAATATTCTTCAATTCCAGGAAGAATATTCTGAATATCTAAAATCTCTTTTTCATACGAGTCTAACTTTGTTTGTATCTCTTTTGCTTTAGAATTTGATTCAAAAAATGAATTTGTAATTGATTTTAATTCTGCAATTAGAGCGTCTGCTTGCTTTTGCTTGTCTTCAACTAGAGTATGATGATGTTTTTCAGGAATCTCTTGCTTGCACATAGGGCATGCATTTCCTAATTGTGAAAACTCATCAATTTCTTTTTCTATTGTATTTTTTTGTGTTTGTTTCTGAATTTGTTTTTCTTTAATTTTATCTTGCTTGTCTATTATCTCTTCAAAAAATTTCTCCAATTCTTTTTTTTCTTTTTCCAATTCTTCTAACATCTTTTTCAGATCATCTTTGTTGGAATCTATTTTCTTGCCTAGTCTGTCTTTTGATTTTACAAGATCATCTAAAATGCTTTTTCTCTCAGAGTTGTATCTTATCAACTCATCATTGATTTTCTGGAATTTTTTTATCTCAAAGACTAAATCTGGTATGCTTTTTTTAGTCTCTGGTTTTTTGATTTCAACTAGTTTTTCAAATCTTTCATTATTTTGTTTTAATTCTGATTCAAATTCTGAAAAATTTCTTTCGATTTGCTCAATTTGAGATTTTGTATATTTTATATTTTCTCCGACACTTTCTTTTTTGGATTTTAGCTTGATTCGCTCATTGTTTTTTTCTTGCATCTCTTTGATTTCTAATCCTATGGTGTTTTCTTTATTTTCTAATTCTTTTTTATTTTCAGCAAGTTTGCCCATCTCTGTCATGATATCTGAAATTATTTTTTGAGATTCTCCAATTTGTGATTCAAGATTTGAAATGTTGCTAAATCTTTCTTGGAAAATTACTGTTTTTGATTTAATCTCTGAAAGTAATTCTCTTGCATTTGCCTCTGCAATACTGTAATCCTCAATTCCAAATGCTTTACGTATGGTTTCCAGGCGTTTTTTAGAATCTGCTAAAACCTCTTTCATGGCTTCCTGGGGTGTAAATATGGCATATCGAAATATTCTACTCTCTGATTTTGGATCTGCAGGCTCGTTAAACTTGAGAATCTGTAATACTCGCTGCTTTAATTCTGAAGGTGATAACGGCTCTGTAGAATCCCCAATTTTTATCCAGGAATTTTTAGGATCTTGATTTACTCCAATACTTTTTCTTCTCAAAGTTCGTTTTATCTCATATTTTTCTCCATCGACTGAAAACTCTAAAATGACATAACCTGATTCAGATTTTTTTGCCAACAACGACTCTGCTTTCTGAGAACCTAATCCAAATAGTGCAAACTCGATTGCCATCAGTATGGTTGATTTTCCAGAACCAATGTCTCCCTCAAACAAAGAAATTCCGCGAGGAAATAAAATCTCCTCGTGTGTGTAACTACGAATATTTTCAATTACTAGAGAGTTAAGAAGCATCTGAATCTATTCCCATTATGCCAAACGCATTTTCTTTAATCCTGGAATTGTAATCTGAATTTTTCTCATTTTCTAATTTTTGCTGAATCAATCCAGCAAGTAGTTTTTTTGCCAACTGCACACCTGATTCACCGATGAGATTTTTCTGCTCAAATCTTAACTGTCCGATGTTTTCAGAAAACACATTTATCTCAATCTCTTCCTTGTTTGCGCCTTTTGCTTCTGTAATTGAATACTCTTTTGATGTTAGTTGATTTTTGTTTATGTTTACCACCAGAGCTCCTTTCTGATTTAGCTCATCTCTGATTGCAGAAATATCCACATCTGCAGTCTTTCCTTTAGTCATCTCTCCTTGCACTTTGATAATCACTACTTGTTGTGCCGGATCTATTTCTCTAATCTTGTCTTGCAGTTCTTTGTTGACAGACTCTGCCATTCTGTTTTCTGCATTTACCTCAATTATCTTGTATTGCGCATTTTGAATCTCTACAAATTCTACACTTTTGATTTTATCTTCAAACTCTACTAGTACAAAACCTCGTCTTTGGCCCTTTGCATTATCTTCCAAGTCACTGTGATATCCTGCAAACAAAGCTCCAGGGTATACAACTCTGGGATAATCATCAAATTTCTGAGAATTGAATTTGTGCATGTGACCTCCCGCGTAATAATCAAAGTTTCTTGGAAGCAAAGATAATGGCATATTCTCCCCATCCATGCCTGACTCCATCTTCATTTCACTAATTCCGCCATGAAACAAAAATATCTTAAAGCCTGATTCTGCCTCAAGCGAATCCCTGTCTAGTTTCTCATAATACTCTCTGTCTTTGCCTACCTTGAGTCCAGATAAACCGGCAATCTTTACGCCCGTCTTTTCATCTACCAAAAAATCCAGTTTGATTCTACCATCATCCAAACTTGTTGCACGAGTTACTTTGGTGATATAGCCAACTTCTGCAAGCAAATCAATTACCGAATTTGAAACAGGTGAGAAATCATGACTGCCATAAACAACATACACCGGAATACCCGCATCATAGATTTGACGAAACTTGGCAAATGCAAATTTCTGCACTCGCATCTCTGGAATGTTTACATGAAACAAATCCCCTGGAATTAAAATAAAATCTACTTTGCGAGAAACACACTCATCAATTGCTCGCTCAAAAACATCCTGCTCTATTTTTTGCAGAGATTCGTGTTTTTGAAACCCTAGATGTATGTCTGATAGATGAGCAAATCTCAAGCTAAAACACCTTTGTCTTTGTAGTGTCTCTTAGAATTCCTTTCTCTTTAACAATATCTTCAAACAAGGGAATCTTGATTGGCATTGCAAATGGCACAAAGATACTAGTAATGATTGCCTCTCCTTTGTCCAAGCTGGCAATGTTCTTGTCATCTTCAGACAAATCCTGTGATGCTGAAGATATGATTGCCTCTCTTTCTTGCTTCATCTCGTTTCCTAAAATAATTTTAGTATTCATGTTTGCCAAAATGTTGCGAGGAATCACACTGCTTAGTTGTGTAATTGCAGTCAGTCCGACTTTGAACTTGCGTCCTTCTTTGGCTATGGTAGAATAGATGTTGTCATTTCGTGTTGTCAATACATCCACTCCTATTACACGAGGGGCTTCTTCAATTACTATGGTAGCTACTGGCTTTCTATCTAGTTCGCCGCTAGCTTTGGCATCTTTGTATTTTTGCAATAATTTTGACGCAATAATATTTCCAACCAATAATTCTGCCTCATCACCTAATCGAGATGTATCCAATACTACGACCTTGCCGGATTCGATATCTTTTACAATGTCCTCTACTGCGCTGAGCCCCTTTGTTGTAGAGTCAAATACATCATGTCTTGAAAAAATCACACCATTTTCGTCTTTTTCCAGGCTCAAAAGCAGGCGCAACTTTCTTTGAACCACCATCATTGTGGCTGCCGTAAACTCGCCTCTGCTTGGACTGGAACTCTCCATTCCTGCATCCACTGCGTCAGTTAGCATCAAATCTCGAATCCAATTGCTGCGAGATTTTCTAAATGCCATTCTTATTGCCTGAAACTGCGGATCTGAAAAATCTACAATTCCCTCAAAGTGCTCCGGTCTAATTGATTGTAAATTAATTGTTAGTCTATTGGCACCTGCAGGTGGATTTGACGGTGTATAATAAACCAGATTCTCCCGAGACCTTGGATGGTCCTTTAATCCAACACCCTGTCGTCCAAAATATTCATCATGTGCATCTAAAACTAGTGCACCAACTTTGTTTGTATCAAGTACATGCCACAAGATAGTTTTTACCAAATTTGATTTTCCCCTGCCTGTAGTAGCTGGAATCAACATGTGGTGTGAAAATACATCTTGTGCAGGTAGCCAAACTTCTGCTTCTTTGATTACTTTGCTCCCACTTCTGATGTAACCGACAAAGATTGACTCTTTTTCTTTGTGCAAAAATTTCAAATCATTACTGGTAATTAATCTTAATTTGTTAAAAAACAAAGGCAGTGACTTTGGAATTTTAACTTCGCCTTTTTCTTTGTACACTCGAGCCAATGGTTTGATTCGAGCCAAAACATAATTTACAAACTCTGGCTCGTAAAATTGTGCGTCCACTATTCCCTGCTCCAAAGTAACACCTGACATCATCTGCTGCATCTTGTCTTGAATCTGACTACCATACTCTAATGCAAAGACTTGCAAAATTAAAAACGAGCCGTTCTCTTCAGATACCATCAAATCACCAATCTCCAAATTGCTTCCAGATTTCTGGCGAATTATTATGTCTCCAAACTTTCCGCCAACTACCTGACCAACTACTGAAATCTCATCCATTAACTGGTCACTCCATTTAGTGCATCATGTGCGCCCAAACTAGCGCCATACTTTTGCAATCTCTTCCACTCTGGACGCTTTAGCATCTCAGAGAGTATGAATCCTTTGTACATGTTTAATTCATCCATTCTTACTTGGGCAAATCTGTCTGCATCAATTGCCCCGTATGGGTATCCCATCATTGCAACATCCTGGGAATTCTCAGCCAAACTCTCAAGCACGGAATTGAGTTCTTCTGGGCTCATTTTATAAAATTGCTCCCGCAGTATCTCAAATCTAAAGACAAATCTTGACTTTGGATGAAACTTTACTACCATCATAAAACCTCTATCATCAGCTGACACTTCCTCTGCAACTTTGATGTACCATTTTCCAAAGGACACATCTTCGGCAATCTCTGAGATTCTTGCAAGTAATGGATCCCCTGACTCTGTAATTAGTCTGCTAGTCTTTGCCAAACCGCAAACAATCACTCCCTTTCTTTGCGCCAACTCGTATAATCTGCTAGAATATTTTACCTCGTTTTTAAAACCTGTCTGCAAAGAGCCATCCATGACAATCATGTCTCCCTGACTCAATTCATTTTCAACTACGTGAATTGCTAACTGCCATTCTGCAAATCGCCTCCCAAGCGAATTTAATTTTGCGCCCTGCAAAATTGAAGTACTTTCAGTATTTGATGTTAGGTCACTCTCAGAGGGAAGATACTTTTTGTCCTCCGGGCTGTGCGGAAATAATCTTGTATCATAGCTTACTTTCTTTTTCCCATCTTCTGTGTGAATCTTTGATAGTACATAGGAGAAAAATTGTACTCTAGGATTTGCTTTTGGTTTGATTCTTTTTTTTCCTTGGAATAATGAAAAGTACACCCGATTAATTGTGATCAAAAAGTTTGGCGTATCTTCTAGTGGTCCGTCCCCGCCATCAACAAATGCAATCTTTCTATGATTAGTGATTGGCTTTATCTCTTGAAACTCTGAAGGTGCAATAAGAAACTGCTTCCCAGTCCCATTATTCAGTATTACATCAGAGTGCTCTTTTTGTGATAGATGAGCTCCCAATTCTTCGATTAAATTTTTTACTGGATCGTCGTTCATGTTTTTTTTCCACTTGTACTGTTATGAAACTTGTCTAGAGTAATAATCTGACTAATAGTTATCAATGTTTTAACTTTCATGAATCTGATTAGATCAAATCGTATTAAGAAACATGAGTACAGTATGCATACTATTCATACCGTTTGAGCCTGACACTATCCGATTCTGCCTTTCAAAACTATCTTTTCACTAGACCCCGAAGGCGTTGAACTATCGATGTATCTAATTTCATACTCGTCTCCAATGTGAATGGTCTTGCCATCCAGAGTTCTTGGAATTTTTATTATTACCTCAAAGACCCCTGTATTTTTTCCAGTCTCTATCAGATAATTGGAATTTGCATCAAAACCAGGATTTGTTAACTTGGTCCTGATTCCCCCCTCTCCTCTAAACTCTAATTGACTCAGAGATATCTTGTCTTCATTTTTGGAATCTCTATTTGCATCTGGCTCATAAATTCTAACGATAAACTCATGTCCAATCCTTGAACCACCACCAGAAGTTTGCACTTTAGCAAATGATTTTGATAACGAAACTGATTGCGTTATAGTTTGTTTGTCTCCGGAATAATCAGATGCATCCAAATACTTCATCAAAACAACATCTTCTTGACTCAAAGGTCTTCCATCAATTGTATCTGGTAATTCTAATTTCACATAGAATCGACCAGTGTCAGGTCCTGTCTCAATCATACTTGAAGGTCCATCAATTGGAATTCCGTTAATTGTAAATTCTAACAGTCCAACAGTTGATACTGTCTCTATTCCACTATGAGCTAAATTCAAGTCATCATCTGTAATGTAGAAATTAATTATACTTCCAGCAGATGCTGGAACAACTGAAATCTCTTCTGGTTTTTTTGTCTGAATCTGAATTTCTGATTTGAATTCTATTTTCCCAAGTCCTCTCTTTTCTAATTTTTCTGCAGTTGTAGAATTGACACATGCTGGAAATCCATTTACTCGTATTACCAAACTAAGACCTGCTTTGCAAGTGACATCTTTTGCATCTATTCCTCTCTCCGTCTGCTTTCTTGGTGACTCTGCATTTGCAGGATTTGCTAATAATGAAAAAGATAAAACCAAAAACAAGACAATTCCAAACAATGCCTTATCTTTTAAACCAAAATTCATAATTCTATAATTCATTTTTTGTCTTAAATAGATTGATGATAAATCATATCAAAACAAATTATCACATACGAGAATCTGACAATTAATTATATTTGCTTCTATCAAATTAATCTTGAAATAATTTGAAAGCATTTTTGATATTTACAATTATTACTTTGACATTAATCCCAACTGGTGTTGCTTTTGGCAGCCATATCTTTGATGACAGAGATGCATTTGCACAGTATTTGGATATTGCACAACTCTCGGCTGAAAAATACGCCCTGAAAATCGATGAAAAAACATACGACATCTATTATGGATATCATGGAAGCTTTGAAGTTGATGTAAATAAGATAGGCGAAGAATTACCAAAATTATCCACTATGAATATCAACACAGAAAGAAAATCCATCGAGATCACAATGGAACGTGTTTCAACAAACAATGTCTTTTGGTTACGATTACCCCTTGAGGTAATTTCTGCTGAAAATGCACAGTACAAACTTGTAGTTGATGGTGTAGATACAAAATATGACCTCACTAAATTTCCTGATCAATATGCGATTGGAATGATAATCCCTAAAGATACAAAACACATTGAAATTATTGGAACACATGTTGTTCCTGAATTTGGAGCATTTTCAATTATAATGCTGACAATCTCTTTTATTGGAATAATTTACTTTGCTAGAAAGTCACATTTTGGTCCGCTTTGGACTAGAATTAATTAAGTGATTGTTTTTAGTATGGTTACTTGAAAAAAATAGGACTTTTAGGTTGTGGTGCCATTGGAACTCAAATTGCACTTGCGATTGACTCGGGAAAAATACCTGGAGTTTTGACTCATGTATATGATTACTCTAAGGAAGCATCAAACACACTGGTGCAAAAATTAAAAAACAAACCTGAGATTGTTGAAAATCCACACCTTCTATCATCTCACCCAGTAGATATTGTAGTTGAAGCCGCATCACAGGAAGCAGTTAGAAATGTGGCGCATAGTGTTTTGCAAAACAAAAGAGACTTGATGATAATGAGTGTTGGCGCCTTACTTGATGAATCCATTTATGATATTTTATCTGAGGCATGTACGCATTTTCATAAAACAATCTATCTGCCGTCAGGTGCAATTGCAGGATTGGATGCAATCAAATCAGTTGCAGATCAATTAGACTCTGTTACATTAACTACAACCAAACATCCAAGATCTCTGAAAGGTGCAAAATTCTTTGAGACATCAAATATTGATTTAGACAAAATAGACAAACCTACAATTATCTTTGAAGGAAAAGCAAAAGAAGCCGTTTCACTTTTTCCTGCAAACATCAATGTTGCAGCATTGCTCAGTCTATCTGGAATCGGAAGTGAAAAGACTGTGGTGAAAATTGTTGCAGATCCTAACACTAGCAAAAACACTCACAACATAGTGGCACAAGGAAAGTTTGGAAAGATGACTTTTACCATAGAGAACGTTCCAGATGAGACCAATCCAAAGACAAGCAAGCTTGCAATTTTATCTGCAATTGAGACTCTGCGAAAATACTGTTCTGATGGAATATCAATTGGTACATAATATGGCAAGAATTGCCATAATTGCCTGTTTTTTAGAATAATCCTGACTTGATCTTATTCTTTAAATCACTATTGCATGCAATGGTGTTTGCAAATGTTAGTCCAGGAAACAAGCCTCAAAAATGAAATTCTTCGTCTGAAAAAAGAAAAAGACGTAGTTATCTTGGCTCATAATTATCAAATTCCAGATGTTCAGGATATAGCAGATTTTACTGGAGATTCACTAGGCTTATCAAGACAGGCTGCCAAAGTTTCTCAAAAAACAATTCTGTTTTGTGGAGTTCATTTCATGGCTGAAACTGCTGCAATCATCTGTCCTGAAAAAAGAGTATTGATTCCTGACTTGCAAGCAGGATGCTCGCTGTCTGATTCAATTACTGTTGATGAATTGAGAAACTGGAAGAAACAACATCCAGGAGCTATCGCAGTTGGTTATGTCAATACAACTGCAGAAATAAAATCTGAATTAGATTATTGCTGCACTTCGGCAAATGCGGTAAATGTAGTTAAAGCAATTCCTGCAGATAAAGAAATTTTGTTTTTACCTGATATGTTTTTGGGTTCTTATGTTGCAAAAGTTACTGGACGAAAGAACATGTTCATATGGGCAGGAGAATGCCACGTTCATGCTGGTATCAAACCAGAAGACATTACAAAAAAATTAGACTCACTCAAAGACGCTGAATTTCTAATACATCCTGAATGCAGTTGTACTACTCCAATGATGTATGATGTTGCCTCTGGAAGTTTTGATGATAGAAAAGTTTCTATTCTTTCTACAGACGGAATGCTTAATCACGTACACGACTCAAAAGCAAAGAGATTTGTTGTTGCAACTGAGACTGGAATTTTATACAAAATGAAACAACAGAATCCAGATAAGACATTCATTCCTGCATCAGAAAAAGCAGAATGTCAATACATGAAAATGATCACACTGAAAAAAGTCTATGATGCATTGGTACAAGAGAAAAATCAGGTTGTTGTACCAAAAGAAATTGCAGACAAGGCCAGATTAGCAATAGAAAGAATGCTTGCAATTAGTTAATCTGAGCCTAATTTTCTTTTGCTAACTATATTATTTGGATGATATTGTCATAATCTGATTTGGTTTTATTTAATAAAAATCCAAAAAACTCTGAAATAAAACAGACTACTCAAAAAAAGAAAGAACTGCGAAAACTTGTAAAGCAAAAACAGTATGATGCCGCTTTGAAAACAGGCTCTGAGATTTTACAAAAAACTCCTCAAGAAAACGATGTTTTGTTTATTGTTGGCGGAATATACTATATGGAAAACAAATACAGAGATGCAATCTCATATTTTGATAAAGCCCTGAAAATTGCCATTTTTGATACTGAAGTTTTGATATTAAAAGCAAATTCACATTATTTTCTTGGTGAGCATAAACTGGCAATTC
>Ga0209431_10003757_pt1 | contig 12014 bp, 12 predicted proteins | sample RifCSP13_3_FD_184021 | JGI IMG/M metagenome (GOLD analysis project Ga0209431, IMG submission 184021) | Soil microbial communities from Rifle, Colorado - Rifle CSP2_sed 13_3 (SPAdes) (version 2) | ecosystem: Environmental > Terrestrial > Deep subsurface > Rock core/Sediment | place: Rifle...
AGCAATAATATTTTCTCCTCCGTCCGTGGACGCCCCACGCACATGGCAAGCTTTGAATTGCGTTTGTGTTTTCTATCAAGGTTGATCGATGTTTCTGTAAAAATCATTCACAACTTCCTTATAGAAGCGGATCCCCCCGCTTTTAGTATAGTTTTTTAGGTTATAGAACCCGGTTTTGTGAATTTTTTGCTTAATGTTTCAATCACCAAAATATTCAATGAACCGGTGAATTCAAGATAAATGTAAATAAAAAAATTACAAAATGGTATTCTTTGACGGGTTTGGCAGGTGTTTGTATTATTGTGTAAAAACAATTTGTATGGTGATATAATATATTAGTATACAAGGTTATATACGAAATATAAGTTAGCCGGATTTTCTACCTCTGTTCGGGTAAAATCTTTCCACAAAAATTTGATTTTTTCAAAATAAGTTTTACTTTATAATCATGGTTCTTGATTATAATCTAATCATTTAATTTTATTACCAACATGGAAAAACTAATTGCTTGTTGTGGCTTAAATTGTGAAACCTGCGATGCCAGGATTGCAAACATTCAAAACAGTGATGAACTGAGAAAGGCTACTGCCGAAACCTGGCAAAAAATGTTCAACGCCCCGGAAATCCCCTTCGAATCGATAAATTGTACGGGATGCCGCATGGAAGGCTTAAAGTTTGCTCATTGCACTACCTGCCGGATCCGGACCTGTGTAAACAGTATGGGTTATGAAACCTGCGGCGACTGTGCGGAACTGGAAACATGCGATATTGTGGCTTTTGTGCTTAAGAGCTCTCCGGATGCAATTACCAACCTGAAAAAGCTGAATTAGAAAACACAACCAACATTCATTTCAATCACCCAAAATCTTACAAAAGGAGGTTAATATGACAACTAAAACCGACTCAAATTCAACATGTTGCCCGGAGTTTAATCCCGCTTTATGGGATGACAAAACCCGGGAATGGGAAAATAAAAAATTTATTAAAGATCATGTATTTACGCTGTTCTACATGCCGGTTAACTTTGGCAAGGTCATGAAAAGGCTGGATGAAAAAGTCAGGAAAGCCGGGGCAACAATACCGGATTGGCTTTGCCTGTCGGATCATACATCGCGATGGAACATGGATCTTTATATGGCCGTTGACAGGGAAATTTCCGGTGCCGAGAATACTGCCCTGAGCGGAAAGTTTTACAGCAAGGTATATGAAGGACCTTTCAGGGATACCGGAAAATGGTGCAGTGATTTCGAAGGTATCGTCAAATCAAAAGGACTTGGCATCAAAAAGTGGTTCATGTGGTACACAACATGTCCGAAATGTGCCAAAAAATATGGAAAAAACTATGTTGCAATTCTTTCACAAACTGAATGAGAATCGCAAGCAGGTAGTGTAATACTGCTTTAATCATAGGTAAGTCAGTTCTTCAAAATCATCCGGTGCGGCAAATGCGAGGATTGCCGTCATCTTCTGAACAGGAAGACATGCCAATCAGTAATATTACAACAAGAGGCAATAACAACTTATTCATGGGTACAGATTTAAGTAATTACATGCAAACAATAAACATTATGAATAGGTTCATGCAGATTACAGAACCTGTTTCCGGGTTATTTCTTCAGCTTGTGCGTACTGAGCCCGAAAGGAGCATAAAGCGGACAGAAACTGATGATGCTCGTTAATAAAAATACAACAGCCAGGGCCAATAATACGACCCCCAATGTTCCCTTAATTACACCGGTAAAATAAAGAATAGCAACAATTACGGCGATCAATACCCTGATAACCCGGTCTGCGGTTCCCATGTTTTTTTTCATTCTATTCAAGTTTAGATTCAACAATATTCATATTTCATGGGTCAAAGGTAAACACTTGAATCGTGGTTTGCAGTGACCCAGGTCACCGCTTAATGATTTCAATGATATTGTTGCTTTTTTGTTTTACTTTTCCTTCGTTTTCGAGCTTTTTCATTAACCGGCTGATTACTTCACGGGCAGTTCCCAGCTCGCCGGCAATTTGCCGGTGCGAAATTTTCAAGGAACCAACGCGGGTCAATGCCACCTTTTTTAACAGGTAGTCATATAATCGTTTGTCCAGTTGATCGAAAATGAGGTGATTGACCGTATCGATCAAATCATTGTATCTTAAATTGAATTGCTGAAAAAATAATGTATTGATATCCGGAAATTGTACGATCCATTCAACAACTTTGTCAACAGGAAGCAGGATTGCGGTTGTATCTTCTTCGGTGACCGCATAAATTATGCTGGGCTGGTTTTTTAGACCTGCCGAAAACGACATGATACAACTTTCATTTGGCTTGATGTAATACAGCAACAGCTCTTTGTCCTCGTACCTGGTAAATACTTTAATAAGTCCGCTGACAACTAACGGGATCACTTTTACATACTGGCCTTCACGAAGTATTTCCGTGTTTTCGGGTATTGTTTTCAGAACGGCATTCCGGTTGATCTCATCCAGCAGATCGGTGGTTAAACGCAATGTCATGCCGGCAAGTAGTTTCTCATCTATCATAGCATAAAAGGATTAATAGTGTTACCTGCTTCATTCCATTCCAACGATTTTGCACCGTCCTTTTTTTATCCCCAATTCTGTATTACTTTTAGCCTCTGTTAGTCAACCATAATCAGTTATGAAAGTACTGAAATTTGGTGGATCTTCCATTGATTCACCCGAAAATGTTACACGCGTAAAAAAAATCATTGAATCCCAAACCGGACAAGTGATTGTAGTAGTGTCGGCCCTTCGCGGCATCACCGATGAACTGCTGGAGCTCTCGAAGCAGGCTGCTGCGCGTGACAAGAATTTCTTCCGTTTGTACAACGAAATTGAGATCAGGCATACCGATCTGGTTAACAGTTTTTTTGAATTACCCTTGCGCGAAGAGGTAATGTCGCATGTAAATGCAACCCTTAAAGATCTGATAAGCATCATTAATGGCGTATACCTGCTGAATGATCTTACACCCAAAATCCAGGACAAGATCCTCAGCTTTGGTGAAATACTGTCATCCTATATCATCAGCAAAGTAATTACAAATGCAGAGCTTATTGATGCGAAAGGACTGATAAAAACCAATTCCTTCTTCGGCAATGCAAAAGTGAATTTCCCGCTGAGTGACCGCCTGATCCGCGCCCAATTCAAAAATTACCGTAAAACAGGGATTGTACCGGGTTTTATTGCCGGTAACGAGCGGGGCGAGACCACCACACTGGGCAGGGGAGGTTCGGATTATACAGCAGCTATTTTATCGGCTGCCCTTGAGGTGGATCGTTTGGAGATCTGGACCGATGTGGACGGCTTCATGACTGCCGATCCGAAGAAAGTACAAAAAGCGATGGCCATTGATGCGCTCAGTTATGCCGAAGCCATGGAATTGTCGCACTTCGGGGCCGAGGTTATCTATACACCTACCATACACCCTGTATACCAGCAAAACATCGAAATAGTCATAAAGAACACATTTAATCCCGAAGGCAGGGGAACCCTGATTTCCCGAAAATCAAAGAGTACCGTACCCTCCCTGATCAAAGGAATTTCCTCTATCGACAATATTGATCTGATAACGGTACAGGGAGCCGGACTGGTAGGTGTAAAGGGCATATCCTCGAGGCTATTCGGCTGCCTGGCACAACACAACGTTAACATTATCCTCATTACCCAGGCCTCCTCGGAGTATTCGATAACCTTTGCCATAAATCCTGCTGATTCCGATATTGCGCTTACTGCCCTCGCCCATGAATTTGAGCCGGAAATAAAACTCCGGAACGAATTGAATATCATTATCGAGAAAAAACTGTCCATTATCGCCATTGTCGGGGAACAGATGAAAAATACGCCGGGAATTTCGGCAAATCTGTTCACCTCGCTCGGCCGGAACGGTATCAGCGTTATAGCAACCGCCCAGGGCTCTTCCGAACTCAACATTTCTATCGTCATAAAACAGGATAGTCTGCATAAAGCCCTGAATGTCATTCATGAAGGTTTCTTCCTGTCGCATTACCGCGATTTGCACCTGTACCTGGTTGGTACCGGCACCGTTGGAGGAAACCTGCTGAAGCAGATCATGAATCAGCAGGAAATACTGCTCCGCGATCATCATTTGAAAATCAACGTGGTGGGTATCTGCAGATCCAGGCTGATGTTATTGGTTCCCGAAGGCATTAACCTGGCCCGCTACCGCGAAGACATGGAAAAACTGGGCGAGCGTGCCGACATCGAATTGTTTGTACAGAAAATGCGTTTCCTGAACCTCAGGAACAGTGTTTTTATCGATTGCACTGCCGATGCCGGTATTGCCGGCACATATGAACAGGTGTTAAACTCATTTGTCTCTGTGGTATCAGCCAATAAAATTGCCTGTTCGGGAACATATGCCATGTATGAAAACCTGAAACGGACTGCCCGGGAGAAGAACGTGAAATTCATGTTCGAAACCAATGTGGGAGCAGGTCTACCCATCATAAGCACGCTGAATGACCTCATCCGCAGCGGGGATAAGATCATCAAACTTGAGGCCGTACTTTCAGGGACACTGAATTTTGTTTTCAACACCATCAGCGCCGAAATACCCCTCAGCAAGGCTGTTAAGCTGGCCATGGACCAGGGGTTTGCAGAACCCGATCCCCGTATCGACCTGAGCGGCATTGACGTGAAGCGCAAACTGCTGATCCTGTCCCGTGAATCGGGCTATCCCTTTGAGAGTGACAACATAAAAATAGTTCCTTTTTTACCGGAAGAGTGTTTCACCGGTACAACCGATGATTTCTGGAATGCCATCAGAAAATATGATACGGTATTCGAGGACCGTCGTTTGCGACTTACCGGAGAAAATAAAAAGCTGAGATTTGTAGCACGTCTTGAGAACAATAAAGCACGTATCGAACTTGAGGAGGTTGGCATTACTCATCCGGCCTACCCGCTCGAAGGAAGCAACAATATCATCCTGATCACCACCCTGCGTTACCATGAACAACCCATGGTGATCAGGGGATATGGTGCCGGGGCCGATGTGACAGCCGCAGGTGTTTTCGCCGATATTATACGTGTAGCCAATGTTTAACGACGAGGAAGATGATTAAAGCAGTAATTTTTGATTTTGACGGTGTTATTGTTGATTCCGAACCTCTGTGGGTAGAAGTTGAAACAAGGATCTTTGAATCCGTAAACATCCGGCTTACACCCGAAATGTGCAGGCAGACAACCGGACTCAATACCCAGTCTACCATTCAGCATTGGTACAATGTTTATCCCTGGAAAGAGAAAAGCCTGTTCCAGTTATATAAGGAAATTATGGAAGCCATGCAAACCGCTATTCTTGAAAAAGCTGTGCTTAAGGAAGGATTTCTGGATGTCCTTCAGTTTTTCGTGGAGAAAAACCTGCCCATTGCGGTGGCTTCCTCTTCGCCGCTTAAACTGATAACCACGACCCTTAAGAAGTTCCACCTGTTCAACTATTTTAAAATCATCAGCTCCGCAGAGAATGAAGAACACGGAAAACCACATCCGGCATTGTATTTGGGCGCAGCCCGAAAACTGGGGATCGATCCGGTGAACTGCCTGGCCTTTGAAGACTCGTTCCAGGGTGCCATCTCCGCCAAGGCAGCAAGAATGAAACTGGTCACCATACCGGAAAAACATGATTACATCACCACACGTTTCGACTTTTCCGATCTGAAGATCGCATCGCTGAAAGAATTCAGAAACAAGGAATTTGAATATATCAGTTCACTGCATTAAAGGCCTAAAACCAACCAAGATTATGTCCGGCAAGGTATTGTATTATTCCACCAATGGAAAAGCTGAAAGGGTAAGCTTCGGCGAGGCATTGATGAAAGGCCTTGCCCCTGACAAGGGACTGTATATGCCCGTTCATATCCCGGTACTGGAAAAAAAAGCATTGAAAAATTTAGCCGGAAGCCCTTATCACGAAGTTGCCTTTACTATTGTCCGCAACTTCCTGCGGGAAGAGATCCCCGACGGGGAGCTGATGGCTTTGGTGAAGGATGCCTATAATTTTCCCGTACCACTCGAACAGGTATATGAACGAAAATACATCCTGCGTCTCGACCAGGGTCCAACCGCCTCGTTCAAGGATTTTGCCGCCCGGCTGATGGGAAGGCTTATGCAGTATTTCCTGCGCAGGGAAAATCGCCGGATGCTTATCCTCACTGCAACATCCGGAGATACCGGAAGTGCTATTGCCAATGCTTTTTACGGTTTGGATAATATCCAGGTGGTGATCCTCTACCCCGAGGATGAAGTAACACCCAGGCAGCGTAAACAGATGACCACACTACGAAAAAACATTTCAATCCTTTCGCTGAAGGGGAAGTTCGACGACTGCCAGGCACTGGTTAAAAAGGCTTTCAGCGATAAGAAACTTGAATATCTGAACCTTTCTTCGGCAAACTCCATCAACATCGGCCGTCTCATCCCGCAGTCGGTTTACTACTATTATGCCTGGCTGCAGCTTATACAGGGGGGGCTGGATGAACCTGTGATATTCTCCATTCCTTCGGGAAATTTCGGCAATATGATGGGCGGCTTGCTGGCCCGTGAAATGGGTTTGCCGGTTAAACGGTTTGTGATCGCCACCAATGAAAACGACGAAGTGCCCGTTTATTGGCAGACCGGAAATTATAATGCCATTGTTCCTTCCAGGAATTGCGTATCAAGTGCCATGAATGTGGGACATCCCAGCAATCTGGCGCGTGTTGTGGCGCTGTATGGCGGTATGATGGATGAAAAGGGGAATATTACCAAAGAACCGGATATCCGCCGCATGCACGAAGATATAACAGCTTTGAGTATCAGCGATAAACAAACGGTAGATACCATTAAAGATATTTACAATTCTTACTGTGTTCTTACCGAACCCCATGGGGCGGCAGGATGGGCAGGTCTGATGCGCTATTTCACCTCCCATCCCCAGGATGCTCACCGCGACCAGCTGGCCGTAGTTCTCGAAACCGCTCACCCGGCCAAGTTCCCCGAAGCCATCAGAAGTGCTTTGGGCCTCGATCCTGAGCTGCCGCCTGCCCTGGAAGGACTGGAAGAACTTGAGGAATCTTTCGGCACACTGGAGAATGACTACATACATTTCAGGGATTACCTGATCGACAGGTATTAAATTTTATTTACTTTCGCGAAGATTTTAACCAGGCACTTGTATGAAAAAATTGCACGCAGTATGTTCCGATCTAGAAGGAGTATGGGTACCCGAAGTATGGATCAATGTGGCAGAAAAAACCGGCATACCCGAACTGCGTCTGACAACGCGCGATATCAAGGACTATGATGAGCTGATGCGGCACAGGTTGAAAATACTCCGGGAACAAAACCTTACCCTGCTCGACATACAACGTGTTATTGCCACCATAAAACCACTCCACGGTGCCCTGGAAATGATCAACTGGCTTAAGCGGGTGACAAGGTTCATTGTGGTCTCGGACACCTTTGTGGAGTTCGCTGATCCGTTAATGGAGCAGCTCGACCGGCCGACCTTGTTTTGCCATTCCCTGGAAGTAAATACCAACGGGATGATCAGCGGATACCACCTGCGGCAGCGCGACGCCAAGCGTGAAACTGTAAAAGCCCTGAAGAGCCTGAATTACGAAGTTATTGCCTTTGGTGATTCCTACAATGATATCAACATGCTGAAAGAAGCTGACCAGGGCGTTCTTTTCCGCCCTCCCCAGAATGTCATCAATGATTATCCCGATTTTCCGGTAATGCATGAGTATATGGAACTCAAATGCTTTTTGGAGAACAGGTTTTAGGGATTAATACAAGCCGGGGTATTTAGCGGGGTTCACCCCATGCATTATGTTATAAACGGCTTCAAAAACATCTTCGGCATTGGGATTCGAAAAATAGTCCCCGTCGGTGGAATAGGCCGGCCTGTGATCACGGGCGGAAAGTGTCCTGGGTTCCGTATCGAGATACCGGAAAGCTCCCTGTTCTTCAATTACCTTCTGCATCATGTAGGCTGTTGCCCCTCCCGGAACATCTTCATCAAAAAAGATCACCCGGTTGGTCCTTTTCACCGATGCGAGGATGATCTCTTCGATATCGAAAGGCAGCAGGGTCTGTACATCAATCAGTTCAACACTTATATTAAACTCTTTCAGCTGTTTTAAGGCATCCTGGGCAATCCGTACGCAGGAACCATATGTTACCACGGTAACATCGGTACCTTCTTCAAGGATCTCGGGCATACCAAGCGGCACCCTGAATTCCCCGATGTTATCCGGCATTATCTCTTTTAACCGGTAGGCATTGAGCGGTTCAATCACCAGGGCCGGATCCCTTCCTGCAAGCAGGGTGTTATAAAACCCTGCTGCCTGGGTCATGTTACGTGGCACACAAACATAAATGCCCCGGATGGAGTTTATCACCATGCTCAGGGGTGAACCCGAGTGCCATATCCCTTCGAGCCGGTGACCCCGGGTGCTTATGATCAGCGGGACAACCTGCCCTCCTGCTGTACGCCAGTGGGTAGTGGCAAGGTCATCACTCAGGGTTTGCAGGGCATATAACAGGTAATCGAAATACTGGATCTCGGCAATGGGTCTGAATCCCCTCAGGGCAAGACCAATGCCCTTGCCGATGATAGAGGTCTCACGAATACCCGTGTCAAATATCCGGTGATTACCGTATTTTTTCTGTAGTCCCTCATATGTTTGATTCACACCGCCAATTTGTCCCACATCCTCACCAAAAACAACCATCAGGGGGTATTTGCCAAACAACCTGTCAAAATTATCCCTGAGGATCTCCCTGCCGGTTACTACTGCGGAGTCTTCGGAAAATACCGGTGCAATGCCCGGGACCTGAAGTACCGAATAAGCGGTTTCGTTATGCAGGAACGCACTGTATTTTTCATACCCGGTAACATGATTCCTGCTCAGCCACAGGTGAAGGCTGTCCTTGAAAGTGGCACGCTGGGGGCAGTCGATACACACGTGCCTGAGTATTTTCTTGGCCGTACTGATATTGTCCTTACGGATGGGATTGGTAATGTTTCTCAGGTTTGAAGAATACACCCCTATCTTATCAACGTTCTCCTTCCGGCATATGCAACTTTTGTTTTCGATAATCCCAAGCAGATCCTCTTTTTCATTCCGTATGAAAGCCTGGTATTCGTTCCATGCCTTTTCTCTCGCTGATGCCACCTCTGTGGCAGTTCCGGCATCCAGCTCATCTAGCTCTGCGGCCGTGGCTATTCCGCAGCTGATGATCCAGTTTCTCATATGTGCAATACAGTCGAACCGTTCTTCCCATTCCATGCGTTCGGAAGATTTATACCTTTCATGCGATCCGGAGGTGGAATGCCCTAACGGCTGCGTGGTTTCTTTAATGTGAAACAGAACCGGCACATGTTCGGCCCTGCACTTCGCAATGCCTTCCTCAAAGACTTTGCACAATGCCGGGTAATCCCATCCATTGGCCTCATAGATCAAAATACCCGTGCTTCCGTTCTGTTTTTCAAAACCCCTGAGTGCATCCGAGATACTTGATTTTATGGTCTGAAAACGGGTAGGGACGGAAATGCCGTAACCATCGTCCCACACAGCTACTGCCACCGGGACCTGCAATACGCCGGCTGCATTCATCACCTCATAAAAGTGACCTTCGGAGGTACTGGCATCACCAATGGTCCCGAAAGCAACTTCATTACCGTGTGAACTGATTCCGGGCAGATCTGAAATTTCATGATTTACACGGAATAACTTGGAAGCCAGGGCCAGACCCAATAAACGCGGCATATGACCGGCAGTCGGGGACAGATCGGCAGCAGAGTTCTTTTGTTTGGTAAGATCAAGCCATTCGCCATTCCTGTCAACATTGGGGATGGCAAAATGGTTGTTGAAGGAGCGTCCGGCATTCCCCGGATTCAGATGCTCATCCGCAGTGCCGTATAACTGTGAAAAAAATGCCTCGGGGGTAAGCAGTCCGGCAGCCATCATAAAAGTCTGGTCGCGGTAATAACCGCTCCGCCAGTCACCTTCACAAAACTGTCTTGCATATGCAATCTGAGCTATTTCCTTCCCATCTCCGAAAATGCCGAATTTGGCCTTGCCGGTAAGGACTTCCTTTCGTCCTGCAATGCTGCATTGCCGGCTTAGTATGGCAATGTGGTAATCTTTCAGCACTTCCTTTTTGAATTGCCCGTAGGTAATGGATTCTTGGGTGCCGGTCTGCGTAATAACCATGTCGTGTTTCAACTGTATCCGTTAATAACACAAGTACCGGGTGAATGTTCTGTACCGGTATTTGCTTTTTCAAAAATACTAAGAAATATCCGATGATTGGCGGATGTTTGAACTAAACAAAAGGGATTTTGTTTTAATTTTACAAGGTACTTAACCGGTAATTGTATGCTGAAAATTTTCTTTATTGTCGTTGTTATTGTAGCGCTTTCCCTGATGATGCTCGGTCTTAATATTTTCTTCCTGAGAAGAAAATTTCCGGATACCGAAGTAGGCAAAAATAAGGATATGATACGTCTTGGACTGCGTTGTCCGCAATGCGAAGAAAGAAAGAATTACCGGCGCACACTAAAACCCGCCGGAATAAACTTAAAGAAACTGTATCCCGACTGGTCTTCCCTGGCACGATAAGGAAAGGGGGCATATTACTGCCCCCTGCCTAAAGATAAACCTAAAATTAAACCCTTTGAGAAAACTTTTTACGGATTGTTCGTTGCTCAATAATAAGACATTCCTTGGCATAAATTCACGTAGAAATTGCATCTCAAATATTTAAAAAATTAACAGCTATGTTGGATTATTCGACTTATTTTTGATTTCACTTCAGCATCTGGAATGAATTTTGATCAGGCATTATAAAAAGATTTATTATGCAGCTCCATTATGATTTCTTTCAGACTGAGAATACCCTGTTACCCCAGAAAGGCAGGATTCTGATCTCTGAACCCTTTCTGATGGATAACTATTTCAAGCGGTCCATCGTTTTGCTTACGGAACATTCCGAAGAAGGGACAGTGGGCTTTGTCCTCAACAAGCCGATGAATATGCGGGTAAATGAGATCATAACTGATTTTCCTCCCGTGGATGCCTTTGTCTCACTGGGCGGACCGGTTCAGACCAATACCCTGCATTATGTGCATACGCTGGGAGATATAATTCCCGGAAGCATGAAAATCATGGAAAATGTATTCTGGGGGGGTGAATTTGATGTTATCAGACGCCTGTTGGAATCAGGAAGCCTGAACAATGAAAATATAAGGTTCTTTCTTGGTTATAGCGGGTGGCAATCCGATCAGCTCGAGGATGAACTTAACGACAATGCCTGGGTGGTTGCCGAAATAAGCCCTCAGGAAATAATGACCCCCATGAACAAGCACTTCTGGAACAAAACCCTGAACCGGTTAGGTATAAAATACCAGATGTGGTCGAATTTCCCCGAAAACCCGCAGATGAACTGACCTTATCCATTGTTATCCTGCCGGAAAGGCTACTTCGTTCAGTTTTCTCACCAGCAACTGGGCTGTTTTCCTGTAGTATCTCCTATGCCGGTATGCACCGGCCCACCGGATACCTTCAACCGCGTTGGTCATGAACACTTCATCCGCGTCCTCCAATGCAGCGGGAGTCAGATTACTCTGGTCATTCACCCGGTATCCTTCTGCAGTGGCAATGTCAAGGATCACCCTGCGCATTACACCGGGTATACAACCCGCATCCACACCCGGGGTAAAAACCGATGTACCGCTTACCAGGAAGATATTTGAATTTACAGTCTCCACAATCCGCCCCTCCGGGTTAAGCAGGATGGATTCATCCACCTCTATCTCCAGGCTTTGCAGCCCCGCCATTACGTATAACAACGCGCTGGCGCTCTTCACGGATGCCAGGGGACCCGGCTGCTTGGTAAAGCCTGTGCAAAGGTCAATAACCAGTCCCCTTTCGTTCAGCTCATAAAAATTGTGTTCCAGTTTAAGGCTTTCCATCATGAACACCGGCCGGTTC
>Ga0209431_10003767_pt1 | contig 11997 bp, 9 predicted proteins | sample RifCSP13_3_FD_184021 | JGI IMG/M metagenome (GOLD analysis project Ga0209431, IMG submission 184021) | Soil microbial communities from Rifle, Colorado - Rifle CSP2_sed 13_3 (SPAdes) (version 2) | ecosystem: Environmental > Terrestrial > Deep subsurface > Rock core/Sediment | place: Rifle...
TTTACTTTCGAGCTTTCATCTTCGAGGATCGCTCCCCAAAGAGGTCGAGTATAACTACATGGGCATACAGTCAATTCCCATGACCGGTCTTGCACCGGCTAGACATGCAGCATTATGGGCTGCGAGCGAAATTACACAAACAAAAACCGAAGCCATTGCCTCATGTTATGGTTTCGCCTAGGTCAACCACCAGTGCATGCCCGACAAGCTCAAGCCGGTTGGGGGCTAGATGTGTCGTTCTTCGGAATCGTGGGTGTTGAAAGCAGCTAATGCATCGCGACGCAATGCTTCAGCGAGCCGCCGATCACCGCCGGTTAAGATCCCACAGGCATTGGAACGAGAAGATCGAAAAGGCGTGGCCTGAGCATCGGCCTGCCGTTGTCGCTTCCGTGACGAAGGCCTTAGAGGGCGTGAAAAATCACTGCTGCGCGCCTTTGCAAAGGCTTTGCTTGCCAGGCTCTCCTGGCCCGCACGACGATAGACTAAACCGAGGACGTAAAAGGCTTCGGTATAACCATCATCTAAATTGATTGCCTTGCGGAGGTGGCGCGCGGCTAATTCGTCGCGCGCTAATTGATAATAGAGGCAGCCAAGGGCGTAGTGCGCTTCTGGCGAGGGTTTGGTGGCGAGAGCTCTCTTGAATTCTCGGAGCGCCTTTTGCCAGTTCTCCTCGGCAATGAAAAGACGCCCCAATCCGTAATGTGCGGCAAAGGAGGAACCGCCCATACGCGTGGCACTGTTAAGCAGTTCTTTAGCACGTTCCGTTTCGCCCTGATCGCCGCACGCCAGACCGAGCAGCAGCGACACTCGAATATCGGCAGGAGCACTCTCGTGCGCCTTTTCAAGATAGTTTTGCGCTCGCCGCGTTTTGCCCGCTTTGAAGAAGTGTTCACCCACAAAGGCGAACAAAGGCGCGTTTCCCCTAGCCATCTCCGCGGCACGCTCCAGCGAACGTATGCCTCTGGCCAGTTGCTGGTCTTCGATGAACAGAAACCCTTCGTTGATGAAATTTTCGAACTCGTTGCGTTTTGGACCGTGATAACTTGCGAGTATTTTGACGCGCAGTTCTTCACGGCGAGCGCTCTCTGCCTGCTCTTCGGCATCCTTCTGACAGCGATCATTCCAAAGCTGCTCCAGCCGTTCACTTTCTACGATTCCGTCGTCCGTTAATAGACCAACCAGGGCTTTGACCAGCGCGCGATCGAAATAGGAGTTCTGGGCCTGTCTGAGCAGAAGATCGAGGCCGCGGTCCAGTCGCTCAGTTAGTCGCGCCAGCCTGTTTTCGAGCGCAGAGATGCGTTCGAGGAGATGTTCCTCAGTTGATGGGCCACCTTCAGCCGTTTCGTAGCGGGACGCTGGAGGTTCCGTAATGAGCATCAACCGTGTGCCACAACGGGCGCAAAAATCCTGGCCCAGCGGGTTCGCAGAAAGGCATTTCTGGCAATAGTGTGCTACTTGTGTCATCGCCTGTAGTGAAGAGAGTTAATCGGATAACACCTTAATAATCGCTCAGTAGTCATAAAACCCACGACCCGTTTTGCGACCCAGCCAGCCGGCATCAACATATCGCTTTAACAAAGGACACGGTCGATACTTGGGATCTCCGAGTCCGTCGTGCAACACATTTAGTATCGCTAGACAAACATCCAGCCCAATGAAATCAGCCAATGTTAGGGGTCCCATCGGATGGTTCATACCCAGCTTCATGATTCCATCAATACTCTCGCGGGTAGCAACGCCCTCGTAAAGCGCGAAAATGGCCTCATTGATCATCGGCAACAACACACGATTGGAAACAAATCCGGGTGAGTCCTGACAATCCAGTGCCGTCTTTCCCAACCTTTCCGCAAGTCCACGCACTTTTTGATCCGTTTCGTCAGAGGTTGCCATGCCCCTGATGATCTCGACAAGCTTCATGACCGGCACTGGGTTCATAAAGTGCATGCCGACAACCTTGTCAGGACGACGTGTTGCCGCGCCGAGTTTGGTAATGGAAATCGAGGAAGTATTTGAAGCGAGAATCGCATCTGCTCGCGCAATACGATCGAGACTCGAGAACAATTCAATCTTGACTTTCAAGTCCTCCGTTACCGCCTCAATGATTATCGAAGCATCCTGGAGTCGCTCAAGTTCGGTGGTAGTGGTGATTCTTTGCGTTATCGCCCTAAGCTCGGCGCCGCTCAATCGTTGCTTATCAACGTCCCGTTGCAAGCTCCGGTTGATGGCTTCCATGCCACGATCAAGAAAGCTGGCTTCAAGATCGCGCATCAGTACGTTGTAGCCGGCGCGCGCCGCCACCTGGGCAATGCCGTTTCCCATAGTGCCCGCGCCAACCACACCGATAATGTCAGAGGTTTCTGTCAACACGTCGTATTGATGGATCCAAAGCGGTCTTTTTACCTCTCGACGGCCAGGGCCACCGCATTTCCACCACCGAGACAAAGTGCAACCACGCCTCGGCGGGCACGCTCGCGTTTTAATTCGTAGAGCATGGTGGTAAGCAAGCGCGAGCCTGATTGACCGATCGCGTGGCCTAAAGCGACTGCCCCGCCGTTGACGTTTACTCGCGCAGGATCCAGGCCCAGCTCCTTTATGATCGCCACAGCCTGCACCGAAAACGCCTCATTGAGCTCAATCAAATCGACCTCGGCCAGCGACCAGCCCGCCTTTTTAAGGACACGACGTATCGCTTCTACTGGAGCCATCATCACCAGCTTTGGCTCCGTGCCGGAACTTGCCTGCGCCACAATTCGGGCCATTGGCTCAATTCCCATAGAGCGGGCCCGAGCCAACGAGGTAACTACCACGGCGGAAGCACCGTCGTTTACGCCAGGAGCGTTGCCGGCTGTTACGGTACCACCTTCGTTAAAGGCAGGCTTGAGTTTGCCAAGTGCTTCGAGGCTGGTGTCTTCGCGCACGGGCTCATCGGTCGCAAAAACGATTGGCGGCCCCTTCTTTTGGGGCACCTCCACGGGTGTAATCTCGTCCTTAAACTTTCCGGCTTTGATTGCCGCAGCAGCTTTACGATGGGAATTCAAGGCGTATTCGTCCTGCTCCGCCCGGCTGACCTTGTATCTCTCGGCGACTACTTCACCGGTGCAGCCCATGTGATAGTTTTCAAACGCACACCAGAGTCCATCATGGATCATCGCATCCAGCAACTCGACGTTCCCGAGCCTGTAGCCTTCACGCACGTTGGGAAGTAAATAGGGCGTGTTGCTCATGGATTCCATACCGCCGGCCACTACTATCTCAGCATCACCCAACTGAATCCCCTGAGCCGCCATCATTACAGCTTTTAATCCGGAGCCGCAGACTTTGTTTACGGTGACCGCCGAGACGCTTGGAAGCAATCCGCCGCGCAGTGCCGCCTGGCGAGCTGGATTCTGACCGAGCCCAGCTTGAATCACACAGCCCATGATCACTTCATCAACATCCTCTGGCTTAATGCCCGCACGTTTAACGCTCTCGCGCACCGCGATCGCCCCCAGATCGGTGGCCGAAAACGATTTGAGCGCCCCCAGAAACTTTCCCACCGGTGTCCTCACCGCACTTATGATTACTGCATCTTTGATCTCAGACATCTTTGCCTCTTTTCAGCGTCGGGAGCCTTTGTCATTTACGATCTAATCGCTCCCGCCTATTCAGCATTACTATTTAGCCCGACTGCTGTCAAGCACTTGATCCGTACCGTATCCAGAACATGAACAGATTGATCAGAAAGCAGAATGCCTTTGTTTGAAAGCCGGTCGAGCGAGTGATAGACTTATCGCTGATATATTCAACCTCGAGCACCAACCTGTAATCAATCATGCAAGCTCTGATTCTCGCAGGCGGCAAAGGCACGCGTCTTCGTCCACTGACTGTCTACACACCGAAGCCCATCGTTCCCATTTGCAACCGACCGTTTCTGCTCTATCAGATTGATACTCTACGGCGTGCGGGAATTAGCGATATAACGCTATCTCTCTCTTACCAGCCAAATAAGATCGAGCAACTGCTCGGCGATGGCTCCGACTGGGGAGTCAAGCTGAAATACACAGTTGAGCCCCAGCCGATGGGCACAGCCGGAGCTTTCAAGTTTGCCGAAGATCTTATTCGTCAACCGACAGTAGTGTTTAATGGCGACATTCTGACGGACTTGGATCTGAAAGCAGTGATACGCGAGCACAATGAACGAAGGGCCACGGCCACTATTGTTTTGACGCCAGTTCCAAACCCGACAACTTATGGACTTGTGGAGACCGAAAGTGACGGCGCGATCCGCAGATTCCTGGAAAAGCCCAAAGCAGACGAGATCACCTGTAACACCATTAATGCCGGCACCTATGTTCTGCAACCGGAGGTACTCGACTTCATCCCTGTCGGCGAAGGCTACTCCTTTGAGTACGGCCTCTTTCCCGATTTGTTGCAGCGCAAAGAGCGGTTCTACGCGCATGTGCCGGCGCGCACTTATTGGATCGATATCGGAACACCGGAACGCTATCTTCAGGCCCATCAAGATCTGCTCGCCAATCGAGTTGGGAGGATTCATATCAAGGACCGACGAGGAGACTTCGATTCTGCTACTGCTGCCGAAATCGACGAAATCTCGATGATCGGAGACGATTGCCAGATCAAACCCGGAGCACAAATCATCAACTCCGTTTTAGGTCCGGGATGCTTTGTCGAGGAACGCGCTCACGTCGAGAATTCGGTTATCTGGCCTCACACCCGCATTGGGACCGCAGCAGAGGTAATCGGCGCCATCGTAGGGCGGGGATGTCACATTGGCCGCTCAGCAACTGTCGCTACGGGCGCCGTGCTTGGCGACAAGACTTCACTAACTGACTACACATTCACCGGAGACATCAGACACTGACGCCGCCACTTGCTCCCATCTTATTTGGCACGGATGGTTGGCGAGCCGTGATTGCCCGCGAATTCACGTTCGCAAATCTCGAACGGGTAGCACAGGCTTACGCTGATTACTTGTTGCAGCAAAGTGGCTCCGGACGAGCGCCCGTTGCAATCATCGGATTCGACCGGCGATTCTTATCGGAGTCGTTTGCCCAGAGAGCTGCCGATGTCCTGGCAGCTAACGGCATTTCCATCGCACTCTTCGAGCAGGCAGAGCCGACTCCATTAGTGTCCTGGACAGTCAAGCACGTTCAGGCGGATGGTGGCGTCGTCATCACAGCCTCGCACAATCCTCCAGAGTTCAACGGTTTCAAGATCAAGGCGCCATGGGGCGGCAGCGCCGACCCCGAAACAACCGCGGCTGTGGAACGGCTCGTTGACAAGAATGTTCCGAAGCGGGCACAACTGTCGGCGCCTCGTCACGAGTTAATCGCTCCCGCAATAAGCGCCTACCGCGATCATGTGAAGGCTTACGTCGACCTTGTCAGATTACGCGAAACATCTTTCCAGGTTGTCGTCGATTCAATGCATGGCTCAGCCGGTTCCTGGATTGAGAGTTTTCTCACCGGAGATAGGCTCAGGATTGAGACGGTTCGAGCAAATCGCGATCCCCTTTTCGGCGGAGTAAATCCAGAACCTATAGATCAGAATTTAAGCGCATTAAAGCGGCGAGTTTTGGAAACAAAAGCTCTGGTGGGAGTTGCTACCGACGGCGATGCGGATCGACTGGGCGCGGTTGATGAACTCGGTCACACCCTGACGATGCACGATGTCGTTCCTTTGTTGCTACTGCACCTGATCCGCAATCGTCATATGACTGGAGGCGTTGTCAGAACTTTTTCGCAATCAGTCTTGCTGAAACGCATCGCCGAAGCTCATCAACTCCGGCTTTACGAGACTCCCATAGGCTTTAAATATATTGCCAACTTAATGCTCAAGGAGAATATCCTGATTGGCGCCGAAGAATCCGGGGGCATTGGACTGAAGGGTCATATCCCTGAGCGGGATGGTGTACTTAACGGTCTTCTTTTTCTGGAGGCGATCATTGCTGCCGGAAAGCCTCCCTCGGAGATGCTGCGCGATCTGCACGATGAATTTGGCGAGTTTCATTTCGGCCGTACTGACTTGCACATTCCTATTAGCCGCGGATTGGAACTGGTTGAACGCCTGGCTACAAAGCCGCCCGTTGAGGTAGGCGGCTACGGAGTGGCCGAGGTGCAGACAACGGATGGAACCAAGCTGATTCTAGCGGATGAATCCTGGCTTTTGTTCCGGCAGTCGGGCACTGAACCTGTTCTGCGCATCTATGCTGAGGGCACTTCACTCGAAAAGATGGCAACGCTTCTCGACTGCGGCAATCGCATTGCACAAACATTGTAAACCAGCGCGTCGAGTCTTTATTTACTAATTTGTGAGAAAGAAAAAATTGACTCTGGACCACAATCCTCGCCTAGCATCTGGAGGTGAGAGAGAATGGGCCTGCTACTGCTAATAATTTTCATTCTGTTGGTCCTGGGCGCGTTTCCTGCCCTACAGCAGAAGTTGGGGCTGCTGGCCCAGCGGAACGCTAGGCCTGATCCTGATAATTGTCTTGATTCTGCTGCTCCTGGGCAGAATTTAAGTCGAAGCCAGGCAGAAGGGCAAGAGCACCTCGGCATCTGCGCATAGGGCGCGTGAGAGGGCTCCTTCGGGCCAGAGTCAAGTTCCCAGGAATGCCGGAACTACCCGAAGTCGAACACGTAGTTCGCGCCCTGCGTGGCTCGATTAGTGGCAACACCATCATCACTGCTGAACTACGATTAAGACGAATTGCGCACGATTCCTCGCCAGCAGTTTTCAATCGGAAGCTGCGCGATGCGCGCATCGAAGACATTTCCCGCCGCGGAAAACAGATTGTTATCCATCTGGACAACAATCGGGTGCTACTTGTTCACCTGCGCATGACCGGAAAATTTGTCAGCCTGAAACCAGAGCAACCACTGCCTCCTCACGCACATGTAATCTTCTACCTCAATGACGATCGCCGCCTGGTGTATTGTGATATGCGGCAGTTTGGCAGGATGAGAGTTGCAGCCGCGTCGAGGCTGGCTCAAAGTCGCGAACTCAGACCATTGGCGCCAGAACCGCTATCGGACGATTTCAGCCAGGATTATCTGTTATCTGTACTCTCACGTTCTCGAAGGACGCTGAAGCAATTACTGCTCGACCAGACAAAGATTGTGGGTCTGGGAAATATTTATGCGTCCGAAGCACTGTTCCTCGCAAGCGTTCATCCGCTCACTATCGCCGGCTCACTATCGTCAAAACGCGGTGCCCGCCTGCATGAGGCAATACGCACTGTCCTGAAGGAAGCGATCGCTGCTGGCTCTACCTTGCGAATAGATCTGGCGGATGCAAATGAAAGTTACTTTGGCGCTGAGGAGCGATTTTGGCGGGTTTACGAGCGCGACGGTGAGCCATGCGTTAATTGTGGAAGGCTTATTCGACGCGTGGTCCATGCAGGACGCTCAACTTATTTTTGCTCACGCTGCCAGAGGAGGTGAGTGATGAGTGATGAGTGATAAGTGATGAGTGATGAGTGATAAGTAATGAGTGATAAGTAATGAGTGATAAGTAATGAGTGATAAGTAATGAGTGATGAGTGATATGTGACAAGGCCAATAAAAGACACCGCCTTTCTCATCACTCATCACTCATCACTCATCACTCATCACCTATCACTTTGCACTCACCGCTCAGCACTGAAAACTCCCCATTACAGATTCGCTACAATAAACTCCGTCATCAACTGTCGCATGTGTTTCACAAGCAACGGTTCCGTCACTCCGTGGCGCGACTTCGCATAGAGCATTAACTGAAATTGCTTACCGGCCTTCTGCAGCTCATAGGCAAACTGAATCGTATTTTGCATATGTACGTTATCGTCGATTGCTCCATGAATCAGCAGGAGTTTGCCGTGCAGGTCCTTCGCGGCAGTAACCGGAGAACTCTTTTTGTAGCCCTCAGGATTGTTCTGCGGCGTCTGCATATAACGCTCGGTGTAGATCGTGTCATAGTCGCGCCAGTCGGCAACCGTCCCTCCTGCAATACCTATCTTAAAACTCTGGCTGTGCGTGAGCGCGTAACTAGTCATAAACCCGCCATAACTCCAGCCCCAAATTCCGACGCGCGAGGCGTCAACATAGGGCTGGCTCTTCAGCCACGTAATACCATCCTCCAGGTCGCGTAGCTCAAGCTCTCCAAAATTTCGGTACAGAGGCCAGGTCGCCTCAGCGCTCCTGCCACTAGCTGTGCGATTATCACAGATCCAAATGATGTAGCCCTTCTGGGCCATTAACTGGTGCCACATATATGTCGACCCACCCCAACCGTTTCGCACTTGGGGCGCGTGCGGTCCGCCGTATGTAAACTGAAGTACAGGATGCTTTCTGCGCTGATCAAAAGACGGGGGCTTGATCATCATCGCGTCCATAAGAAAGCCGTCTCGTGTCTTGACCTGCAGAAATTCCACTGCGCCAAGCCGGTACTCTTTAAGCTCGTTGACCGGGTTCTCCTCGATCACGCGCTGAAGATGCCCCTGCGAGTCGTATAGCCGAGTCTTGACAGGTGTGTTTATGTCACTCCACCGATCAATAAACAGGCTGAAGTCAGAGTTATAGTCCACCGACTGAGAACCTTCGGCGGTGGTCAATCGCGTGAGTCCCGATCCGTCGACCCTTATCTTATAGGGCTGCGGCGCGATATTACTGTGCTCGGTAGTCGTGAAGAAGATCCAGCCCTTTTCTTGATCAATACCTTCAAAAGAACGTAATTCCCACTTGCCATCCGTGACCTGGCGAATTAGTTTCCCATCCTGCCCGTAATGATAGAGATGATGCCAACCGGTGCGTTCGCTTTCCCATATAAATGAGCCATCTGCCAGCCAGTGGGGATTGTCAAGCACTTTCACCCAGGCCCTGGATGTCTCATGAATGACAGTAATTGACTTCCCGTCGATTGGAGAGGCGAGGTTGAGGTCAAGAAAAGTTTGTTCCCGATTCTGGGCCTGATAAGCCACCTTCCGGCTATCGGGTGTCCAGGCCACGCGCACGATTAATAAATCGGCGGGCTGGTACTTATAAGTGTCAAGCCAGCGGGTCGGACCACCGGCAACATTAACCACACCCAGTTGGACCAGCGGATTTGGGTCACCAGCTTTAGGATAGGGAGTGACTTCAAGATTTTGATGATACGGAATGTGATCGACCACCGTAAACTCCGGTACCGGGTTTTCATCTAACCGGAGGTACACTATCATTGTCGAGTCAGGACTCCACCAGTAGCCCTCGTAATTGCCTCGTCCGTAAAGCTCCTCCTGATAGACCCAATCCAAGCGGCCATTAAGAATTTTCGGGCTTCCATCTGACGTCAAACGGCGTTCCCGTCCCGTCGCAAGATCGAAGGCATAGATGTCGTTGAGCCGAACGAAGCTGATCATGCGGCCATCCGGGCTAAAAACCTCTCCCACTTCCTCTGCCGGACCATTGGTTACCCGCATAGCTTTATTGCTGCCCAATTCGTAGAAGAAGAGATCGTTGGCCCAGTTAAGAAGCACTGCTGTCTCGTCGGGATTCAACTGGTAAGAATCTCGATTCGCAAGCTGCCGCGCATCATCGTCGTCAATTCCCCCAAGCGTTTTGAATGCTGCGGCCATTTTCGCGGCATCGAAAAACGGAGCAGCCTCACCCGTCAATGCATTGATCTTCTGCAGGCGTGGCACCTGCTTCTTTTCCGCATCATTAGTCAGCAGGTAATGCTTTCCGTCCTTCAGCCAGCGAATGGTGGGGACAGTGCCGCTGAATTTGATCCGGTTTGCGGGATCAAATATTGCATCGATAGTAAGTTCTTTTTGCTGCGCCCTTGAGATTGTGGGCAAAAGCAGAAAAAGCAGTACCAGCAAAAGGGGGCTTCGCTTCACCAGACCACCTCCTCGATCAACCATTGGTGTTTTGCAATTATTGGTGCAGTTCAGTCGAAACGACTGGTTAGCTGATCTCCTCACCATAGAAAGGGGCTAATTGTTTTCGATTCGGCGGGGCAGTCAACAAAGAGACCACTATGAGAACGAAGACCGAGAGTGCGATCGCCGGTATCACCGGATCCACTCCGGTTCGTTCGCCGTAACCGCCAAATTCCCAGATCAGAGTTGTTCCGACTCCGGTAATTATAGATGACACAGATCCAATCGCTGTCGCCCGCTTCCAAACCAAAGCAGCAACGAGCGAAGGTGTCACGCCGGTACCATAGATCGTATAAGCGCGCAGTGCGACGGTGAGAAACTTTTCGGAATACGTGGAGATAATATAGGCGATTCCGCCTAGTCCGAACACGAAGAGACGTAAGAGCCAGACCAGGCTACGCTCGCTAGCTTCCGGATTGACGAAACGCTGGTACACATCACGCACGATGGCGGTAGCGGGCACCAGAAGATAGGAGATGGCTGTCGACACAATGATTGCCATGATCGTGGTCATCAACACCGCACCCAACCAAACCGGGAGGTAATCTCGAGCGACATACGCCAGTACCCGACCCGGACGTTCGAGGTTTCCGCCCTGCCACTCGAGCGCTGACCCAGCCCACGCGGTCAGGATGATCATCAACTCCATGAACAGCACGCCAAATAGCAACCACACCGTCGCCCTCGCCGCCATTCCTTCAGTGCGGGCGGAGAAGAAGCGCTGATACATATTGGCATCTCCCAGAACGAGCAATGCGGGCGGCAGCAGTAGACCGATAGCCTCCTTCCACCCTATTGGGCCCAGTAAACTGAAGTGGCTGGCGGGAATTGTGGCGGTCATGCCTGCATAACCTCCGGCCCTTGTCCATACAAACGGCAAAGCTATGGTCATGCCAATGATCATCGTAATTCCCATGGCGAGATCCGTATAGGCGACTGAGAACATGCCTGCCAGCGCGGTATAGATAATGATGAAAACAGTGACAATGATAACGGCGGTGCGAAAATCAAGACTCGGCAAGGCGAGATTGATCACCGCTCCAGCAGCCCGATATTGATAAGACACAATGGTGGTCGCAGTCATTACCAGAGTTACAACACCTAACACCCGGGCCCATTTGTTATAGCGGGCTTCCAGAATATCCTGAACAGTTATGGCTGACACACGGCGAGCTTTTGCAGCCAGAAACGACAGAAGCGCGATACCGAGCAGTTCGCCGAGTGGCAGGATCATGGCGGCGATGCCAACCTGGTAAACCTTCTCCGAGTTGCCAAATACTGACCCCGTTCCGATCCATGTCGCGAGCATTGTCCCGAATAGAACAAATGTATTTAATTGGCGACCCGCAACCGAGAAGTCCTCCTGGGTTTCAACACCACGGCTGCGCCATGCGCCCACGCCCACCAGAAAGATCATGTAAGCCACAATCGTCCAGAAGTAGATTGTTGTCATAGTGGCTCCGTATTGTCGTGTGACACAAAATGAGTTTAGTGGGAAATCGGGAGAATTCAGCCAGAATAACTATATAGTGTCAAGTAAACATCCCCATTGCTCCAACGGCCAGTCCAACGAGTCCAACGGCCAGTCCTTGACATGCGAACTCGTGCCAGCGTATAAGCAAGCTGACAAACGTGGTGAGTTAAGGCGACTTGCGGCCACGTAAAATAACCGGCTAAACAGCTCGGGTAAGTCAAGGAAAACTCCCGAAAAACTTCAGCAGATGTGAAGTCCCGCGTTGTTTAGCGCGGGACATTTCTATTTAGAAGTCTGCTGCAGCGGGGGTCTCAATTTTCCGGCTACTGGATCAATGCTAATCAATGGAACCTTTCCGCGAACTTCTTGAATCGGACGGCATTCATGTCGTAGATGGGGCGATGGGAACGATGCTCTACGCGAAGGGCGTCTACATCAACCGTTGCTACGATGAGTTGAATCTCAGCAACCCCGATCTCGTGCGCGAGATTCATGCTGAATATCTTCGTGCTGGCGCCGACATTCTCGAGACAAACACCTTTGGGGCGACCGCCCACAAACTGAACCAGTATGGCCTGGTGGACAGTTTGCGCGCTATTAATATTGCTGCCGCCAGAGTTGCCCG
>Ga0209431_10003768_pt1 | contig 11988 bp, 7 predicted proteins | sample RifCSP13_3_FD_184021 | JGI IMG/M metagenome (GOLD analysis project Ga0209431, IMG submission 184021) | Soil microbial communities from Rifle, Colorado - Rifle CSP2_sed 13_3 (SPAdes) (version 2) | ecosystem: Environmental > Terrestrial > Deep subsurface > Rock core/Sediment | place: Rifle...
GTTCGAGCGCGCGCTCAGCCAACGCTCCATGCCCAATTTCGCGCCTGCTTGGTGATCCAAGCCTTCCTGTTTCGCCAACAGAATATGGAGGGAAAGAATAGTGGTGCATATATCTTTTTGTCTCCTCCCCTTCAGGTCCCTCAATTAATTGTTCCATGGAAGAAGGGCCAAGGGTTGCAACGCTTAATGCCTGGGTTTCACCTCTTGAGAAGATTGCGGAGCCATGGGTTCTCGGAAGAACACCAACCTGGGCGCTTATAGGCCTGATTTGGTCAATTGCCCGGCCGTCAGGCCTTTTTTTCCGGTTGACAATCTCCTCGCGCACGGCTTTTTTAAATATATAGTCAACAGCCTCCGCGACTTTACTTTTATCCTCAATGTTTTCCTTCTCCAGTCCCCAAATTTTTTCGACAATTGCGTCAAGCTCTCCTGTCACCTCGCTATTTACACCTTTTTCAATTAGTTCAACCATGCGGTCCTTGTAGGACTTCTCCACAAGCATAATAACTTCCTCAAGTTTCTCATCTTTTTGAACTTCGACCTTTTTATCACCTATTTCTTTTACCCATTCTTCAATGAGATTGGTAATTTTTGCGTTCCATTCCCGTGCTAAACTTATGCCGCGGGAAACTTGTTCTTCACTTACTTGTTTTGCGCCGGCCTCAATCATCACAACTTTTCCATTTTTTGAAGAAACAATTAAATCAAGCTCAAGCAAATCTTCTTCCGTAGCAGTAGGGTTGACTATAAATTCTTCCTCTTGATCCTTCTGGGTAATCAATCCAATTCTCGTTGTTCCGATTGGACCATTCCATGGAATTTTTGAAATTGCGAGAGCGGCATAAGTAGTAATCGCGGCCAATATATCAGGATTGTTCTCGCCGTCAACGGATAAAACAGTAACCACTACCTGAACATCCTTTTTAAGTTCTTTCGGGAAAAGGGGTCTTATGGTACGATCTATCATTCGAGCTGTTAATATCGCCTCGTCCGATGGCCTTCCTTCGCGTTTTACCCAACGGCTTCCCTTTATTCTTCCTCCGGCATATAATCTCTCAACATATTCAACATTTAATGGAAAATATCCAAGGGTTGAATCGTTTTTGCCCATAACAACTGTGGTTACAACCATGGTGTCTCCCATTCGGCCCACTACAGCTGAAGTAGCCTGTTGAGCTAAAATTCCTGTCTCAAGCGTCAGTGTTGCTCCATTGATTTGGAGTGTTTTTTTTGATTGTTTCATTTTTTTTCTGGAGAAATAATTGAGGAAGCAATTGCTCAATTTATGCAGCCATCCCTACTTCTTTTCCTATTTCTTCTCCCCTTATTTTATCCATTCTTGTCAAAAAATTAAATAGTCTTCTTCTTTTAGATAACATGTTGAGAAGGCCTCGCCTTGAATGAGTGTCTTTCTGGTGAATTTTCAGATGCTCGGTCAACTTCTGAATCTGCGAGGTTAAAAGAGCAATCTGAACCTCAGGGCTTCCAGTGTCACCTTTGCCTTTCGCATATTTATTAATTATGTTTTTCTTTTCGTCTGATGTTAAAGGCATATTCGAATATAGATTATTTATTATTTATTGTTGATTATCTTCTGAAGATTTCGAAGTGTCAAAACTTAGAATAATATACAATCTATAATATATAATCAATTCTTTTTGTATTTTAACAAAATTGAATTAGGTTTTCAATCGGTAGATTATCCTAGTTGCCTTTCTTTGATCCTTTAAAGACTTTTGGAAGAAACCAGTCATTTGGAACTTCCGCAGGAATATCCGGTTGAGTTTCTTGATTTTTCTCAATTTCTTCGAATTTTTCCTGAGGTTGATTTTGGAAAGGCTTTTGTTTTTGATTTAAGAAATACTCTTCTCTGGGAAAGTTTCTGGCATCTTTTTGCCCCCGCGGAACATCTTGTCTCCTTGCCCCGTTTTGAAGAAGAAATCCTGCCGCATCAAAAGCGGAAGCACTTGTATTGCTGGCTGAGAAGTTACGGGTTGCGTAAGTTATTCCGTTTAAGAGATTTTGAAATGCGTCCGCGTCATGTCCTAATTCCAGATCCTTGATTAGTTCCGCGACAATCTCGGAAACTGAGGAAAAAGAAGGATCAACAATCGAAACATCTCCGAAAAGTGAATTTAAGGGATTTTTATCAATATGAATTGTTTTAACAGACTTTAAGTCTACCAATCCGTTCATTTCGGATTCATTTGAAACTCCTATTGTGATTACAAGAGAAGGCGAGGAGCCTTTTTTAATATATTCAATGTCGGCTTCATTAAAATTAATTCCCTTCTCCTCCGCAAATAGATTCACATTAAGCCGGTCGGCTTCAATGTTGTACGAAACTTTATCAATCTCTCCCTCGTTATATGGAACGGATATTGTTAAAACTTTGGCTTTTCCACCGAATGATTTTGCTATTTGGTCAACGCCGAACAAATTTGAAAATTCAACGATTGTTCCTTTTCTTGAAACAATTTGAACATTTTTTCCTGCTGATTTCAGTACTAAATAAAATCCAAGACCGGCGGCAAGCAAGTCGAGGTTTTGATTTTCTCCAATCACAATCCCAATACTGGGTTCTGATTCAATAAGTTCTCGAATTTGTTCTTTGTGACCAGAAATTAAAGGATTAATCATGATAAATTAAAAGACTTAAGTCTTAGGTCTTAAGTCTTACAAACTCTTATAGGCTATTATAGCATCTCCCGGAGCAAAGTCAACCTGAGAGGATATCATTATTCCGCACTCTCCATTTTTTTCAACATGCCTAATGTCAGTCTTTCCTTGTTTAATTGAAGTGATTAATGCTGAGCCTAATTCTTTATCCTTTCGCACAAGCTTAACCCGATCACCTACGGCAATTCTTCCTTGAGCCACCTTAACACCCAATATCGCTCCGGTTGTCCCCATAAATGATGCCACTATTTGTCCTCGTCCCAATTCTTTTTCCTCCTTTTTTTGAGACAAAGTGAGTATCAACTGATTTAATTCGTCCAGGAGTTCGTAAATTATCCCGTAAGATTTATAGAATACTTTCTCGCTTTCTGCCAGAAATTTTGCCTCACGAGTTATTTCAACATTAAAACCAACAACTAATGCATGAAAGTCTTTTGCCATTAATATGTCGGAAATTGCTATGCCTCCCTGTCCTTCATAAATAACTCGAACTTTTTGAGGCAGTGAATTTTTTAAAGCTTCCATTTCCGCACTAGTTTCAGTTTTTAAAATTATTGGTATAATATCCGGCTTCTCACCCTTTAGAAACTCGATAATATCGAAAGGCGCCTGGCCTGTTTTCTGAGTATCCTTTCTTACCTGGACAGGCTCAACCTCTTTATCAAAAAGAACAGTTCCTGCAGGTAGAATTTCGCTTAGACCAAGCACTTCAACCGCATCTCCGGGAATTGCCGAATCCGTATTTTTACCGAATGTATCAATTAAGGCTCTGATTTTCCCTTTTTGAACACCATGAGCAAATATGGTTTTGCCGACTGAGAGCTTACCTTGCTTAACTATAACCGAAGCAATAGTTCCTTTTCTCTTGTCTAATTTTGAATCAATTATGACCCCCATAAAGTCACTCTTATCGTCTTTTTTAATCGAGGCCAAATCATACACAAGCAAAATTAGATCAAGGAGATCTTTTACTTTCTCGCCTGTCTTGGCCGAAACTCCAATAAAGGGCACGTTTCCACCAAGTCCCTCAAGCAATATTCCTTCCTTGAGACACTGTCGCTTCACTTTTTCAAGAAACATTCCTTCAAGATCTATTTTTGTAAAAACAACTAAGTAGGGGATATTTGCTTCTTTAATTTTTTCTATAGACTCTTTTGTCTGAGGCATTACGCCATCATTTGCCGCCACAATTAAAAGCACGATATCCGCTGCCGACACCCCTTGAGACCTCATGTTTGAAAAAGCTTCGTGTCCGGGAGTATCAATAAATGTTATTTTTCTCGTTGCGCCTTCGTGTTCTATCTCAATTTGAGAAGCACCGATTTTTTGAGTTATGCCGCCTAATTCTTTTTGGGCAACCGTTGTCTCGCGAATCTTATCAAGAAGGGCCGTTTTGCCATGGTCAACATGACCTAAGACGGATACAACGGGAGGAAACTGATTTTTATTATTTTCATTTTTTTTGTCCATATTTTGTTTTTTAGAAAAGACTTTCCCATAGCTTATTCAGATTTAACATTTTCGTCTGCCACGGGATCAGTTTTCTTTGTTTTGCTTGTAACCACTGTTTGGTTCTGTTCGGTTTCAGTCTCTTCAGTTGGCTTTTCAGCTTGCCCCGCGGAGCCTTGGCGAAGCGGGGTGTCTTCTGTGACTGGTGCTTCTTCCCCTTTAACCTCAATATTGTATTCAGTTAGTTTTGAGGCAAGCCTCACATTTTGACCCTCTCTGCCAATCACCAAAGGAAGTTCTTCTCTTGGGGCAGTCACTTCTGCCCGTTTTTCCTCCTCATTAATTTGTACCTTAAGATTTTTTGCCGGGGACAGGGCATTAGCGATCATTTTTGCCGGATCCGGATTCCACTGAATTACATCTATTTTTTCAAGCCCGTCTAAAGCGTTAATTACCGCTTGAATTCTTACTCCTTTTTGTCCTACGCAAGATCCAACCGGGTCAATTCCGGATTGCTCCGAATACACCGCAATCTTGGCTCGATTTCCCGGTTCCCGTACAACTTTTTTAATTATTACACTCCCCGAATTAACCTCAGGAACCTCTCTCTTAAGAAGCCCCTCAATTAGTCCTGGGGCAGATCTAGAAACTAAAATTTCTCTTTTTTCATCATTAATTTCTTTGATATAAACAGGCATTTTTTTATTAAGGAAATACTGCTCATTTGGAATCTTATCAAGAGGTTCGATTACCGCCTCAGCTTTTCCTATATCAACGATTATATTTGGCCCGAGGAAGCGCAAGATCATGCCTGCTACAACTGTTCCGACTCTTTTTGAATATTCTTCTATAATTGCGTCTTTTTCCTTTTCTCTGATTTTTTGAAGCAGCACTTGTTTGGCGGTTTGCGCCGCAATCCTTCCAAAACCGGGAGGAGTTACATCTTTTCCTTCTATTAAAATTTTAGTTTCTCCGGTATTTTCATTCAATTCAACAGTGTAAGAGTCGATTTCATCCTCAATCCCGGGATTATCTTTTCTGAAGGCGGCCAAAATAGCGCCTTTTATTGTGTCTACAACAATTTGAGGATCAACACCGCGTTCGGACGCGATCTGATTTAGAGCTAAAGAAAATTCTGATCTTTGAACAACTGCCATAAAAATTAGTATTAAGTATTTTGTATAAAGTATTTAGTATTAAATACACAAAAATATTCGATTACAAAAAAGGTGGGTAAACCCACCGAATCATTTATTACAAAACCAAAACTATTTTAGCACTAATGAAGTTTCCCGTCAAGGAAACCTCGGCTTCAGATTAATGAATGTCTATCTGGATTATAATTTGGCAATCTACACCTTCACACTACACCTTCGAGGTGTTTTACGATTACACCTGGGGACATACCCGTTCTAAAAATTACAAATCCTGCTATATGAGCTACGTGTGGGCTTGAGGTTTATGAAAAACCAACTGAGTTTGTCATTCTGAGCGAAGCGAAGAATCTCTTAAGGAGTATATCTAAAAGACCTCGCGATTTTGTCAAGATAATCATAAAGGTTGGGATATGTAGTAGATATCGTATATACAACCCACTGATCCGGATAGATAAAATATACCTTTTCGTTGTTGCCATCTCTACGGTTAATGTACCCACTTATAATCTTGTAACTATTATAATTTAAGGTTTCTTTATCATTAATTTTTGTTTTGTTTTTATTTTCCAGGTTATCAAGATATTCTTCTATCGTAGTAAAATTTGTGCCAATTCGACTTAAGATTATTTCCTCATTTCCCTTTTTAAATATAACATCGATAAGCTTATCTTCAATTTGAAATTCCTTGGATACGCCTACGGAAATTCTTAGCGTTTTTGAGGTGTAAATTTGATTTGTACTCTTATCGGAAGACTGCGAATCGTTTCTATTAAACAAGCTCAGGTCAGTCTTATTTGTGATCTTAAAAACAAAAAATGCAATAGCTATTGCTACTGCGATAAATCCTAAGTACAAAAGTTTGTTTTTTTGATTTTTGGTTGCCATTTTAATAACTGTAATTTAGCGTACCGTTTTCTGTAGTCAATTTCAATATCCTAATTCCCGAAAGTTCTTCTTTTACTTTTCCTTGGCCTTTTACTTTGGTAATTACCTGAGTTTTATCAGTTTTGGCTGAATATATAAGCTTAATCTTTAATTCCCCTCTAATTTCAAACGTTTGTGTGAGTTTTCGTAAATCAAGTGTTGCGTTATCAAGATTGTAATTTATAAGTAGCCGGGCGGGGTCAATGTCTATTGAGTCATCTTGATTGTACTTTAATGATTCTATAACTACTTTTGCATTGTGCCCACGTTCTTTTTCTTTTCCAATCAATTCAAGAGTATTTCCTGCCTGATCAGTTACTTTAATGCTGTTCTTCTTTCTTGGAAGATTGGAAACATTCACTTCTGCTGATCCCGAGCTGTCGTGACCAATAATATCTACGTCAAGCGTATCAACATTAAATTTAATTTCCGCTTCGGGCGGAGTTTTATCAATATCAAATTCAACACTCTTTACGTCTTCCATATTTTCATCATTATCCACAGAATAGAATTCGATTTTGTAATGTCCCTCATCTGAAAACAACAAAGGATTCAGGTATTGCTGCCAATCTTCATCATTCAATTTATACATGGTGTAATCAATACCAAGTCCTCCGTCGTTGTCTTGAGCAGAAAGACTCGCTGAGACATCTGATTTGAACCAATTGGTAATACCTTGCTCGCCTGAAAGTATTGCTGTTGTTGTAGGAACTAGGGCGTCGAGCCGTTCCGCCATAAGCGCAAAGTGGGTAAAGTGGGCAATAGTTGTCGTCGCTTTATTATTGATAAAATCAATATCTGTTAGCTCTTGATTCCATACTTCACCGTCCTGACTTGAATATATTGATAATGTTGATGTGTTGTATCTTGAAAGATCGATATTTGAAAAATAAATAGTTAAGGTGAATGGTTCAGGAAAGTTTGTGATGATATTACCAAGTAAATCTTTGGCGGTTGCAAGAAGCGTTGATCCAACGGATGAAAGATTTGCAGAGGGAGCAACAATTGGCTCCGGCGTAAGTTCAATTGTAGCACTTTGCGAAACGGCATCTGATGGAAAATCAATAGAATAACGTCCGGCGCTGAAATTACCACCGGAAGATGTTAGGTTTGAAGATGTACCGCCTAGCGACTTCTTCCAAAGATAGTAACTTTTATTTCCTGACCTTTGAATTCCTCCATAGAAAAATGAATAATTTTCCCAAGGATCTGGGCCTTCCGATTGCCACCCGAATGGATCTGTTAGACCATCTAGTACATTATCGCCCATATTCCCATCGTCATTTTTATCTTGATAAACTCCAAAATGTATATGTGCTCCTTCTGGTCCCTCTGGTTCTACGTGGCCTGAAAATCCAACCTCACCAATTTTTTGATGTGCATTGACATGAACTTTAACCCCAGGCGTCGAGATAGATGGACTTCCATCCAACAGATGCATGTATTTAGTTTGGTATCCGTTTTCATGATCGATTACAATCATATTCCCACATGCTCCACATGAAGTTATAAGCTCTGCTGTACCGGCTGCTGCTGAAAGAACGTCGTCGCCCAGGTTAACTTTAGCTAACTTTGCGTAGTCGTATCCATTGTGGGAGGAATAAAAGTCGCCAGTTTTAGTTCCATTATATTTCACTAGGGTATCGGATACAGTATCCGGTTCGATCAGATTTCCCAATAGAGGATACTCATGATCAAAAAAGGATTTTATTGATAATGCCGCTTCGGAGAAGGTTTGTCCTTGCGCCTCATAATCCCACGGTAAATCCAGAAATGGCTCTGGCCCTGCTGGGGTTGGAGTAGGAGTTGGCGTTGCAGCCGGTATATAATCAAAAGCGATTTCAAAATTATCAATACTTGCGGACCACGCGACAGACTTAGAATAATTAACTCTGAAAATGAAATTGTTTGACTTAATATTGGCAAGAGAAAAACATGCTGCAAGAGTGCCAACTGTAAGCGGCGTGGTTACATTGTAAGTACTTATTACCGGACTATTAAGTGCAAACATTGTCCATAAATCAGACGGAGCCTGACAATTGGAAGCGAATAAAATAGGAGATCCTATTATAGATGCTCCTGTAAAAAGAGCTTGGGCAGGCAAGTTTGCTTTTCCGGTCACTCGTATTTTCAAATAAGTAATTGTGGATCCGTCAGGAATTCCAAAATCACCAAAATCCCTAAAATATAAATTTGCAAACAACGGAGCAGATACGTGGTCACATGTAGCGTCATCAGTTGCCGAACAATTTGAAAGATTGGTATACGGAGTATTCCCATCGGTAGTTATCGTACCTGCGCCTCTATAGAGCGTGGTCTCGGCGAAGACAGAATGAGCTAAAGCAAAAAACACAAGGATAACAATCGTCCAGCAGAATAAAGCTTTCGCGGGCAGCCTCATATTTTGAGGATATAAAACTAAATTATCAAAATCAATATATCAATTTGCTTAATATTTTTTTAATGTTTTTTACGGATTATCGCAGCAAATAAGTGGCGGATGTAATCGTAGGATGATAAACGTAACCCGATTTTGTAATATTTGTTATTGTCTCCATATATTGCTCTTTAATGCGCTTCTAATTTTGGTGGTGCCGAAAAACTGACAACTGGATTTGTCTTATGGGGTCAGGACTGCTTTTTCGGCGTCAACAAGGCCCGATCCTTGCTGGTTTGAGGATAAGCCAGGGAGAACTTCCGCATTGTTTTGAAGATGTGTTTGAACCTGTGAAGGCGTGAATCCAGGATGATTCGAAAGGACCATTGCGGCGGCTCCTGCCACATGCGGGGTTGCCATTGAGGTTCCCGAAAGCGTTGTATAGCCTCCGCCTCTGTATGTTGAGAGAATCGAATTTCCCGGCGCGGCAATGTCCACTTCAGGACCTCTTGATGACCATGACGGCTGGCCGTCTGATGAATTTGTTGCCGACAGCGCGATTGATTCCGGATACCTGGCAGGATAAATCACCGTGTTGTCTCCCGGCCCCGAATTTCCGGCTGCCGAAACTACCGTTATTCCGGCATTTTTTGCCGCGGTCACTGCGTCATGAAACGACTGAATATCTGATGTTGTCCCGAGGCTCATGTTTATAACATTGATTCCATTATTAACAGACCACTGAATCCCCTCAATAATATCCGAAACATAGCCCGAACCGTTGCTGTTTAAGACCTTTACCGCATAAAGGTCTATTTGATATCCCACGCCTACTACCCCTATTGAATTATTAACGGCCGCAATAATTCCTGCTACATGGCTTCCGTGCCCATTGTCATCATCCGCTGTTCTCCACGAATAAATCGTATTTATTCCTCCTTTAATATTTCCCTGCAAATCCGGATGGTCAAGATCAATACCAGTGTCGACTACCGCAACCCTAACATTATCCGCCGTTGTAGTCCCCCATGACAAATCCGCATCTATCCTGTCAACTCCCCATGGTAGGACTTGGGTGGAACCCGGTGTGGGGGTTGGGGTAGGTGTATTTGTGAGTGTAGGAGTTGGTCCGTTTGTGGGCGTAGGCGTGGGAGTCTTAGTTGGGGTTGGTGTCGGACACCTGTGCCACCATCTGTGGCATAAAGCATATGCAATCGCATCTTCCTCAACCCGCAAAACACTCGGATCTGCCTTTAAGCTTTCAATTTTCGCTTGCGTTGCGAGTACTACTTGAGAATTTACAAGCGAAAGTCTTTTAATTCTTGTCGCAGTAACTTGCGAAATTATTCTGTCCTGAAGCGCTTGAGATGCCTCTTTCTTAAATGTTACTATTACCCTTTTGGGAAGAACCTGCGCGCTTATCTCTCTGGCAAAGAAAACGAACAAAAGGGTAAAAAATGGAAGAAACAGGAACAATGCCAGCTTTTGCCTCATATATTTATTTAAACACCTCTTGAAGACTCAAGTCAAATTAAAGCAGAAATAGGCGGAAAGAATAAACTCTTTCCTTGAATGTAAGTCCTTTTGCAAAAAGTTCGGCAAAATACTCTCTTTTTTTAATAATCCTTATCGCAAAATATACGAATGAAAAAAGCAGGAATAGTAAAAGTAAGATTCTCTCTTGTGTTGTTGAAGCAACCCTGGGGGTAAGGTTCTTTGCGCCCAGGACGGTTGACGCATCCTGATCTCCATTGCCCCCTGTTCCTAAAGCGAGTCCCGCAACCTGCCCTATAATGAAATCACTTTGGGCAGAAGCCACCAAATCCTTTTTGTCTTCTCCTGTTGTTCCTTTAACAACTGCCACTGCAATATAAGTTCCGGGAGGCGCGTTTTCAGAAAGAACAAGTCCGGTTGTAAGCCGCGCCTTTTTTTTAGCACCGATTTCACCAAGGTCAAATGCCGCTCCGCCAACATCTTCGTTGTCATAGACAAGATAAAGATAAAGCCTTGAGTCATAGACTTTCCCCGTTCCCGGGTTTTTGACATCTACAAAGAAGGTAACCGTATCCCCGGGATTTACATGAGTCCCGACATTTGTACTAAGGGTTGCTTCGAGAGCCCCCCCGTCTTCCCGGGCATAATTGCTATTGTCCGCCTCACTTTCCGCGTCATCGGCGGAATCATCGATTGAAACATCAGGCGGGGTCGGGGTTGGTGTAATAAATGAATTTGCTCCTCCTATATTACCTGTCCAGTCCCCGAAAATATTCAGGAATCCAAAAAATCCGATTGAATTAATAAAGTTAGTATTAACAAAGTTTGCGAGCGTCACAACGGATACCGCGTTTCCCGTATTAATTGATGCGTTTTCGCCCGAAACTGAATTCTTACCGGTATTGGCAGTCGATGAAATATTGTTATTGACTGTCGCGGAATTATATATCGACACATCAGACAAACAGCTCTGACATCCGTCCCCCACGCCTCCGCTTAGAAAAGTAAGCGCTAAATTTCCTCCGCTAAGAGGCCCGAATATATTGCTCCACCCCAAAAAATTTCCATCCCAATTGCCAAAAATCTTAATTGTCAAGTTAAGAAGAAGCAACCCAAAAATATTTGTGTTAAGAAAGTTCGTGAGATTAACAACGCTTGCCGCCTCCCCTGTTTCAATTTTTCCCTCCTCCGAATATATGATCCCGTTTTCACCCGTATTTGCTTCCGAATCAATATTGTTGTTTACGGTTGCCTGATTTTCCGTCGAAATCGACATTCCGCAATTATTGCAAGATTCAAGAGCGGAAAACTCGGGCAAAATAATATTTCCCGTGAGTTTTCCGAAAATATTAATTGTTATAAAGTAAAGAGTTGAGCCTTCAATCGTAAAATTAACCTGATTGAGAAGGGAAACGATTGATATCGCGTTGCCTGTATTAATGGTCGCTTCCATTGACCCCTCAATTGTGTTTGCCCCCGTATCCGCGATTGAAACGACATCATTTGAAAGAAAAGCATAATTTTGAGCATCCGTTGCCAAAACATTTATTGTTGGGTCAAGAGTTTGCTCATCAACCACTATATTTTGAGCGATTTCAAAGGGGTCTGACAAATTAATATCCCCGTTTTCATTGACGAACAAATTTATTGTAGTATGAATTACTTTTGAATTGATAATATTTGTGTTAACCAGATTTTCGCCTTCTGTAACTGCCGCGGCATCACCCGTATCAATTGTGGCCGAACTTTCTCCGCTGCCGTTGGTCTCGCTGGCCTCTCCTGTCCCATTTGTCGTATTTGTTTCATCTGTTAATTCCCCAGACTGCGTCGCGGTATTATCCCCGGTATTTGCGTCTGAACTGACATTATTGTTAAGCTCCGCGCTATTTGTCGCCTCAACCGTTGTTG
>Ga0209431_10003770_pt1 | contig 11975 bp, 8 predicted proteins | sample RifCSP13_3_FD_184021 | JGI IMG/M metagenome (GOLD analysis project Ga0209431, IMG submission 184021) | Soil microbial communities from Rifle, Colorado - Rifle CSP2_sed 13_3 (SPAdes) (version 2) | ecosystem: Environmental > Terrestrial > Deep subsurface > Rock core/Sediment | place: Rifle...
TTGCATACCGGAGTATAACCAAATTTCGTGCATGGACTGCAATCAAGGTGTTTATTGATGACAGCGCAATTACTGCTCCTGGGGGCCCATTTCCTCTCAATCCCAGGCCCAAACAATGCCAAAGTTCTTACTCCAAGGCCATAACCTATATGCATAATCCCTGAATCCCCGGTTATCAATAATTCAGCTTCCTTTAAAACCGCTGCCGTCTCAGCCAGAGAAAGCCTGCCGCACAGATTAAAGATTTCCGGCCTCCCATAAGAGATAACAGCCCCATCAGCTACATCTTCCCTGCCCCCAACCGCAACTACGCCGTAACCCTCTTTTACCAGCATCAACGCCACTTGACGGAATCGTTCCACCTCCCATCTTCGCTCAGGGATGCTTCCTCCAGGGAAAATGGCGACTATTTTCCTCCCGGGCAACTGAATCAGATGAGAGCTGACTTTATCAGTAAGACCGGAAGGGACAGACAGAAAAGGCTTATCAGGCTCAAAATAAACTGTTCCGGCAACCGGCTCAATCAGATGGATAAAACTCTCTGCCTCATAATCGTCATGGGAGTAAGGAATCTGGTGGGTGAAAAACCTACTGCGCTCATTGGTAGAATAACCTATCGAGACAGGAGCCTTTGTCAGCCTCCCAACCACAGCAGACATCCTGTGCCACTGCTCCGTATCAATTACCACATCGTACCCATTTCTAATAGCCTTCCAGAGATCCTTTGGTCTGTCATATAGGTATACATCCCTTATCTCAGGACAGAGAGAAAATATGCCGCAATTCCGCTTCTCGCCAAGGACATCGATCTGGGCTTCTGGATATTTTTGTTTAATGGCTTTTATTGCAGGGATAAGGAGAACCGCATCGCCGATGCCGCCAGGGCGGATGAGGAGGATTCTTTCAACCTCTGAAAGGTTTTTCCTGGTCGGAACAAGCAGTCTTGCTGCATGGACTAACGGCGTCCCGATGAGCGAATCAAGGAATTTGAGGGTGGTTATTTTCATCTGAAATCCTCTTTTTATCCCCGGCTATCCCGTAATAAGCCTCCAAGGCAATGCCACAACCTTCTTATCCATCCACCTTATCTCATCGCCGTCATAAAGAAGAACGCCGAGCTTTGTCTCAGGATACTCCTGGATGAACAGCCTTAGCCCTTCTATATCCGAATATTTTGGAGTTGAAGAAAGCTTGACCTCTATTGCCAGCAGCCTCTTCCCGTGCTCGATCACAAAATCAACTTCCCTGCCCGTCACCGTGCGCCAGTAATACACGCGGGCAGCTGGGACAAGCAGCTCTGAAAGCGCTTTAAGGTGCTGGAGGATAAATGTCTCAAACAAAGCGCCTATCTGTTTGCTCTCGCGAAGGCTTTCGTAGTCAAACAGTCCGCTGAGATGGGAAGCAAGCCCTGAATCAAGCCAGTAGAACTTCGGGGCCTTGATCAGCCTCTTTGTCCTGTTTATAGAGAAGGCCGGAAGCCGTTCGGCCAGACATGTCGTCTCAAGGAGGTTTATGTACCTGTGTATCGTCGGCTGGCTTATGCCCGTATCCCGCGAGACCTCGGTCTGGTTCAGCATCTGGCCCGATCGAAGCGCCAGGGCCTCCATGACCCTTCTGAAATCAACCAGCGAATCAATCTGCGATATCTCCCTGAGATCACGCTCAAGGTATGTGGCGATATACCCTTGCCACCATCTTGCCACAGAACTTGACGATGTAAGAGACAAAAGCGGCGGCATGAACCCTCTGACTATAGTCTGGAAATGGTCTTCCTTGCGTTCCTTTTTTATCCTGCCTTCGGCAGGGACCTCTCCCTTAAAGAGCAGATTTAAGATATCGGCATTAGGCCTCCCTCCCGTTTCGCCGACGGTCATCGGGTATAATGTAAAATACACGGCCCTTCCAGCAAGGGTCTCGCTGACCCGCCGCATCAGCAGCAGATTTGCGGATCCGGAAAGGACAAACTTCACCTTGCTTCTTTTATCGTCAACCGCCATTTTCACGGCGGAAAGGAGCTTTGGCGAATGCTGCACCTCGTCAATCACTATCCTGTCGGTTCCGGCCCAAAGGGCATGAGGATCGGAGTCGGCCTGTCGTCTTATATCATAATCATCCAGCGTGATATAACGCCACGACTTAACCGACTCAGCCTGCTGCAACAATGTGCTCTTACCCACCTGCCTGGCACCGGTTAATACAACAACAGGAAAGTCATGTATCGCAGCGTCAAATGAAGGCTCCAACCAACGCTGCCTATATACTAATTCTTTATCTGAATGATTATCATTCATAGTATGGATAATAATTTAGAATGAGGTTTCTGTCAAGGTTTTTTTGTGGTAATTGGTGGTAATTGGGGTCACATCTTCATATATCAATTAAGATCCCCTCCACTTTCTCCTTCATCGCATTTTCTCTTTGAAGATATTCCTCTGCTCGCTTCAGGACACCTGTTATGCACGTATAACCAACCCCAAATTTCTGGCCAATCTCTCTATGAGTAAATATCCCCATTCGACTCAGCATGTATATCGCCAGATCCCTCGACGGACGCTTCGCTCGCCTCAAAGGTCTCATTAAAGATTCTTCCCTCTTTCCCCCCAAGCGCTGAAATATGGCTTTTATTGTGTCATTGATATCCCTTGCCCTTAATGCCCTCTTTGCTTGAGGTTTTTCCATATCCGTTTCCTTTTCCAAACGGTCTTTAAAGCTTTCTGCAAATCCCTCCCTTCCTAAGAAAAGGCCGTATCGAAGTTCCGCAAGCAGGCTTTCTTCCTCTTTCGCATATTCCTTCTGAGCTTCTATAAAACCCTTTCTTCCTCCATATACTCCTTGAACAATCGATGTCGTAAGCCATGGTAAACTTTTAGTGCCTGAATAAGCAGGGTAGCTACTCCAAGAATAAGATGACAGCCGGTCAACAATGCCGGCACGCATTGGATTCCGGTGGATATACAGGCACAATGCAGCAAGATAGCGGTCGTCCTCTATTATAAAGCTCTTGAAGCGACCCTGAAAGAGATGCCCGCTTCTATTGTGCCGCCTGTTGAACCATGTGGAATAGCACACTCCCAACCACTGAACGGCTCTTGAAAGATTAGGTTCCAAGGTTTTAACCAGCAGATGGTAATGGTTGGACATCAAGACGAAGGCATGCACCTCGATACGAAACTTCCCCGCCATTTTCTCTAACGTAGAGACAAACCTTTTATAATCCTCTTCGTCATAGAATATATCCCGGCGTTCGTTCCCGCGGGATAAGACATGATAGAAGGTTCCAGGATAATCTAACCGGACAGGACGTGCCATGCTCCGATACTACCATCATGCCCAGCATTGTCAAACATTAAATGATATATGAAGATGTGACCCCAAGACCCATCGGGAATATTGCTAATAAATACAAAGAGAAGGACACTGATTAGTTCATAACGGTTACCATGCACTGGAGTTGATAATCTATTTAACTGTCCTCTGGCGGGAAACCACGCAATCCCTGCCAACGTATGACCTATAGGCATGCACATTGCTTGGCCTTGATATCTTCAAAAACTTCAAATGCCCTTGCTACGACCTGATCCATATTATAATACTTATATTCAGCCAGCCGACCCACAAAACAAATGTTGTCCAACATCTCAGCCTCTGCTTTGTATTGTCGGTACATATCTTCATTCCTTGGCATTGGAACAGGATAATATGGCTCCCCTTCTGCCGCTGGATATTCTCTTACTATAGTTGTCTTGTTATGCTGCTGACCTGTTGCATGTTTAATTTCGACAATCCTGGTAAAATCATAATCATGCGGATAGTTAACCTGGGAAACTGGCTGATAATATTCCTTATCTATGGTTTCATGCTCAAAACGCAATGAACGATATGGGAGTTTCCCAAACTTATAATCAAAATACGAATCAATCGGCCCTGTATATATCAGATTATCATAATCAATCCTGTCTTTGATTTCTTTAAAGTCGGCCTGGAGCATGATTTGAATATTTGGATGCTCAAGCATCTTCTGAAACATTTTATGATAGCCATATTTGGGCATAGCTTGGTATTTATCAGTAAAATATCTATCATCTCGATTAATCCTTACCGGAATCCTCCCACATACCGAAGGATCAAGCTCCTTAGGCTCTATCCCCCACTGTTTGACCGTATACTCTTTATATATCTTTTCATACAATTCCCTGCCGATTTTAGAAATGATGGCATCCTCGGAATTTTTTATTTCCTTTATTTCTGTTTTTTTGGAATCAAAAAATAACTTGAGCTCGTCCGATGAAAAACCGTAGCCATAAAGTTCATTCACAGTATCAAGATTTACAGGCAACGTCACGAGTTTACCGTCTACAACTACCTTTATCCTGTAATAAACATTATGCCATTCCGTAAACTGAGACAGGTAATCAAATACGGCCTTATTATTTGTCCTGAAATAATGGGGGCCGTATTTGTGAACAAGTATCCCATCGTTGTTATAATAATCGTATGAATTCCCACCTATATGGTTTCGCCTTTCTATTACAAGGACTCTTTTATTGAGTTGAGATGCAAGACGCTCCGCAAGGACAGAGCCTGCAAAGCCAGAGCCAACTATTAAATAGTCAAAACGCATTATCACCTCCAAATTAAATACAGTAAGGACTAAAGTTAGACGGGCAAGTCAAGATTTTTTAAATACCTTAAAAGAGTCTGCCACTCTCCATTGTTCGGCATTCCCTCAATCCGATCTTCTATTTCTCGAAGCATGTATGACGATGTATTTTTTGACAATTTTAATATCTTGTCTACCTCTTGCCTCAATCTTTCCGGGACATGAAACGGAGCCACTCCAGGCCTTGGTGCAGCAAGATTGCCTGTAATTTCATGATTGGGTTGAGATAAAACCGGTTGCCATGAATCATCCCGTCCATTTAGCTCATCAGTAATCAAACTGATCATATAGTCATAAATTTTCAAATTCATAAAACCTGGGAATTCTTCAAGAATAGCCTGCTTCTCACATAATAAAAAAGAAAGCACATATCTTAATTCTTCATCAGGTAATGTATAGAGAGATACATGTCTAGGGTAAAGACAGTGAGTGATATGAATTGGCAATTTAGCTCTTTCAGCAAAACGAAATACTTCTGGAAGGTTGAACCAGTTTTTTCTATGCTCTGTAACATTCAAAGACAAGTATATTCCTCTTTTACCTGTCATTTCAATGATCCAATCCAGTCCATCTCGAAAGGCTTCATAATTTAAACCTTGACGAACCTCGGACAGCAACTCGGGATCGGATGCATCCATGGAAACAGCAATGGCTGTAAAATTCAGCTCCTGTAAATAATGTTTAGCTCGTTCATTAATAACTGTAGCATTTGTATTAATAAAAAGTCTGCATTTTGGATTTACTCTTTTTAAAATATCAAATATTCGGTAATTCTCTTTAATGAGCAATGGCTCACCGCCATAAAATGCAATATGCTCAACGTGTTCCAAGATTTTCTCCAACTCATTGAAGAACTTTTCGTCGTAAACAGACTCCAAGGGAGGCAACTTATCCCTCTCCCTCCTTATAACAGAAGATGCAGTACCATGACACATGACGCAAGCAAGATTGCATGTATTGTTTAGCTCAAAACTTAAGCGCCTGGGATAAGCTGGGACCGCTTCCTTTACCGCAAAATCATCAAAACCGAGACCTGCAAAATTATAATCAAGACTACCAGCCTTAATTTGTCGTATGCAATGTTCGCAGCCGTCATTCAGATTATATTCGTGCATTGACCGCCGCAGAGACGCATGTAGCTCTCCTTGCCAGATATCCAAGAGTGATTTATCTTCTGAAATCTTAGGAATAGACCCCACAAAATGATTGCAGGGTCTAACATGACCGGTTTGAGAAAAATCCATGCTTACGAAAGGAGCATAACAAAAAGCCCTGTTCGGATGCATTACTAAAAGAGGACGCCTCCTCTTTCTATCATACTCTCTAATTGATACGTCAAGTGGCTCGCCCAACCCCCTGATTGGTCGGTCACTAATACTCAAAACGCATTCAAACAATCTATCTATGATTAAGTACATTCTTTTAATGCCCGGCAAATGCAAAATAATCCCGAGCATTCGTTGTTTACTCAGATTAAACAGACGGCTTATAAAAAGGTTTATCTTAATCAGCATTGTTAGCCTCATTTTCTCAATCTAAAATTAGCTTTTGTTGGAATCAGCATAACTATGAACCCTTTGTCAGCAATCTATATCCTATATTTTTTATAAAAGCGTTCTTTCTAAGTAAAAACAAAAGCCAACCTGGGAGGCTGTTAGCAAGCCTCGCCCAGAAATTTCCTTGACGACATTCAATATAGTTCCTTAGAAATAGTTCTGCCATCACATCCTTCATGTATTTACGATATATATCTTCGTGAGTATTGAGCAGATGATCTATTATAACCGCATACTTTCTAAAATTTAAGGAATTAAACTTCGAGTTTTTTCTGACTCTATAATTAAAAAGAGGTTCAGGAATCAACCCTATCTCAAGCCCGTGCTTATGGAAACCTATCCAAAAATCCCAATCTTCTGCTGTAAATGGGCTCAATTTTTCATTATATTTCAGATCGGAAGGGATAGAGGCTCTCCGAATAAGAGCAACGCTTGATATGATCATATTATTGAAAAGTGCCTTTGGAAATTTAAAAGGCAACTCAGTCCAGTACGAAGAAACCTCTTCAAACGTCTTCACCCATGTCGTCACGGCAGATACCTGTGGATTGTTTGTTAAGTAGATTTCTGTCTTTTTGAGATAATCGTGATGAAGAACATCATCAGAATCAAGCATCAAAATAAAGTCTTCTTTGCTCAAGGCCTCTATTATCCTGTTTCTCGTGGCACAAAGCCCCATGTTATCCTGGTGGACAATCTCAAGTCTCGGCTCCTTGTTAGACCATTCCTGAAGCTTGTCAAGAGTATGTTTGTCGGTGGAACCATCATTTATTATTAGTATTCTGTCAGCAGCTCTACTCTGCGAAATTACACTTTCAATGCACTCGTCAAGATACTGTCCCGTATTGAACACGGGAATACCGATACCTATTGCATTCCGTATCGCTGTATCCATTTCGTGATTTAAAGAATCGGCATGCAGGTCAATTGCCTTATTCATCAATGCTTCATACTCCGAAACAAGACCATCAACCAAGTGCTTATCAGAAAAAAATTGTCTCTGTTTTTCTATAATCACCCTTTTATTCTCAATGGAGAGTTCAAGAAATGATTCGATATTTTTTGACATTTCTCTGGCAGATAACGGATTGAAGACAGTAAAATCATGCTCTCCCACAATTTCCTTCATCCCTCCGCTACCGGAAATTAGCACGGGAATTCCCATCTGTACCGCTTCTATGCAGGTGTTAGGGTAGTTTTCAAAAAGTGATGGAACTATAACAACATCGACAGATGCTATGAGCGCTGGTAACTCCTTGTGCGGTACCATGCCCTTGAATTCAAAGTTATTCATCAGTCCCTCAGGTATAAGACGTTGGACCTCCGCGGAATATGACTTATCAGTAAACTCATCATGCCAGTCTCCACCTGCGACGATAAACTTATAATCCTGATGAGTCTTGAGTAAAAGAAGGGCTGAACTTATGAACTCTTTATATCCCTTTCGTCTTTCCATCCGGCCAACAAACAAGACTCTTTTCATGGAAGAATCATCCGGATTATATAAACAATTACTCTTTGCATCTAAAAACGAAGCAAAGTAAGGAACTATGTGTATATCTTGCTTGACAAAGTAAGTTCGTTTTATGAAATCTGACAGAAACTCACTGGGGGAATGCAGAAGAGTTGCCGTATCAATGGAAAGTTGTTCTAACTCCACAACACCCCTTTCCCAGTCCCTTATATTTCTGGTGCTTAGGTAGTTGGCGTAGTTGAGTTCTCTGTGCCCAGTATGAAGAGTAAGGACCAATGGAATTCTCTGAGCGAGCGGCCGACTTCTCTGTTCAAGTAAAAAATAAGAGCTAAGACCCATATATTCCGCAGAAAATATTATGTCCAAATGGTTGACTTCAAGAAATCTGTGTATTTTTTTGGACATGATCCAGGCCTTGGCAAGGTTTATATCTGTATTTATTAAGCAATCTAAGACCTCTCTTTCGGATTCACTATACGAAATAGCATCAAACTTATATGACATATAATGAATATTAAGATTATCACTCTCCTTAACGTCCTTATCATTTGATGAGTCATAACCTGGAATATCAGGGAGGAAAATAGCAAATACATCAACCATATGGCCTATGCTGGCCATATTTTTAACAAATGAAACAGTGGCTGTTCCTATTCCACCCCCAGCATATGGAGGATATTCAGGCGTTATTACACCTATTCTCATCGTTCTCCTTCTCATTGATGCGTCCTCACTCTCTGAAAGAAATGCTTAATTCGCCACAGCAGCGCCTTACTTTTTCCTTGCATAAAGGGCGGAGGAATTATTCCTCCATGAGGTCGCTTGAATCTTCCCTCTTTTAATTCCTGTGCAATATTATCAAACAAATCAAGGTACTGTTGCGTCATATCTTCTGTGGTGTGCCCGCTGTGCTTAACTTTGTTGTACGACTCATTCGACATCTTCTGAAACAGTTTCTGGTCATGCTGGATAGTTGCTATGCGATCAGCAAACAGTTCAACATCACCAACAGGAACCTTATAACCATTGAAACCATCCTGGACTAACTCGGGAATACCACTGCGGATATCCGTAACAACCGGGACACAACCCTGCCCCATCGCCTCAAGAAGTGACATAGGTTTTCCTTCAAACTCCGATGTTAATAAAAACACATCATTTTTCGCGAGTATGTCATAAATTACGTCATTTGAGACGGTACCCAAAAAATCAACCATCTTTAGGTTAACATAATTTTTCATCATATCACGGAGCTTATGTTCTTCCGGCCCACTACCAATAATTGTTAACTCAAATGGGATTTGACGCTTAAATAATAATTCTACAATTTTTGACAGATCAAGGATTCTCTTTTGATATTGCACTAATCGGCCTGAATATACCAATCTAATCTTTGACTCCGGCCTTTTAGGCCTATGAATGAAGTTATCCGGAACATAAACCCCATTTGGTATCACAGACAACCTTTCAGAAAAACCATGATTAAATTTTGACACCGTATTACCAATATCTCTACTAACTGCAACTATAGCATTCCAATATATGCCCAATCTGCGAACATGTTCGTAATGCTCAGGGTCATCGCTATGCACAATTCCGACTATCCCTATCCTGTCAGAAAGCCTCGGGCTGACGCAAGAATGCTCAAAATCATAATTAGGAATATATATACAGGGAGCCTCTCCTTCCAGGTAGTCAATTATTGCCTGCCAGTGCTCCTCCCAATATTTTTTCTTAACCTGAACCGGAAGAATATCAAGCCGTATGTCTGATGGACGCGGCATATCCGTATGGTAATCTGGATAACGATCAGTTCTGGTTAATAGAATTTTGGTCTCAACTCCATGCCTTCTGAGGCCGCGAGCCAAATTAACAGAAAATGTATTTACACCACTTAGGTTCCATGTAGGCGTCGTAATAATTACTTTACGGTTCAAAAAGTGTCTCCTATATCCCGCACGCCTATATGTCTACATAGGCGAACTATGTATTTACATTACGATGTTTCTTAACGCTAAGAACCAATTCACCCAGCCTTCTTAAAGGCTTTGTAATCTTCCAACTCCATGTATTTACAAGATCATTTATGATTTTATCTTTGTCGTGTAAAATACCATCTATAGTTCTATCTTTATCCATAATTGTGTTCTCCATACTCCGTATTATATTTCTTTTCTGGTTAATGCTCTCATACTTGGCAAGAATTTCGGCAGCAAATTCTATTTCTCTCAAGCTAAACAGTCGTGCCTGATCTGAGCAATCACTGCTGGGTACAGGCATTTTTTCTACAGACCTTACGCCTACCCTCTTATAGTCCTCACTTGCCGTATAAAGGTATTGGAACAAAAGCCTGTCGAAATATTTATAATCAATCTTGTTTTCACGTTTTTTGCATAAGGCTATAAGTTCTTTAATCCCTGCAATCAACTCTTCTCTCTCCTCTATTTTTATTACTTCATAATTAGAGGCTAATATAGACTGACCAAGAATTAATACTGGTTTCCCAATTATTGCAGCCTCAACGGCAGCAGAAGAGTTTACAGAAATAACTGCGTCTGAATACCTGATACAGTCGAAAATATGTGCGTCATTGATCCATTTACCGGACGATGGTTTCACACTCTCGAAAAGGTTTGCATCATCTTGTTTCGGATGCTGCTTTGCAAGTAAAAATACTTTATCATTAATGTCTTCGAGAGCCAAAGAAACACTGTGGTATGCATCGTATATTGACTTAAAATGAGGAGAAAATACCTTTGAGTTTGAGTCGGCATCGACCTGGGAGGGGAAAAAGAAAAGAAGCTTATCTTCTGGTATCCCGTATTTAGCCATGAACTCTTTCTTCCCTGTTGTCAGTTCGGGCTGTTCCCAATTACTCACTCCATTTTTCAAATAAGCTTGCGCAAAGTCCTTAACACGCTTATCGTTGATTAGACCATTATCCTCAATGTATTCTCGGACAAAAGAAGACGCATAATTAATCCCCTGACTATCACAAACAAATGTTTTTGCAAAAGGACCCCGTTCCATGTAATATCTGGAAATTTTAAGTTCTTTGGCAACCTCGGCAAGGGCTGCCTCGGGGATGTGATAACCATTCCAAATATAGACCGCAAAGGGGGCATAAAGCCTGATAGCCTCCCGCCAGAAACAATACCAATAAAACGCTCTTTTAATAGAATCCACAGGATCATAGCAGTTCCATATTCTGTCGTAAGTGGCTATCTCCCTCAATGAGACCAATACCTTCTCATCAAGTGCGCTTATATCCATTGCGGATTCGATTCTTCCATAGTCAATTACTATTTGAGGCCTTACAGAAAGTCCCGCAAAGTTCATCGCAGTAAAAAAAATGCAATTAAAACTCTCCTTATTTGCATCATAAAATGAGTTCCACAACAGTGCCTCATTGGGACCGGGCTGAGAACAATTTAGGATCAGAATATTATGTTTCATAGAACGTTATTACCCACGGCATCCAGCCAGATTAATCATCTGCTTGTATTTATATATTACCTCTCCCGCAAGAGGTCGTAATTTATCCACGCATGACCTGATCTGAGCTGAAAGCTCATTCCTTTTATTATATATTCCCATGACATTTTCTCCTATACTTTTCCCGAGCTTATCAGGCTCACAGGAAACCATATATCTTTCCTGCCCAAATATTCTTAGTGCACCTTCATTTTTATGCCAATAATAGTCGTCAAATGCCATAGATACTGTCGGGACCCCAGCACCCATCGCAAAAACAATCGGATGGTGTTTCATCGTCAGACATAAACAAGCTTTTTGCACCAAACCGACAATCAAATCTACATCATAGTTATGCTGATGCGGCAATATGGCAGTCTCCTTCATCAGACTCATGACCTCTTTTATGGCCTCCTCATCGCTTCCGACCATAGGCACAAAAACTATCTGCAAACCTAATTTAGATTTAATTATGTCGAGAGAATCAGCAACCTGTCTCATTATTATCCTTGATAGATCGATACGCTGCCCCCAATAATGCACATTTACTGCCAGATACTTATTTTGATCAATACCATTCTCTTTAAGAAATTCTGATATTTTCCCCTCAGATTCAGGCTGATAAAATAGAGCATCATCAAAAGTGCTTTTTATTTTTTCACCCTGGATCCCGATAGAAACCAGTTCTTTTGAAGAACTAATCGGATCGCGTAAGTAAATATACTTAGCTGTCCTGAGACCCCATTTTGCAAGAAATCTACTCACAGGGTCTTTGAAGACACCGATGGTCTGGCCGGAAAGCAGAACAGGA
>Ga0209431_10003772_pt1 | contig 11968 bp, 11 predicted proteins | sample RifCSP13_3_FD_184021 | JGI IMG/M metagenome (GOLD analysis project Ga0209431, IMG submission 184021) | Soil microbial communities from Rifle, Colorado - Rifle CSP2_sed 13_3 (SPAdes) (version 2) | ecosystem: Environmental > Terrestrial > Deep subsurface > Rock core/Sediment | place: Rifle...
CGGGCGCGCCCTCTCGGCGGATTTCACGGGCGAGGGCTGGCGCACCGAGCTGAAGATCCCGGATGCGCCCGTCTATTCCCTGCGCGAGGCCGGGCGCAAACTCGCCGAACTCGCCGCGCTCCGCCCCTTCTCCTTCTTCGAGCACTGGCCGACCGATCTGGTCGGTCATCGCGGCACGCTGGACGACGCCCGCCGGGTCGTCGAGCGCCTGGATGCGGTGCTGGCCGGGTTGCTCGAAGCCTGGGACGACGACGCGGGCCTCATCGTCATCACCTCCGATCACGGCAACCTCGAAGACCTGAGCCACAAGCACCACACCCTCAACCGCGTGCCCACTTTCGTCATCGGCTCGGCCCGCCGCTCGTTTGCCGAAAGCCTGAGCGACCTCACCCACTTTGCCCCCGCAATTTTGAAAGCCCTGCCTCAGTGAACTCCCATAATTACCGCCTTCCCCAAACGCGTCTTGACGCCCCTTCCCCAACCGTCTATGATGACGGCGGATCTCATTTCGACTGCACAAGGCAACCCTATGGCCGTTGACCCCGAAACCCTGCGCGCCGTGATGCGCCATTGGACGACCGGCATCACCATCGTCGCCGCCCGCGACGGCGCGCACGTGCACGGCATGACCGTCAATTCGTTCACCTCGGTCTCGCTCGAGCCGCCGCTGGTGCTGGTGTGCATCGAGCACGCCGTGCGCACTTATGCGCTCATCGAGCGCTCGCGCGCCTTCGCCCTCTCCATCCTGCGCGAGGGGCAGCAGGCCATCTCCGACCGGTTCGCCGGGCGCGAGACGGAAAACGACGACCGCTTTGCCGGGTTGAAGACCTTCACCGCGGTGACCGGCGCGCCAATTCTGACCGAAAATATCGGATATCTCGACTGCGTCGTCGTCGCCGCCCACCCGGCGGGCACGCACACGATCTTCGTCGCCGAGGTCGTCGCCGCCAAAGTCCAGAACTCCGGGAGGCCGCTTTTGTATTACAATCGTAATTACCACTCCTTGGAATAGCCGGCTTGCGGACAACATGCCGCCTCTGTCGGCCGCGGCCAGCCCTATGGGAGAGAAAGGAAGGGAACAATGACAACGCCTCTCTCCGCCCACGACAAACAACTCCTCCTCAAGCTCGCGCGAGAGTCCATCGAGGCCGCCGTGTCCAGCCAGCCCTATCCACACGTTGACCCCAGCCGTCTCTCGCCTGACCTGCTCCGCAAAGGCGCCTCGTTTGTGACGCTCACCGAGCATGGCGAATTGCGCGGCTGCATCGGCGGGTTGCAGCCCCAATATCCGCTCTACGAGGATGTGCTGATCCACGCAGCGCAGGCCGCACAGTACGATTACCGCTTCCCGCCCGTCACACCCGACGAATTACTGGATATCGAGCTGGAGGTCTCCGTCCTCACCGAGCCGCAGCCCCTCGACTACGACTTGCCCGCCGAGCTGCCTCGCCGCCTGCGGCCGGAGGTGGACGGCGTGATCCTCGCCCATGGGCGTCACCGCGCGACCTTCCTGCCCCAGGTGTGGGAGCGCGTCCCCAGCCCGGAGACTTTCCTTTCCATGCTGTGCGAGAAAATGGGCGTCCATCCCGACACCTGGCGGCGCACGAAGCTGGAAGTGCAGGTTTATCAGGTGGAGAACTTCACCGAGAGCGAATTTGAGATGCACCAGGCATAGCAGAAAGCCGCCTTTACGTGCGACGCACTTTCGCGTAGCGGGTGCGTCGCACGTGCGGGAACATTGTGCGCGACCCTCTGCCGCAAGTCACCCCTTTCCTGCGCCTCGGCGGGCGGGAATGGTATCTGCCCGCCGCGCTGCGCGCCCTGAGCCATCGCAACTACCGCCTGTACTGGCTCGGCCAACTCATCTCCCTCACCGGCACGTGGATGCAGACCACCGCGCAGCAGTGGCTCGTCTACCGGCTCACCGGCTCGCCCCTCAAACTCGGCGCAGTCACGTTCCTCTCCGCCCTGCCGGTGATGCTGTTCTCGCTGTTCGCGGGCATCGTCGTGGACCGCGTGGACAAGCGCCGCCTGCTCGTCGGCCTCCAGAGCGCGATGATGCTGCTGGCCTTCGCCCTCGCCGCGCTCACCTTCACTGGCGTGGTGCAATACTGGCACGTCCTGGTCCTCGCCTTGCTGCTCGGCCTCGCCAACACCTTCGACATGCCCACGCGGCAGGCGTTCACCGTCGAGATGGTCGGCAAAGAAGACTTGATGAACGCCATCGCGCTCAATTCGTCCATGTTCAACGGCGCGCGGCTCGTCGGTCCGGCGGTCGCAGGCATTCTCGTCGCCCGCGTGGGCGAGGCAACCGCCTTCACCCTCAACGGCCTGAGTTTCCTGGCCGTCCTCGGCGGGTTGCTGTGGATGCGCTTTCCCCCTTTCACGCCGCGGAACGACCGGCTCGCGCCGCTCGCCGACCTGAAAGAAGGGCTGAGTTTCATCGCGCACAGCCGCGCCGCGCTGGCGCTCGGCCTCATCGCCGCCGTCCCGAGCATCTTTGGCTTCCCCTACACTGCGCTCGTCCCCGTCATGGCAGGCAGCGTCCTCGGCCTGCAGGCCGACGGGTTTGGCGTGCTCGTCTCGGCTACCGGGCTGGGCGCGCTCGTCGGCGCGATCTCACTCGCAACGCTGGGGAACTTCAAGCGCAAGGGGTTGTTGCTGACGGCGGCGACGTTCGTCTTCGCGGGGGCCGTGGCCGGGTTCGCACTCTCGCGGTGGGTCCCGCTTTCCATGCTCGCGCTCGCCCTCGCGGGGTGGGGCATGGTCACGCACCTGGCGACGACGAACACCCTGCTGCAAATGCAGATTCCCGACGCCGTGCGCGGGCGTGTGATGAGCGCCTACCTGTGGGCGGTGGTCGGCATGGCTCCGGTAGGGTCGCTGCTGCTAGGCTCGCTGGCCGAACGCTGGGGCGCGCCGAACGCGATCCTGTTTGGGGCCGTGGTGTGCGCGCTGAGCGCGGGGGTGATGCTGGTAATGTTTCCGCAGGTAAGGGGGATGGAATAGCAGTGTGTAATGCTATAATCCCATCAGCGGACTGGCTATGAAGGGATGATGCTAAATGACAATACTCGAAATCACTATCCGGCTAACTGAAAATGAAGCGGCTGCCATTGATCGGGCGGCCCAATTGGAGCGGCTTACGCGGGAAGAAGTTTTGCGGTTAGCCGCCCGCGAGTATATTCGCCGCTATCAACGGAGGCGTGACAACCCTCAAATTCGGCGCGCGATGGAGACGATTGATGCCATTGCCGCCAGACTCCGCCGCGATCCGACCGACAGCACCGCCACTGTTCGGTACTGGCGGGACGCGCGCCGATGACGACTACGCTAAAGTCAGTTGTGGTGCTGGACACCTCAGTAATTATGAAATGGTTCAGGGCGGGTGAAACCCTGGCCGCTGAGGCCACTGCCTTGCGCCAAGCCTATTATGAAGATCAGCTCAATGTGGTGGCTCCCGATCTCATCCCGTATGAATTGGCGAATGCCCTGCGTTATTCTTCCAGCGTGAGCCAGGCGGACAGCGTGAGCGCGATGGAGAGTCTCTATGCGCTGGGGATTGAGATTATGCCTGCTACGTCTGCCCGCATCGCGCGGGCATTAGACCCGGCCTATCAGCACGACATCACAGTTTATGATGCGGCCTTTGTCGCGTTAGCCGAGGAGCTTGAGGCGGATTTTGTCACCGCTGATGAGAAGCTAATGCGTAAAGTACAGCCGCTCCCCTTCTGTCACTTCCTGGCTGACGTTGCTCCTCCTCCCGTTGCACCTGAGGAAGAATAACACACTCCCTACGCCTGCTCAATCCGGTTTTCTGCTATCTGAGCCTCAATTTCCTCGCGGTGATCGAGATAGTAGCTGATGGCATCATACACCGCCGCCGGCTCAAGATGGGGGTAAGCCCGCAAGATTTCGTCGGCGGTGTCGCCGCTCTTCCACATCGCGGCCACCAGCCACACCGGCAGACTACTCCCGCGCAAAATGGGCCGCCCGCCCCGGAACCCCTCGCGCCGGACGATATAGGGGTGCTCCGTTGGTTGAGTCTCTGCCCGCAGCAATTCATCAGCCAGCTCGTCGGCAGTGCGCTGGCTCTGCGCCGCGCGGCGGGCCAATTGCTCAAAAGTCTCGCGCGAAATAGTGAGGGTGGCTGTGGGGGTAGTCATACAGCGCCTCCACGTGCCGTTCCTGAAATTATAACAGGGCTTGGGCCTGCGCCTCGGCGCGGGAGCGAGGTGGGCGGCGTTTCCGCAGGTGAGGCAGGTGGAACAATAATGGTGGTGTTATAATCGTAACCGCGATTAACCCTAAAACTTGACCGGAGGCCTGTCGTGACTCTGGCAATAGAACGAGTAGCCCAAAAGCTAAATCTTCCGCCTGACAAACTTCTGCGGGACAGCCTGCTGGCCTATCTGGCCCAGCAAGAGCGGCTGACCGAACTGGACATTGCCGATCTGCGGGATCGTTACAATGTCTCCTCGCTCGAGGAACTTTCGGCGCGGATTCAGGCCGGCCAAATCTACAGCCATCCGGCCTGGGAAGACTTGATTGAATGGGAGCAGTTGCAGGCTTATCTCCAGCAATTGGCTGAACTCCGAGCGTCGCTGAACTGACATGTATGATTCTCTGGAGCACATCGCGCTCCACGAGTTTGATGACATCGTCACTGGCTCGCAGCGCCTGGGACGGCGAGCCGGGATAACGCTGAAGCTCCGGCTCTACCTGCGCGATGGGACTTTCGTGGACGTGTGGCTTAGCCCAGATAACAGCCGGTATTCCTATCACTGGGAACAACGGGCGAAACGCGGATTGATCCATCGCCACGACAACGCTCCTGATCACCCCGAAATCTCTACGCACCCCAAGCATTTTCACAATGGCGAGGAAAGCCAGGTCGAAGAAAGTCATATCCCCGATGATCCGGCTGAGGCGCTGCGGTTCTTTCTCAACTTCATCCGAGAGCAATTGAAATCCCTCGGCGAGTAAGCCTCGCCGCCATCACTCAAACAGCAAGGCCGGGGCAGGCCCTACGCCCGCCCCGCCCGGCCTATTGCTTTGGTCCCCTATTTCCGAACCAGAGGCAGGTAGAGCGAGCGCAGGTCCAGGTTCCACTAAAGATGCCCAAAACGGAATTAAAGCGGTCATTCCTCCGGCCAGGTGATGCAGGAAATCCGCCAGTACATCGCAGAAGGCTTTGGGCGGACTCAGGTGTAGCCCGTCTACGCATCCTCCACAAACTGCGGGCTGGTATCGGCAATAGCCACCTGCCTGCCGGTCGGGAACGTCACCGTCGCCGTCTCGTAGCCTTTGACGACGATCACGCCTTTGTGCCGGATGGTGACCGCCCAGGGGAAAGGATGGCGGCCCTCCAGGAAGACTTTGCGCGGATTGATGATGCGCACCCCCAGCGTCATCATAAACAGATGCACCGGCGCGACGCCCCACAAATAGTTGCGCTCGCCCAACCCTTCGAGTTTGTCCGAGTTGTACGCCTCGCGGAAGGCCTTGTCGCTTTTGAGCGAGGCGATCATCGCCGCCATCAGTTTGGCGATGAGCGCGGCGGCCTCGGCGCGGTAGCCATACTCGACTAACCCCTCGCCGATCATCGTGTTCCACATCAGCCACACGCCGCCGCTTCCCTCGCGGTTGTCGGGCTTGTAGGCCGGGTCGCGCGCCGAGCAGTTGGGGAGGCCGTAGGGCCGCCAGTAACGCTCCGGGTCGAGGATCGTCTTGCGGATCAGCGTCTCCGCGCGGATTGAATCAGGAATGCCTCCCCACAACGGCAGCAGCAGCGTCTGGTCCTCGCGCGCGTAGTCTACGACGGAAACGGTCACTTCAAAATCATCGGTCAGGCCGCGCACCTCGGCGCGCTCCAGTTCGGCGTAGAGTTTCTCGCTCGTCGTCGTGCCGACGCCGAAGTACCATTGCACGTGTGAGCGCTTGAGCGTCTCCACGCGATGCCGGCCGCGCCGCCCGCGCCCCGCCAGGATCACTTCCATATTCGGGCGCGCGTCTTTAGGGCCGACGGTTTTGACGACGATGCGCGCCGAGGGGGAGAAGCGGCGGTGGATTTCGGCGGTCAGTTCGCCCCTGCCGCTGGCGAGCAGTCCTCCGCGCGTGACCTCGTGCGAGTCGCGGTCCACGTAATGATACGTCGCCGTCCCGTCGCGCCACATGGCCTCGACCGCCCGCTTGAGTCTGTTGGCGCGCTCGGCCAGGAGGGGATCGTCGGGCGCGCCTGACGGCGCGAGCAGCGCGGCGATGCGGCCGAGCGCCCGGCACTCGCGGTAGAGGTAGGCGGCCAGGTCGGGCGACTCGGCCAGGGTGATGTCGGCCCCCTGCGCCCAGGGCTGCCAGCGGACAAACGAGGGGCAGTCGTCGAAAGCCGATTGGATGGTGCTCGACCATTCCGGCACGCCGTCCTCGTCGCGGTCGTGGCGGCGCGTGAACCAGACGTCGAGGAAACGGCGCAAACCGGGATAGACCTCGGCGAGGAAATCGCGGTCTTCGGTGTATTCGTAAAGCCTCCACGCCAGCGAGGCCAGGACGGGAATACACAAGGCCCTGTTGCGCTGGCCGCCGAGGCCAGGTTTCCAGTCAATGAAACCGTCGGGGCCTTGCACGGCGAGCCAGTTGCGGATGACGCCCTTCGCCAGTTCCGGCGCGGCGGAGACGATCTGCGGCAGATTGACGTAGGCTTCGGTGGCGACCTGCCCATCCCACTGCCAGTTGTGATCAGAGCCATCGCCCTTAGGCGAGTAGCCCTTGTCGGGGTGGCGCACGAAGATGAAGGACGGGTGCGGCAGGTGCGCGGTCGGGCCGACGTAGCACTGAAGCGCGACGGTCTGGGCAAAAGCGAGGGCGGCGTCCCAGTCTTTGTCGCCGGTCTCGATGTCGAGCAGACCCGCGTTGACGAGCTCGACGCGCGCGAACTCGCCATCCCATTCGCGGGCGAGGAGGGAGCGGATGCGTTGGAGGATGTTTGCGGCCGGCTGCTCACCCTCACCCCCGCTCCCTCTCTCGTGGGGAGAGGGGAGACTCACTTCGACCCAGCGCACAGAGATGGTCTCGTTGGGTACAATCTCGAACGTGCGGAACAGAGTCGGATAAGGCGCGGAGGCGATTTCGGCGAGGCCTTCGAGGACGACGGTGACGTCGAGGTCCCCGGTGTGGCCCTCGAGCGCCATGAACTCTTCACGTTTGGCCGCGCCGAGGTTGCGCGGATTTTCGAGCGGCTTGAGGAGCGCGGAGAGCCAGACTTGAACCCGGCGGGGTTCGGCGCCGTTGTTAGTCAGCGTCAAACGCCCGGCGACGGAATGCGAGTCGGGGCACCAGTATTCGGCAGTGACGGGCAGGGTCGGGATCGGGTCAAACGTCAAACGGAGGTAATTGACGAAGAACGCGCGCACCACGGGAGCAGAGGCGAATTCAGCCGGGTCGGAAACCGTCCTATCGCCCTCGGCAAACGAGGGGAAAATCCGCATATCGCGGGCGCGCAGTCCATAAGAGGTGCGCAGAGCCAGGGCCGGCGGCTCGCCCCCGGCGAGTGACAGTTCCCAGATGTGGTCGTCGGCGTAATCGGTGGGCGTGAGGCGCACATCCGCCGCGAGGCGCAGGGTGATGGGGTCATCGTGGGTAAGATGCCACTCGCGCATGGGAACGTATTGCGTATTCCGCATTGCGTAGCCCGTCAAACACGGGCTACGCAATACGCAACACGTTTAATGCACCCGCTTCTCCATCCCCTTCCAGAACGGCTCGCGCAGTTCGGCTTTGAGGATTTTGCCCGTGCCGCCTTTGGGCAACTGCTCGCGGACCTCGATGCGCTTAGGCACTTTGAACCCGGCGAGGCGCTCGCGGCAATGGGCGAGCAAATCGTCGGCGGCCGCTGTCTGGCCGGGTTTGAGCACGACGAGCGCGACGGGGATTTCGCCCCACTTTTCATCCGGGGCCGCCACGACCGCGCATTCGAACACGGCCGGGTGGGCGTAGAGCGCGTTTTCGATCTCCACCGACGAGATGTTCTCCCCGCCGCTGATGATGATGTCCTTCGAGCGGTCCTTGATAAGCACGTAGCCCTGCTCGTCCATCGTCGCCATGTCGCCCGTGTAGAACCAGCCGTCGCGGACGGCGGCCTGCGTGGCCTCGGGGTCTTTGTAGTAGCCCTCCATCACCACATTCGAGCGCGCGACGATCTCGCCGATCTGCTGGTCGTCGGGCCGCACGTCGTGGCCGTTAGAGTCCACCACGCGCAGGCGGACGCCGGGAATGGACCAGCCCGTCATCGCCTGCCGTGCCCGCTTCATTTCAGCCGACTCCGCCGCAGTCAGGTGGGTGCGCGGCTTCGCGAGCGTGAGCACGGGCGTGGTCTCGCTCAACCCGTAACCGACGAATGCGAGCGCATTGCCGCCCAATTTCTCCTGCATGGCCTTGATCAGCGTGGGCGAGGCCGGCGCGCCGCCGCTGACGAGGAAACGCAGGCTCGACAGATCGTACTGGCTCAGGCCGGGGAAGTTGATCAGCGCGTTGAAAATGAGCGGCACGCCGAGCAGGTGCGTGATGCGGTGCTGCTGCACCAGCCCCAGCAGGGCCGCGGGATCGAACTTGCGGAGCATCACATGCGTGCCCCCCACCATGGTGAGCGTGTGCGGCGTGCCCCAGCCGTTGACGTGGAAGAGCGGGACGACGTGCAGGATCACCGCGTCGTCGGTCACACCCAGCCCCAGCGCGGAGTACAGGCAGTGCAGGTGCAGGCTGCGGTGGGTAAGCGCCACCCCTTTCGGTTTGCCGGTGGTGCCGCTGGTGTAGAACAGTTCGGCAATATCGTTCTCGTCGAAGTCGGGCGGGATGTAATCGGGGGACCCGGAGGCCAGCAGGCCTTCGTACTCGTGCGTCGCCAGCCCGTCGAGGTCGCCTTCCATCACCACGAAGTGCTTGGTCTCCGTCAGCGCGCCTTTGACGCCCTGCACCAGCGGGGCCAGATCCTTGTGATAAAAGACGGCTCGTGTGCCGGAGTGATTCAGGATGTACCCGATGTCCTGCGGCGTCAACCGGATGTTGATGGGGTTGAGCGCCGCCCCGGCTTCGAGCACGCCATAATAGGCTTCGAGCAGCTGGTGGGTGTTGTACGTGAGGAACGAGACACGCTCGCCTTTCTGGAGGCCGAGGTTGCGCAGGGCGTTCGCCAGGCGGTGCGTGCGTTGAGCGAATTCGCCGTAAGTAAAGCGTTTGTCGCCGTCAATCACGCCTGTTTTGTCGCGGAAGTACATCTCAGCGCGGTCACGAAATTCGAGGACGGAGAGTGGGACGAGCATGGCAGACCTCCTGGGGGTGAGAATGGGAAGTTACGGTTGGAGCGAAGTATAGTCCCGATGGGGAGGGAGTCAAAACTCCCAGGCGAACAATTCTTCTAGCGTCACGTTGACGATAACGCGCCAGCGCGAGTTGAACTTGCCCCGCCGCGAGCGGTCAGGATCGAGCGCCACCGGGCTGTGGCGTTGGCGTTGGCCCGGCCCACACGAACCAGCCGGAGAGTTCCGGCTCAAGCGCATAGATCTGGCTGTTCGGCCCGGTGATGTAGCAGCGGCTGTATCTGGCCCGCGCATCGCATTGGAACGCAGCGTTGCTGACGGGGAACTCCTCGTCGGTGGCCCAGCCCAGCCGGTCGCGGACGCGCGCGCCGGCCGGGGCTTGCTCGTCCCGCCAGGCCACGCCGAAACCGCGCACAGGCTGGTAATAGCCCAGAGGTGGGACGATCGCCGGGTTATCCGGCGGCATGCCCTCCGTCCACGCGTCAACCCGCGCCTCCCAGCGCGGCCGGAGGTCATCCATATAGATAATGTAGATGAGCCGGTTCCACTCCGTCCACAGCATGAGGCCGCGTTGAAAATGCTCGGCCTGCATTGTCGTGTAATGCGGCGGCGAGCTGGGGCAATCCGCAGGGGGATTTGGGAAGAACCAGGCATCCGGGCAACTGATCCTGACCGAGACAAAGGCCTGCGCGGAGGACTGCCCCGAGGTCGCAAACAGGACGAAATCCGCTTCATTCCGCGCCGTTTCGGAGGCCGAAATCACGAGCGTGCCAGACAGCGGGATCGTATAAGAAATACTCAGACGCCCCAGGGCATCAAGTTGCCAGAGCGTCGCTTGCTCGGCGAAGACCTCCCAGGTCAGCGTGATCAGTTCGCCGGGGCGAACTTCGGCGGGTGAGGCGGTGAACAGGGTGATGGAAATTGGCCCCGAGGCGGTGACCGGGGTCGAGGCGAATGGTAGGGTAGCCGTGAAAGTCCCCGGCGGTAGAGACGTGCCGACAGCTGCGGGCGTGAACGTCGGCAGCGCCGTGGGCAGGTCTCCTGCCGTCGCTACGCCAATCACCGCTGGCATGGGTGTGAGAAGCGTCGGTGGGATCTGCGTGGCGGTTAGGACCGGCGGCGCGAGCGTGGGCGTCCCCGGAGGCGCCTGGACGATGACAATGCAACCCGCGAGCGCGAGGAGGAGGGGCGAGAGGAGCCAGAAGAGGCGCACGCGGATCATGCTGGCCGCATTATAAGCCCACTTCTACCAGTAACCCGGTTTCTGCGAGAAACCCGGTTTCTGGTACTCTACACATCCCGATGATACACCCGGTGGTTCTTGTACGCTTTGCCGCCCACGTTCTCCAGGTCGCGCCGCATCTGCACGGCGGTCTCGGCCACCTGCGTCAGGTCGGCGTGCTCGAACTTGAACTCGCGGATGGTCTTCTCCATCTCGGAGTACAGCAGGGCATTGCCGCCGCGCCCCTGGTGCTCCGGCAGGATGCCCGCGCCGTTGAGCGAGACCCACCTCGTGCGGCGCATCTCGAGCAGCAAATCCACGATGCCGAACGGCCACAGGCGGCCCTGGATGCGCTGAAGCGCCGCCGAAACGTCCGGGAAGGCAAAGAGGAAGCCCACGACCTCGTCGGCGTGCGTGATGATTTTGATCAGCCGGTGGTCGGCCACCAGCATGAGGTTATCCACCACGAATTTCACCTCGTTCGGCGTGAGGGGGTAATACTCCCAGTTGTTCACGAAAGCCTTGTTGTAGGCCTCGCCGATGCGGCTCGACCACGCGATGAGTTCGCGCTTGCTGGCGAAACGCCTGACGCGCAGCGCGCCGCGCTGCTGGACCCGCTCGGCGATGCTGTGCACGCGCTCCGGCAGGTGAAAGATGTCGGCGCCGAGGTAACACGAGATAAAATCCACTTCTTTTTCAAAGCCGAGCGCTTCAAGCAGGCGCGGGTAGTACGCGTAGTTGTAGTTCATCATCGTCATCATCTGGCGATGCTCGAAGCCCTCGACCAGGAGGCCATACCCGTCCAGCGGGCCGAAACCTTTCGGACCGACCAGGCGGTTCAGACCCCGCGCCCTGGCCCACTGCGAAACCTGGTCGAAGAGCGCCGCCGCCGCTTCCTGGTCGTCCTCGCAGTCAAAGAGATAGAACTGCGCCTGGCGCATCTGGTGATAGTCGTTGAAGCGGCGATTTTCGAGCGCGGCGACCCGGCCCACGTCGCGCCCGTCCCGCACGGCGATAAAGAAATCGGCGTCCGAGTGCTCGTAAAACGGGTGTTTCCGCCGGTTGAGCATCAACGCGATGTCGTCCAGGATCGGCGGCACCCACTGGGGATGATTTTTGTACAGACGGAGGGGCAGTTCGACGAAGCGGCGGACCTGGGCTTTTGAGCGGGTATCAATCTTTGAGACGGTGAGCATGCAGCCTCCGCAGATTCAGATGCCGATACTGAGAAGTCATTGCGAGGAGCAAATCCCTGTGCGGGGCAGGGCGATGAAGTCGCCTCCGCGCCCGCATGGGAGACCACTTCGCGGAGTTTACCCTGAGGGAAGCCGAAGGGTTCAGAGACGCGACATGACGTGTCTCTATCGCGCCCGCAGGATGTGCGTAAGGATCGTCGCGCCGCTCCCCCCGATGTTCTGCGCCATGCCGACAGAGG
>Ga0209431_10003775_pt1 | contig 11960 bp, 10 predicted proteins | sample RifCSP13_3_FD_184021 | JGI IMG/M metagenome (GOLD analysis project Ga0209431, IMG submission 184021) | Soil microbial communities from Rifle, Colorado - Rifle CSP2_sed 13_3 (SPAdes) (version 2) | ecosystem: Environmental > Terrestrial > Deep subsurface > Rock core/Sediment | place: Rifle...
GGCGATCGCCGCCGGCAGCCTGGGCTTCCTGATCCCGGTGGTGATCGTCACCTTTGCCCTGCGCAATTACCTGCTGCGTGGGGTGACCTTCGGCGCCGTGCGCAAGTGATCGCCTGGGAAAAACCATGTCTTGCCTGTCATTGCGAGCGTCCGGTGAAGCGAAGCTTCGCACTGCGAAGCAATCTCCCTTTTCGTCCTGGCGGGAGATTGCTTCGGGCTGGTCGCTGGTCAGTCGAGCGCCGCTTCCCGATGCCGCCCTCGCAAAGACAGATCCAGCTGTCCTTGCAAGCGCAGCGGGGCGAACTCCGTTCGCACGCAATCTCCCTTCATTTTTCAAGGGAGATTGCTTCGGGCGGCTCCTCCGCCCTCGCAAAGACACCCAATTGTCATTGCGAGCGTTCGGCGAAGCGGAGCTTCGCACTGCGAAGCAATCTCGCAAAGACATGATAAGCGCTTTGTTTAGCGGATGAATCTATGGCCACGATAGAACTCAAACAAGTCGAAAAGAAATTCGGCGAGAACTATGCCGTCAAGCCGATGGACCTGACCATCCAGGACGGCGAATTCGTCGTCCTGCTCGGGCCTTCCGGCTGCGGCAAGACGACCACCCTGCGCATGATCTCGGGGTTGGAGTCCGTCACTGGCGGGCGCATCCTGCTGGGCGACCGGGATGTCACCTGGTTGCATCCCAGCCAGCGCGACATCGCCTTCGTCTTCCAGTTCTACGCCCTCTACCCGCACATCTCCGCCCGGGATAACATCTCTTTCCCGCTGCGCGCCCAGGGAGAGTCCAAAGAAGCGATCGAAAAGCGGGTCAAGGAAGTCGCCCAACTTCTGCGCATCGAACACCTGCTCAACCAGCGCCCCGGAAACCTGAGCGGCGGCGACCAGCAACGCGTCGCGCTGGCGCGCGCCCTGGTGCGCCGTCCGGCTGCTTTCCTGATGGACGAGCCTCTGGGCGCCCTGGATGCGGACTTCCGCGAGAGCATGCGCGCCGAGATCAAACGCCTGCACATCGACCAGCACGCCACCACGGTCTACGTGACCCACGACCAGATCGAAGCCATGGCCATGGGCGACCGCATCGTGGTCATGTCGGAAGCCGTCGTCCAGCAGGTCGGCGCCCCGGCCGAAATCTATTACAACCCAACGAACCTGTTCGTGGCCAAGTTCATCGGCAGCCCGGGCATGAACCTGATCAGCGGCGGTTACGCCGAAGGCGTGGTGCGCATCCCGGGGGCGGATAATCGCTACCCGGTCCTTGAAGAATGGCGCCGGCCAATCGAGAGCGTCTTGCAGGGTCAGGCAGAGGTCGTCGTCGGTTTCCGCCCGGAATCGGCCCGATTGAATCCGGATGGCAGGCTGAGCGGCGAAGTGTACGCCAACGAGCTGCAGGGCGCTTACTCTGTGCTGCATGTCAACATCAATTCCAGCGACATCGTCCACATCCGTACCGACCGGTTGGTGGATTACCCGATCGGCGCGCAAGTCCAGTTCGACCTGGAACCGAAGATGGTGCGTTTCTTCGATCCGAAGACGGAAGCGGCGATCAAACGAGAGGTGAAAGTATGAGCCACGTAGAGCTCCAGCATGTTACCAAGCGTTTTCCAGGCGTCACCGCGCTGAGTGATGTATCTTTTGAAGTCAAGGACGGCGAATTCTTCATCATGCTGGGCCCGACCGGGGCCGGAAAAACGACCACCCTGCGGGTCATCGCCGGGCTGGAGCGCCACGATGAAGGCCATGTGGTTTTCGAAGGTGAGGTCGTGGACGACTTGATCCCGGCCGACCGGGACATCGCCTTCGTCTTCCAACAGTATTCTTTGTACCCGACCATGTCGGTCTACGATAACCTGGCGTTCCCATTGCGCTCCCCCATCCGGCGCGTGCCGGAAGACCAGATCAAGGTCAAGGTGGAGGAGATCGCCGAAGTCCTGCGCATCTCGCATCTCCTGGATCGGAAGACGGCCAAGCTGTCCGGCGGTGAAATGCAGCGAGTCTCGATTGGCCGGGCGATCGTGCGCAAACCCAGCGTCTTCCTGATGGACGAGCCGCTCTCCAACCTGGACGCCAAACTGCGCGAGGCGCTGCGGGTCGAGCTGCAGCACCTGCAAAAGACCCAGGGCAGCACCACCATCTTCGTCACCCACGACCAGATCGAAGCCCTGACCATGGCCGACCGGATCGCCATCCTGAACCAGGGCCGCATCATCCAGGTAGGCACCCCGGAAGATATCTACGACCGGCCCACAACCACCTTCGTCGCCCAGCTGGTCGGATCGCCGCGCATCAACCTGCTGCGGGCTGCCAAGGAGGACGGTTCCCTGGTGATCGAAAAGAGCGACCTGCACATGCCCGTTCCGCTGGATCGCTCGATCGACCGGGAAGTGCTGCTCGGCGTGCGCCCGGAAGATATCCTTCTCGACCCGCAAGGGGAGTTCGGCGGGAAGGTGATCCTGACCGAACCGCTCGGCGTGCAAACCGTCATCCACATCCGTTCCGGCGAGCAGACCCTTCTCAGCCTGATCCCGGGCATTTCCGATCTACGCATCGGCGATGAAATCCGCTTCCGCATCTTGCACGAACGCCTGCATTGTTTTCAACTGGACGGGGTACGCGTCCAGATTCCATTGCACATAGAACAAGGAGCGTGAACTATGAAATTCGGCGTGAATACCTGGGTTTGGACCTCGCCGTTAACCACCGAGGAGCTCGAAAAGCTGGCCCCGCACGTCAAGCAGATGGGCTTCGACTGGATCGAAGTTCCGCTGGAGAGCCTGGATGACCTGGACCACCGCCGGGGCGCCGAGATCATCCGCGGGCACGGTCTGGGCGTGAGCTGCTGTGTAGCCATGGGCCCAGACCGTGATCTGATCCATCCGGACAAGGCGATTCGGGACAACGGCATGGCTTACCTGAAAGGGGCCATCCAGGCGACCAGCACCCTGGGCGGTTCCAACCTGGTCGGCCCCTTATATTCTGCCGTCGGGCGGACCTGGCAATCGACGGCCGAAGAGCGCGCCCGCGACACGGACCTGCTGGTGGATAACCTGGGCGAGCTGGCCCGCTTCGCCGGCGAGCACGGGGTAATGCTGTGCGTCGAGCCGCTCAACCGCTTCGAGACCAGCTTCATTAACCTGGCTGAGCAGGCCATCCCGGTGGTCGACCGGGTAGGCCACCCGAACTGCCAGATGATGCTGGACACATTCCACATGAACATCGAGGAGAAATCCCTGGGCGACGCCATCCGCTCGGTCGGTCCGCGCCTTAAGCACCTGCACGCCTGTGAGAACGACCGCGGCGCGCCCGGATCAGGCAATGTGGCCTGGGATGAGGTCGCCGCCGGTCTGAAAGACATCGGCTACGACGGCCCGGTGGTGATCGAATCCTTCACCGCCAAGGTCAAGAGCATCGCCCGGGCGGCGGCCATCTGGCGGTCCCTGGCGCCCAGCCAGGATGCCCTGGCGGCAGACGGCGTCAAATTCTTGAGAGAACTTCTGAAGTGACCCTATCTTTGCATCATGAAATAAATCAGGAGCAAACATGGCTACAAAGCTGAATGTTGCGATTGTTGGGTTGGGCTTCGGGGCTGAGTTTATTCCCATTTACCAAAGGCATCCGAACGCCAACATGTACGCGATCTGCCAGCGCAGTGAAGATAAGCTGAACCAGATCGGCGCTGCGTTTGGCGTGAATATGCGTTACAACAGCATTGAAAAGCTGCTCGAAGATCCCCAGGTCGATATCGTACATATCAACTCACCCATCCACGAGCATGCGCGCATGAGTGTGGCGGCCCTCAAGGCCGGCAAACACGTCGCCAGCACGGTCCCGATGGCGACCTCGGTTGAGGAGTGCTGGGAGATCGTCGAGGCTGCCAAGGCCTCCGGCAAGAAATATATGATGATGGAAACGGTGATCTATTCGCGCGAGTATCTGTTCGTGAAAGAACTGCGCGACACCGGCAAACTGGGCAAGATCCAGTTCCTGCGCGCCGCTCACCAGCAAGATATGTACGGCTGGCCCGGGTACTGGGAAGGATTGCCCCCGATGCATTACGCAACCCACGTGGTCAGCCCCTGCCTGGCGATGGGCGGCGGCATGGCAGAGTATGTCTCTTGCTTTGGCTCCGGGCGCATTGCCGAGGATTTGATCCCGAAATATGGGTCCCCCTTCGCGGTTGAGTCGGCGCATATCAAAATAAAAGACACGGACTTGAGCGCAGAAGTGACGCGCTCGCTATTTGATGTTGCTCGCCAATATATCGAAAGTTTCGATGTCTACGGCAGCAAAATGAGCTTTGAGTGGCAGCTGATCTCCAATGAGGAGCCGACAGTCCATCTGGGCGGAGAAGAAGCCGGACACGCAGCGGTTACGGACTATGCTCACCTACTCCCGGAAGACATCCGCCAATTCACAACCAAAGGCGTCTACGATATGGAGGAGAATCAGCATCTCTCCTTTCTTCAGGGGAGCGGGCATGGTGGTTCGCACCCTCACCTGGCGCACGAGTTCCTGATGGCTGTTATGGAGGATCGGGATCCGTTTCCAAATGTGTTCCAGTCTGCTAACTGGACGTCGGTCGGCATCCTGGCGCATGAATCCGCCATGCAAGGCGGCAAGCTTATCCAGCTTCCTGACTACAAATAATCTCTCAATACAGAAAGGATTAAGAACAACCATGGCTAGACCTATCACCTTATTTACCGGGCAATGGGCCGATCTGACCCTGGAAGACGTCGCCAGGAAAGCCAGCGGCTGGGGCTTCGACGGTTTGGAGCTGGCCTGCTGGGGCGACCACTTCGAAGTGGATAAAGCCCTGTCCGAGGATGGCTATGTCCGGAGCCGTTGGGATATCCTCAACAAGTACAATCTAAAGTGCTTCGCCATCAGCACCCACCTGGTCGGGCAGTGTGTGGCGGATGATCCGATCGACGAACGCCACAACCGCATCCTGTCTCCTCGTCTGTGGGGAGACGGGGATCCGGAAGGGGTGCGCCAGCGCTGCGCCGAAGAGATGAAGAACACCGCCCGCGCGGCAAAGAAGTTTGGCGTCAGCGTCGTCAACGGTTTTACCGGCAGCTCGGTCTGGAAATACCTGTACTTCTTCCCGCCGACCAATCAAGACGATATCAATCAGGGCTATCAGGACTTCGCCGCCCGCTGGACGCCGATCTTAGACGTCTTCTCGGATAATGGCGTGAAGTTCGGTCTGGAAGTTCATCCGACCGAGATCGCCTATGATCTGGTCACGGCCCGCCGGGCTCTGGAAGCCGTCGACTGGCACCCCGCCTTCGGCTTCAACTTCGACCCCAGCCACTTTATCCACCAGTTCATCGACCCGGTTGAATTCGTCGAAGAGTTCAGCGACCGCATCTGGCACGTCCACGTCAAGGACTCCCGGGTGCAGCTCACCGGGCGCAACAGCATCCTTTCCTCGCACCTGGATTTCGGCGACAGCCGGCGCGGCTGGGACTTCGTCTCGCCCGGGCGCGGCGACGTCAAGTGGGATCGCCTGATCCGCGCCCTCAACCGCACTGGCTACAATGGACCGCTCTCCATCGAGTGGGAGGACAGCGGTATGGACAGGGAGTGGGGCGCGCCGGAAGCGCTGCGTATGGTCCGCAGCCAGGATTTCACCACTTCTCAGATGGCCTTCGACGCGGCTTTCGCGGCGGAGAAATAGGTCCTGAAACCTGACAGCATGCTTGGAGGGCTTTATGAGTGAAGAAACCGGTTTCACCAGCATGGCTGGGGCCAAAGCCGAGGGCGAAACCCCGGTCATCGGCGTGGGGATGCTGGGCTATGCCTTTATGGGCAAGGCCCATACCAATGCTTTCAAGACGATTCCCTATATGATGTACCCGCCGGTCGCCATCCCCCGGCTGGTGGCGATCGCCGGGCGCAACGAAGCCGCCGTCGCGGAGGCCAGGAAGCGCTACGGTTACGAAAAGGCGTATACCGACTGGCAGGCGCTGATTGACGACCCGGACGTGCAGCTGGTCGACAACGGCGGGCCCAACGATACGCACGCCGGGCCGTCCATCGCGGCGGCCAGGGCGGGCAAGCACATCCTGTGTGAGAAGCCGCTGGCCCGCACGGCCGAAGAAGCCAGGGGCATGCTGGAGGCGGTCCAAGGGGCGGGCATCAAGCACATGGCGGCGTTTAACTACCGCTTCGTCCCCGCCGTGCGCCTGATCCGCAACCTGATCGATCAGGGCGCGCTGGGCAGGATCTACCACTTCCGGGCGGTTTACCTGCAGGAATGGATCATGCCCCATTACAACACACCCAAGATCTGGCGCCTGGATAAAAGCGTTGCCGGCAGCGGCGCCCTCGGAGACCTGGGCGCGCATATCATCGACCTGGCCCATTACCTGGTGGGTGGCATGAAGAACATCTCAGCCTTCACCAAGACCTTTATCGAAGAGCGCCCCATGCCGGATGGCAAGGGGTCGGGCAAGGTCGACGTGGATGACGCCTTCGTCGCCGCTGTCGAGTTCGAGAACGGCGCCATCGGCACGCTCGAGTCCACCCGCTTTGCCGGAGGGCGCAAGAACTTCAACAACTTCGAGATCAATGGCGAGAAGGGCAGCATTCACTTCAACCTGGAGCGGATGAACGAGCTGGAGGTCTTCTGGGTCGGGGAAGAACCCAAAGAGACTCAAGGTTTCCACGACGTTTTAGTGACCGAAGGCTACCATCCGTGGTGGGAGAACTGGTGGCCGCACGGCCATATCATCGGCTGGGAGCACACCTTCGTCCACGAGATCAACCACTTGCTGGACTGTATCGTGAATGACAGGCCGGTGGGTCCGCACGGGGCCACCTTCGAAGATGGTTACCGGGCTGCAGTGATCTGTGATGCGATCGTGAAATCTGCTCAGTCTAAGAAAACCGTGGATATCGAGTATTAGAGCGGTTGCTGGCAGGCGAGGCAGGGCTTATCTCTGCCTCGCCTTCCCCTTCAGGACTTTTATAACCGGTCCTGAGAGGGGATCTCCGGAAGAAACGATGTGAAGGAGTTCTCATGGTGAAAAATCGCCCTCGCGTTCCGCTCGCCCTGCCGCTGATCGCGCTTACCCTGCTGGTCCTCGGTCTGCTCGCCGGTCCATTCATCCAGAATCGGGCGACCCAGGAACAGCTGGACAATAACGTCCTGCTTTCGGCGATCCCATTCATCCTTATCTTCGTGGCGATCATCCTGTTCTTCATCACGTTGATCGTCCTGGTCGCCACCGGATTGAACAATAATATCCCGGCGCGCACCTACAAGATCATCGAAACCATCCTGATCGCTGGCATCGTTCTGGGGATTATCGGAATGTTCCAGCCCTGGTTGTTCGCAGCATATAAATACGGTTTCCTCATCTTGCTTTTCTCGACGCTGAGCTTCATCCTTTGGAGTCACGTAACGCCGCGCCGCGAAGAAATCCAGGAGGAAATTAGTCCGGTTTCAGTCAGCGACACTCGTTAGAGCATCCCGGACTGAGTTCGGAGCCAAACTTATATGTCCGATCAATACCAACCTGAACCTGAACATAAATTTACATTCGGTCTGTGGACCGTAGGCAATGTAGGGCGCGATCCGTTTGGAACGCCCGTGCGCAGTCCCCTCTCGCCGGTAGAGATCGTCCACCTCCTGGCAGAGGCGGGTGTTTACGGCGTAAATTTCCACGATAACGATCTGGTGCCGATCGACGCCACCCCGGCCGAACGGGATCGCATCGTCAAGATCTTCAAGCAAGCATTAAAGGACACCGGCTTACAGGTTCCCATGGCGACCACCAACCTGTTCACGGATCCTGTTTTCAAGGACGGCGCCTTTACCTCGAACGACCCACGAGTGCGCGCCTTTGCCCTGCATAAGACGATGAAGGCCATCGACCTGGGCGTCGAACTGGGTGCAGGCGTGTACGTTTTTTGGGGCGGCCGCGAAGGCACCGAGACGGATGCCAGTAAAGATCCTTTGGAGAGCCTCAAGCGCTTCCGCGAAGCGCTTAACTTCCTGTGCGAGTACGTGACCGATCAGGGTTATGGCTTGAAGTTCGCTTTGGAGGCCAAGCCGAACGAACCACGCGGCGATATCTACTTGGCGACGACCGGCGCCATGCTGGGCTTCATCGAAACCCTGGACCATGCGGAGATGGTCGGGGTCAACCCCGAAGTGGCCCACGAACACATGGCCGGCCTGAACTTTACCCACGCCGTCGCCCAGGCCTGGGATGCGGGCAAGCTGTTCCACATCGATCTAAACGACCAGGCTTTCGGGCGCTATGATCAAGACTTCCGTTTCGGCTCGGTCAACCCGAAGAACGCCTTTTTCCTGGTCAAGTTCCTGGAAGATGTGGGCTATCAAGGCAGCCGGCACTTCGACGCGCATGCCTACCGCACCGAAGACTACCAGGGCGTCAGGCAGTTCGCCCGCGGCTGCATGCGCACTTATTTGATTCTCAAGGAGAAAGCCGCGCGCTGGAATGCCGACCCTGAGATCCGGGCTTTGCTGGCGGAGATAAACCACGGCAACGACGCAGGGGTCTCAGGGCTGAGATTTTACCGGCCTGAGAAGGCCAGGCAGCTGAAAGCCGAAAACTTCGACCTCGAGGTTCTGCGCAGTCGAAGCCTGCCTTATGAACGCCTGGATCAGCTGACCATCGAAGTTCTCCTCGGCGTGCGTTAACCTGGCCTGCATCGAGGTGTTATCGTGCTACTGCGATGGGTGCTGCGCTTATTCAAGCGCCCGCCGGCGAACCATGGAATCAAGGGAAAGCGATCATGAATAGCCGGAGATTCTTGCTGGGGATCGATGTTTCCACCACCGGGGCGAAAGCGTTGCTGATCGACGAGCAGGGGGTCGTGGTGAGCAGCGCCACCACCCCGCTGACCTTATTCACCCCCCGCCCACTGTGGTCCGAACAGGATCCGCGCGAGTGGTGGTCCGGTACCGTGCAGAGCATCCGCCGGGCGCTGGAGCAAGCCGGGACGACCGGCGATTGCGTGGCTGCCGTCGGCTTGACCGGGCAGATGCATGGGCTGGTGCTGCTGGATAAAGACAGCGAAGTGCTCCGCCCGGCGATCCTGTGGAACGACCAGCGCACCGGCCCGCAGTGCGACGAGATCCGCGGGCGGCTGGGGGTAAAGCGCCTGATCCAGATCACCGGTAACGATGCCCTGACCGGCTTCACTGCCCCGAAGGTGTTGTGGGTCCAGCAGAACGAACCCGAGATTTACGCCCAGGCGGCCCACCTCCTGCTCCCCAAGGATTATGTGCGTTTCCGGTTGACCGGCGGGTACGCCTTGGACAAGGCCGACGGCTCCGGGACGATCCTCTTCGACCTGGCCAAACGAGATTGGTCGGCGGAGGTGCTTTCAGCCCTCGACATCCCCGCGGGTTGGCTGCCTCCAACCTACGAAGGCCCGCAGGTGACCGGTCAGATCAGCCAAGCAGCCGCTGAAGTGACCGGTCTATCAGCCGGTACGCCGGTCGTCGCCGGAGGCGGCGACCAGTCGGCGCAGGCGGTCGGGGTGGGCGCAGTCGAGCCGGGCATCTTCGCGCTGACTTTAGGGACCTCCGGGGTTGTCTTTGCCACCACCGAAGATGCGCTGGTCGAGCCGCAAGGCCGGCTGCATGCCTTCTGTCACGCCCTGCCGGGTCGCTGGCACCTGATGGGTGTGATGCTCAGCGCAGCGGGCAGCCTGCAGTGGTACCGCGACACCCTGGCGCCCGGAATGGATTTCGACAGCCTTGTTGAAGAAGCCAGGAATATCACCCCTGGCAGCGAGGGCCTGGTTTTTCTGCCCTATCTGACTGGCGAGCGCACTCCCCATCCCGACCCGCTGGCGCGCGGCGCCTGGGTCGGGCTCACCGTGCGCCACGAACGCGCCCACCTGACACGCGCCGTGCTCGAGGGCGTCGCTTTTGGCATCAAGGATATCTTTACATTGATCCAGCAGGCCGGCCTGGGCGCTATCCGGCAGGTGCGCATCTCCGGCGGGGGCGCCAGGAGCGCCTTGTGGCAGCAGATCATCGCGGATGTGCTCGGCTTTGAATTGGTCACGGTCAACACCACCGAGGGCGCAGCCTACGGCGCGGCGCTGCTGGCCGCCGTCGGAGCCGACGTTTTCCCGGATGTGCCCAGCGCCTGCCAATCCACCATCTATCCGACCGGGAGTACCCGCCCGAGCGGGGAAACCGGCGACTACCAGGACTACTATCCTCGCTATCAGGCCCTTTACCCGGCCCTGTCGGGAGAGTTCGCTGCCCTCTCCCAGACGGTCAACCAGCAGCCGGTCTCAGGAAAAGGGTCATGACTGGCATGGAGAAACCGATCGTATGCCTGGGCATCCTGGTCGCCGACATTGTGGGACGGCCGCTGCGCTCGGTCCCCGACCCGGGCCGCCTGGTACTGGTGGACGAGATGCAGCTGCTCACCGGCGGCTGCGCGGTCAATTCGGCTTCCGCCCTGGCACTGCTAGGCATACCGGTTGAGGCGATCGGCAAAGTCGGGGAAGACCCCTTAGGCGATTTCGTGATCCACGCCATGCAGGCGCGCGGCATCGGCACCCGGGGTGTGCAGCGCGACCGCCAGAACGGCACCTCCGGCACGATGGTGCTGGTTGACCCGGACGGGGAGCGCCGCTTCGTGCATTACATCGGCGCCAATGCTTGCCTGACTTTGGCAGACGTCGACCTGGAACAGATTAGCTCTGCTTCGATTCTGCACGTTGCCGGCTCGCTCGTCCTGCCCGGCATCGACGGCGAACCGACCGCCTGGCTGCTGCGTGAAGCCCGCAAGGCCGGCGTAATTACATCGTTAGATACGGTCTGGGATGCTACCGGACGCTGGATGCAGCTGCTCGCGCCTTGCCTTCCCCACCTGGATTATTTCCTCCCCAGCCTGCCGGAGGCCCAGGCCATCACCGGGCGGCAGGACCCCGCCGGCGCGGCGCAAGCTCTGCTCGACGGCGGGGTCCGTACGGTCGCCATCAAGATGGGCGCCGAGGGCTGCCTGGTAGCCACCCAACAGGGCGAGCTCTACAGGCTGCCGGCTTTCCAGGTCGACGTGGTGGATGCCACCGGCGCGGGGGACGCCTTCGCCGCCGGCTTCATCGCCGGAGTATGGCACGGTTGGCCACTCGAAAAGACGGCCCGCTTCGCCAGCGCCGTCGGCGCTCTGTGCGTGACCGGCCTGGGCGCCTCAGGCGGGGTGCGCTCCCTGCCCGAAACGCTCGAATTCATGCAGGGCGCCGGGCAGCGCGTGGTGTGACCCCGTGCATGTCGTCTGAGGAATATAAAGTCGAATTATCTCGAATCACAGGAGATTTTCATGGAGAAGTACGGTTACCGCTTTTCGTTTGGGCCGTGGAACATCCACGAGGGGGCCGATCCGTTTGGACCGGCGGTGCGGCCCACCCGTAGTTTCGATGAGAAGCTGCAGGCCTTCCAGGAGCTGGGCTTCGACGCGGTCCAGTTCCACGACGACGACGCCGTCCCGGGGCTGGATGATCTCTCCGCCGGGGAGATCCGGGCGCGGGCGCAGGCGATGCGCAAGCAGCTGGCCGAAGCCGGTCTGGTGGCAGAGTTTGCCGCCCCGCGCCTGTGGGAGCACCCCAACACCATCGATGGCGCCTTCACCTCCAATGACCCGGCAGCCCGCTGCTACGCCGTCGAACGCTCCAAGAAGTGCGCCGACATCGCCGGCGAGCTGGGCTGCAACTTCATGGTGCTGTGGCTGGCGCGCGAGGGTACCTACCTGCGGGAGGCCAAAGACCCGGGCAAGGCAGCTCGCCAAATCCTGGAGGCCGTCGACACACTGCTGGACTACGACCCCGAGCTGCGCATCGCCATCGAGCCCAAGCCGAACGAGCCGATGGATATGGCCTACATCCCCACCATCGGTCACGCCCTGGCGCTCGCATTCCAGAGCAAGGCGCCCGCGCGTGTCGGTGCGCTGGTCGAG
>Ga0209431_10003779_pt1 | contig 11959 bp, 17 predicted proteins | sample RifCSP13_3_FD_184021 | JGI IMG/M metagenome (GOLD analysis project Ga0209431, IMG submission 184021) | Soil microbial communities from Rifle, Colorado - Rifle CSP2_sed 13_3 (SPAdes) (version 2) | ecosystem: Environmental > Terrestrial > Deep subsurface > Rock core/Sediment | place: Rifle...
GTGGCCGCCGAACCAGTTAATACCGAAGTAAACACCGGTTATCAAGAGGGTCAGAATAACGACCGTGGTTAACCATCTCATGATTAAGAGTTTAGCACTTACAATCCGGCCGAAATTAGTGGAAAAGAGACGGTCAGCGGGAGTTGAGGTCGGTCTTCCGGACTCGGATGCTCTTTGGGGTGATCTCCACCAGTTCCGAATCGTCGATGTACTCCAGGGCATTTTCCAGCGTGAGCACTCGGGGGGTATTGAAGTGCTCGGACACTCCCTCGCCGCTAGAACGGTGGTTGGTCTGTTGTTTTTCCTTACAGACGTTCACCCAGATATCCTTTTCGCGAGAGTTGCGGCCGACAACCTGGCCGGCATAGACCGGTGTGCTGGGCCCGATGAAGAGCTCCCCTCTTCCCTGGGCGGCGACCAGGCCATACTCCCGGGTGGTGCCGCTCTGATGTGCGACCAGCGAACCATTCTCCCTTTGGAAAGATTGGCCGTTGTCTTTTCGATACTCCAGGAAGGAGGAGCTGATTAGACCCGTGCCGTGAGTGTCGACGATGAATTCGCTCTTATAGCCGAAGAGCTCCTTCGTGGCAATGATGAACTCCAGCAGAGCGTTTTCCTTGGCTTTGCCCATCTCTACCAGCTGCCCGTGGCGCAGGCCCATCCTCTGCATCACCACCCCGGAATATTTATCGGGGACCTCAATGATCAGCCGCTCGTAGGGGGTCCAGGTCTCGCCGTCGATCGTTTTCTCGATTACCTGGGGCCGAGAGACTTCGAACTCGTAGCCCTCCCGCCGCATCCGCTCGATCAGGATTGCCAGGTGGAGTTCCCCTCTTCCGGAGACGGTCCAGTCGGCGCCGGTTTCGGCGACCCGGAGCGCGACGTCGGTCTCGAGCTCCTTGTACAGACGCTCCTTTATCTGGCGGGCGGTTTTGAATTCCCCCTCCTTCCCGCCGAAGGGCGAGGAGTTGACGCCGAAGACCATCTTGACGGTCGGTTCCTCTACGCTCAGGAGCGGCAGGGGCTTGGGGTCATCGGCCGCGGCGATAGTTTCGCCGATCGTGATCTCGGGAATGCCGGAAATGGCGACGATGTCGCCGGTGGCGGCTTCTTCGATCTCTACTCGCCCCAGGCCTTGGAAAGTCATTAGGGAGGTCAGCCGTGTTTTCTGGGACACTCCTTCCCGGTTGATGTGAACCACTTCCTCCTTGGCCTTGAGAGTGCCGTTAAAGATCCGGCCGACGGCGATCCGGCCCTTGAAGTTGTCGCCGATCGTCGAGGTGACCAGCATTTGGAGAGGAAGAGCGGGGTCTCCGGAGGGAGCGGGGATGTACTTCAGGATTGCTTCAAAGATTGGGGAAATATCCTTCATCTTGGTTAAATCCGGCTCCTCTCCCGCGCTCCCGAACTTTCCCGAGCAATAAACGGTTGGGAAGTAGGCGGATTCCTCGTCGGCGCCGAGTTCGATGAAGAGGTCGAAAGTCTTGTTGAGAGCGTACTGGACCCGGGCGTCCGGCTTATCGATTTTGTTGATGACGACGATGATCTTGTGGCCGAGGGCGAGGGCGCTTTTGAGAACGAACTTGGTCTGGGGCATCGGTCCTTCCTGGGCGTCGATCAGAAGGAGACAACCGTCCGCCAGCTTCAGAACCCGCTCGACCTCCCCGCCGAAATCGGCATGGCCGGGGGTATCGATGATGTTGATCTTGGTGCCGTGCCAATCAATGGCGGCGTTTTTGGAAAAAATCGTGATCCCTCGCTCCTTCTCCAGATCATTGGTGTCCATGATCAGGGATGAATCGGGAGTGAACTCCTTAGAGAGCTTGGTTTGGGATTGGCGGAGCATCGCGTCCACCAGGGTGGTCTTTCCGTGATCGACGTGAGCGATAATGGCAACGTTTCGAATGTTTTTCATGGGCTTATCTTAATTCCGTAAGATAGGTTCTAATGAAGCGGGCGGTGTCTTGAACGATGGCATCTTTCGATTCGGGAAGGCTCCCGGCAACCTGCAGGGCAAATTGATAGAGTTTGTAGTCGTTCACCACCAACCATTTTTGGTTTCGGTAGAGGAAGCAGAGCAGGGTGGTCATCGCAATCCTCTTATTGCCGTTTTGGAACGGATGATTTTTTATTAAGAAATAAAATAGAATCGCGGCTTTTTCAACCAGTCCCGGATAGAGCGATTTTTGGTCGAACATCTGGAACGGCGCAACTAGGCAACCCTCCAAGATATTGGGAAAACGAGTGCCAAAATCCGGAATAGGTTCGTATTTTCCCAACCACTCTTTCGCGAGATCAAAGGCGATAAATTCAACATCGGCGACGGTAAGTTTTTTCATTCCTTGCCCAGGAGCCGGAGGGTCTCACCGTACTCACTAACTGTTTTTTTCACCGCTTCGGTTAGCTCTTTCTTGCTCTGAGGGCTTAAAACCCTCTCGAGAACACCTCCTAAATCTTTCTCGGCAATTACATAATTACGCCCGACTTTGGCGGCTTTAATTTCGCCCTTTTTGATCTTTTTATGGACGGCCACTCGGCTGATGCCGAGAATTTTGGCGACTTCGCTTGTCGAAATAAATTCTTTTTCTTCCATAGTTGGTTACGTTAACCAGTAACGTATAAGTTAACATATGTTAACCGACAGTGCAATGGTTAACATATTGATGCCTGCCTCAGTTGTTAATAAAGCGGAAAATAAGGATTTAGACCAAGACTAGGGTTTAACGCAGAGATCGCTATCCCCGCAGGTGAGGCCAACCGCGCAATCCCCTTCTCCGGGGCGGCAGGTGCCGCCTTCGGGAACGGAGTGAAAGATGGGATTGTTCTCTTTTCCCGCCTCTTCGGCGTCTTTCGACCCTCTACTCAAGGAGTAAACCACGTATCCCAATCCGAGCAGCAACAGGATCCCGATTCCGATCAAAACTTTCTTCATTAGTATCAGGATACCAAAAATCAGCGGTTATGAAATAATTGTTTAGAGATGAAGACGATTCGACAGGAATATCAAATCAAGGCGCCGGTGGAGAAAGTTTGGGAAGCACTGACGGTTCCGGCAGTGATTGAAAAATGGGGCGGTGGGCCGTCGAAAATGGTAGCGGAGGACTTATCCGAATTTGAACTCTGGGGCGGTGATATTCACGGGAGGAACACCGAAGTGGTCGCGAACAGAAAGCTGGTTCAGGATTGGTACTCCGGCAAGTGGGAAAAGCCATCCCGGGCAACCTTTGATCTATCACCAAAGGATGGCGGCACTCTAGTTTCTCTGATCCACGAAAATGTTCCGGATGAAGAGGCCGAAGATATCGCTTACGGCTGGAACCGCTACTACCTAGGCCAAATAAAGAAACTTCTGGAATAAAGCGGAAAGGAAAGGTTAAGCCCTGTTTCTAAGATAGGTTTCGACGAGTTCAATATCGACTTTATCTTTCTCCCTCCCAAAAGCTGTTTTCCAAGCAACCACGTCTTTCAGCGAAGCGACCGGAACGCCATCGAAGGCCTTCGCCCGGGCCAGCAGCTCTTTCAGTGCAGGGTTGTAAGCACCGAATTTCCAATCCGCCCCGGCCTCGAACGGCCCTTTCCTCAGCGTGGTGTATTCCGTTTCCTGCCACCCGGCTGTTTTAAATTTCTGATAAATCTGCGGGGATACGAAGAGGTCGATATCGTCGCAGTCCCGGATCCCGTGCAGACAGAGCGGAACGCTGCCAAAAGCAATGTACTCCCCTTTCGGTAGATTTAGGTCTTTAATTTGCTCAACAATCTGTTTCGGGGTCACCATAAGTGATGATAACAATTGCAACGGAAGAGGATGGTATTAAAAATTAGACCGTTATAGTATATATCCGGATACCATATACTATGCTGGACTAGTAATTCGTTGCTGCTGTTATAATTTTGTTTACACCTGTATCGAGGAGAGAAACCGTGAAGAACAACGAGTGCACGATCTACATCTCAACTCGGCGCGGGTCGACCCAGACCTACCGCAAGGTTGGTGATGGCTGGACCCAGACCACCGCGAAGGGAGTGGTGCGTCCGATGACCGCCGAGCAGTTGCTGTCGCACATCTTACCGCCGCTCGCCGCCGGCAACACGGGCCGGGCCAGCGTCAAGGTCGTCAGGAAGTAGGGCCGTTCGTCAGAGCAATCGCCGCGTTTTGAAAAAGGGTGGATAGGGTCAGGGATTTTTCAGCCTTCTGGGCGTCGTCCTCTACTTCCTGGAGCTTTTCCACGTCGTCCAGCAAATTTATTAAATACGGCGGCAGATATTTCTGGTTGATCTCCCCCCTTCTCTTGAGAGCCTCCGAATAAAAGCGCTCACCCATATCCGGCGAACTACCGTGGTACCCGATTGCCGATCTTTTTAAATCCATCGCCAAAGACGAAAGAGGAATGTAGTTATCCATAAATCTTTTCGAAGAAATGATGCATCAAAACGTCAAATTTTTGTCTTATTTTCTGGTCCTGAATCTCATTACTGGCGTTGTTATCTTTGGGACGAATATTTATAAACGAATTACAGTCGATAGTTTTTGTTTCAAGATCGATTCCCCCGCCCCAAAGATTGCTCTGGAGCGACCCTTGTTTTAGAAGGATCTGTTCGGAATCAAAGTGTCGGTCGCAACCGGCGGAACAAATCTCTTTTTCAACGTCAATAACCGTTTTTATATATACGTCAAACAGTTCCCGTAGTTTATTTATTTCGTCCTCTGTAAAAGGCTCGCCTTTTGTAATTATCATCAGAATCTAACTATATATTAGCTAAAAACAGCGGGGGCGGTGTTCGTCGCTGTTGTTACGTATCCTGCCGCCGCTCGCCGCCGGTAACACGGGTCGGGCCAGCGTTCGGGTGGTTAAGAACGCCCTCATCTAGCAAATCTTTATCCACATTTTTATTCCACTGCCCTAAAGAATGCGTCAGAATTTCTCGACACTCATTCAAATCTTTGTAAAGTTTATCTGTAACAGAAATTCTTTGTAGTTTCTTTCCGTGTGCTTCTGCATCTTTGTCCAATAAGCTACCTTTAAATGCTTCTTTTGAGAGAAGCCAAAGTTGGTCAAACCTTTCCAAATATTGGGAATAAGGGATCTCGTAAAAAAGTTTATCTGCAAGTGCCCTGTCAATTACTTGTGCATTGAAAACTTTTAAACTCTCAAAATCGGTTAAAACTGCCCATGTAGCTCCTTTGTTCCAAGAGTATCTAACAGCTTGGTTTGCCAAATCTACTCTATTGAGATCAGATTTAAGTGGTTTAGCTTCTAAATAAAATTTTAGTCTCCCCTCAAGATAGAAGCCGTAATCAGGGCGACCAGAAGATAAAAACTCTTCTGCTGAAACTTCATCTTTATTTCTTAAATCCCATCCTAAAGCTTCAAATAGAGGTCCGATGAAGCCTTTTTTAGTTTCCTCTTCAGTATATTTGGTAATTGAGCGAGAAAGTTTTACTTTCTCGTATTTTTCAACTAGTTCTTTAATTTTCTGTCTAGCTTCGTCTTTTGTCACAGGAACGCCTCCGCCTGCGCTGAAGCTTCGGAGGACAGGTAAATTCTAGCACTGACGCGCGTCAGCGCGAGTGTGTAGTGCTCAAGCCCACTTTTTCAAGAGGTCTAGGATAACGGGAAGTTCGGTAACTCCGCTGTCGGTTTCGAAGTGGCCCTTGGCGTGTTCCACGATGACCTCCGCCCCTAGTTTTCCAGCAAAAACATTACGGTTCGATTCCAGCGGGACCCAGGGGTCGTTGTCGGATAAAACGGCGGCGAAGTGCTTAGCGCGGTCTTTGACTTTGTCCAAATCAATTGGAGTTTCCTCCCAGGGGCGAGCTACCAGTTTTTCTTCTTCGGTGAGGCCCGTCAATTTTCCGGTAAATCCGGCCACCAGAATCACCCCACCGGCAATTTGTTCCGAAGGCAGTGTCTGCAGGAATCTAAGGATTGTTTGGCATCCCATACTGTGCCCGATGAAGAAAGTGTCTTGATCGGCCTTGCCAACCAAATCTGCCAAAACCGGTACCCAAGCTTCGATTTTGGGAGTGAGCGGATCGGGCAATTGAGGTGCGGTGACGGAAAATCCCCGTGCTTCCAATTCTTTCTTTAGCCAGGGGAACCAGTGGTTATCGGGACTTCCGTCCCAACCGTGAATGAGAAAAACTCGCTTCATTAAAGATTTTTGGTGGTAAAGAACTTTTTCGCTAAGAACAGGCCCAGGATGGTTTTGGCGTCCTTGATCTCTCCGGAATCTACTTTGGTCAACGCTTCCTCAAAAGTTAATTTAACGACCTCGATATTTTCGTCCGGATCGGGGGCTTTGGGCTGGGGAACGAGAGACAGTTCTTGGGCGAGAAAGAAGGTGTGTTTGGAGGTGAGCCAACTCGGATTGATCAAGACTTCTCGGAGATTTTCCAGCTTTTCCGCCCGGTAGCCGGTTTCTTCTTCCAGCTCCCGCTGGGCGGCTTCCAAAGCGCTCTCCCCTTTCCCGATCTTTCCTCCCGGAAGCTCCAACAGAATTTCCCGCACTCCTCTTCGGAACTGCTTAACCAGCAGAATCTCGTTTGGAGAAAGCTGGGGGATGACTAATACCTCATCCGGACGTTCCACGATCGCTTTCTCGACCGGTGCGCCGGAGGCGGTCTGAATGGTATCGCGCCGGACCCGAATCTCTTTTCCCTCGAAAATCGTTTCCGATTTCAAAATTTTTTCTTCAACGGCCTTTGGCATCTTTGATTAAATTCGAAATTCGAATCTCTAAATCCTAAACTTTGCTAAGCAAATTGCAGCTCGCCTTAGGCGAGACAGCCCAAATATAACAGATACGGTGCGATTTTCGATGAAGCGCTTTCGGGAAAAGGACGGCTCGGCTAAAGCCGAACCTAGTTTTTTCTGACGAAAAAGAAAAACGCCTCGGTTGGGAAACCAAGGCGTTTGGGTTACTCGCGCCAAGCGTAGAGCAAGGGCGCGTTGACGAAGGGCGCAGCATTGTCGAACTTGATGGAGAAACCGGCTTTCTTCAGTCGCTGAGCCACTTCTTGGATGTCGCCTCCCTTGTGATACTCCAGGGAGATGCGCCGGATGCGCGCCAGCACGTGGGCCGGAGCGTTGAGCAGGATCGGATACTCCCCGCCTTCGCAGTCCATCTTGAGAAGGTCGCAGGAGTCGATCGCGTTCTGCTCGAAGACGTCCTCCAAACTCACCGTGTCCGCTTTGACGAAGGTGCCGTCGTAGGTGCCGGACTTGCCCTCGGGGAATTGGGTGTGCATCCCGAGGTTGTCGGTGTGCCGGAAGAGCTTCATCTTCTCGCCGGATCGGTCCGAGATCGCCCTCATCGAAGGAACGATTCGGTTCCCGAAGCCGTTGGCCGTGATGTTCTCCCACAGCAGGGCGGCGTTTTCGGGGTCCGGTTCGAAAGCGTAGATCTTGGCTCCCGGAATGCGGTGGGCCACAAACAGCGTGAAATCGCCGATGTGAGCACCCACGTCCACGATCACCGGGTTCTTGCCAAGATCCGGGAGATAGCGGTGATATTCTTTGAGCCACCACGTCTCCATTAAGATCGCCGAATCCCAAACGTCTCGGCGCATCTTGTACACGATCCCTTCCGAGGTCGTGAAGGTGGCAAACCGGACATCCCTTTTGAGGAGACCGCTTTGCCGTAGGATGGATCTGATCAGATCGATAGCCAAGAAAAGATCCTGTCGCAAGGCCATGTCGGCCTCCTCTCTAAGTTTTTAGGATACCCTAATTATAACCTATAATCTAGAGGTAATCAAGTGTTCTATCCGGTTTGGAAGAGCCCTACCCTTACTTGTTTTTAAACGTCCAGCTCGGCCTTCAGAGCGTGGGTTTGGATGAATCGCTTGCAGAGGAGGAAAACTGGAGACGGAAGTTAAACCCGGAGGGTTTAAAAACCACTACAGTTTATAAATTTGGATCGATAAGTCAAGCACCCCGCTTTTCTAGGAGACGTTGAAGATCGGTAAGCTTTCCACCTGTCTTGTAATGATCCCAGATCTTCTTTCGCCAGTCCTGTTCTTCAGGATCGGGATGACCCCGATCGAAGCCGAACATCAGGAAATTTTCGTGGTCGTTAAGAATGACAGGGACCGCTTCTTTGAACGGTCGAGGGCTTTCAAAAGGCATGAAGAAGTGGCAAAGTTCGTGCATAATCACTCGGTTTCTCTCCGCCGGGTTACCGAACAGCGGAGCGCAAAACCATTTGGGGCCTGTTCTGTACTGATAGGGGTATTTGTCAAAACGAACTAAATAGCAAGTTAGATCAGGAGGAAGAATGAGTTCTTGACCGTAGAAAGAACTCAGCTTCTTGAGAAAATTGGATTCGACCTCACCCCAGACTTGGGAGATACGTTTTATTTGATTGACGATGAAACTGTTTGATGAGTCGACCTTCACCGCGCTGATTTCTTTTTCCCACACTTCGGCTATTGGGCTTGTTATCAACCCGTCTTTTATCAGCTGATTAAGAATCTTGTGTTCTCGAATTGGATCAAAGATTACGCGCACGGCTAAATTCTAGCACTGAAGTAGGATAAAATAGTTTTATTCTGTAATTAGTGAGTCCTATAGCTTGCGGTTAAGGGAGGTTGGATGTAAGATAAGGCCAGCACTACCAAAACCAAATCGCAAGGAAAGGAGGAACAATATCATGTTAAGGGTCAAGCATCTGAGTAAAAGTTACGGACCGTACACCGCCCTGGCCGACGCTTCCTTTAACTTGGGGAAGGGTCAGAAGGCAGCTCTGGTGGGTCCCAATGGAGTGGGCAAGTCTACCTTGCTCCGTATTCTTGCCGGAAAAGAGTCCCAGGATGCCGGCGTTGTGAACGTTCCTCAAGGAGCCGAGATTGCCTATCTCCCTCAGGAGATAGAGATCGACGGCCAGGAAACCATTGGGCAGTACTTGAAGCGCGTTACGGGAGTTTCGGGGATCGAGAACCGTCTGAAGGAGCTTGAAGCCGACCTCTCCGGTCGTGACAAGCTCCGAGAGTACGGCGATCTACAGGAGAAGTACCGCCGAATCGGTGGTTACAACTTCGATCACCGTGTTTCCGTTTTTATATCTGGATTCGGTCTGGGAAAGTCGGGAGATCAATCCCTACTTAGCGGACTAAGCGGTGGGCAGAAGACCAAGGTTGCGATCATCGGGATTCTTCTGGGAGAACCGGATCTTCTTCTCCTCGACGAACCAACCAACAACCTGGATCTCCCCGCCCTCTTGTGGATGGAGGAGTTCCTTCGTCGGTCTCAATCCGCTGCTCTGATCGTTTCCCACGACCGTCGGTTCCTAGATGTGATCGTCTCTAAGGTGTTTGAGATCGACTGGATGACCCACGCGATTAAGGATTTTCCGGGTACCTACAGCGAGTTTCTTGAGTTCAAGGAAAAGGAGCTGCAGAGGATTAAGGAGGAGTACGCTCGGCAGCAGGAAGAAATCCAAGGACTCCAGGAATCCGCGGAAGAACAGAAGCAGTGGGCCCGGGAGGGAGCTCACCAAACGGTTTCTGATAACAACAAGATGCTTCAGGGTTTTCGCCGTGATCGAGCCGCCAAAGCCGGATCAAAAGCCAAGGCCATCGAGAAGCGCGTCGAACAGATGGAGAAGGTCGACAAACCGGAGGAACGCAAACCCCTGGAAATTCCTCTTTCTCCAGAGAAACGGGGGTTCGGTCAGATAGAAATTGACGAGGCCGTGGCTGCCTACCCCGGTTCCGACTTCAAGCTCGGTCCTGTAAGCGTCGTCGTCCCGGCCGGTTCTCGGGTGGCTCTACTGGGAGCTAACGGATCCGGCAAGTCTACCCTGCTTAAGCTGATCTCCGGAGAAATTCGGCCCCAGCGAGGCGAAGTTAGGGTTAGTCCTTCCCTGGCGATCGGGAGTTTCATGCAGTCGCACGAAAATCTTCCTCCGGACGAAACCGTCAGCGGTTTTCTTACCCGGGAGGCTGGGATTTCCAAGCAGGACTGCTATAACCTCCTTTCAAAGTTCAACTTGGCTGCTGACAAGGTGGGCCAGCAGATCCGTTCCTTAAGCCCTGGAGAACGGGCGCGGGTAATTCTGGCTCTCTTTGCGGCGAGAGGAGTTAACACGCTTCTTCTGGACGAGCCGACCAATCATCTGGACTTGGAAGCACTCGAAGCTCTGGAAGAAGTCCTCTCGGGTTACCAAGGGACGGTGGTGGTGGTGTCTCACGACCGTCGTTTCCTGGAAAAGATCAAGCTGAACCACGTGTTCGTGCTCGAGAATGGCAGCCTGAGTAGCGTTACCAGTATCGACTCCTATGTCGATGCGATGGTCAGGCAAGCCAAGAGGTTGATTAGGTTGCTGTAGGTCGCCCAAAAAGCGCTCTGCGGCAACCTTTTTTGTTTATGAATAAAATTGAATACAGAGCTTCGGTAATCGTTACCACTTACAATCAGATATTAACCCTGGGGCACATCCTCGACTGCTTGTTGAACCAGAAAACCGAGAAAAATTTTGAAATTATTCTCTGCGACGACGGGTCTACGGAGGAAACATTTCAAATATTTTCCACCCGCGCCTCCTCCGCAAAGATTCCCATGCGCTACGTTTGGCAGCAGGATCGGGGTTTCAGGGCTGGCCAATCTAGGAATAATGGAATCAAGTTGAGCCGGGGGGAAATCTTGATATTTCTTGATGGCGACAGTATTCCTCCACTTAATTTTGTGGAAAAACACATAAATTCCCATCGCAAAGATCCAAGTTTGATCGTCGCCGGTGACCGTCTTTTTTGCCACGATTATGATTTTGTCAAAGCCGGTAATTTTCGTAACCCACAGAGACTTATTGGCTGGCTGGAGAAACACGCTTGGGTAAACGAGCAGGAAAGAAATTATCGAGAAGGGTGGCTTCAGTCCGAAAATCCCTGGAAAGCGGGATTTGCTTCTAACATGAGCATTCGCCGATCGCCCGAGGTTTGTTTCGATGATAATTTTTTGGGTTGGGGAATTGAGGATTGGGAATTTGTCTACCGGATGAATCGGTCTGGAAAAAAGTTCCACTTTGCTAAGGACATTATTGTTTATCACCTCGACATAAAAAATGCCATTTTTAATGCTTTTCGCAACAACAAGCATGAGGAGATGGTTCTTTTCGCCCGAAATGCTCTCTACTTCATTGATAAGTATCCTGATGACTCCTCTCTCCGTGAATGCACCATCGCATTCAGGCACTACGAGCTGGATAAGAAAAAGAATCGTTGGTACTGGGATAAGAACGTAAACTATTCTGTCGAGGAAGGGATAGAGAGGTTAAGGGAATGGCTCTTGATAAACTCCAAAGAAGTAGCGCGAATCCTCACTTCGATTGGAGAAAAACCTCCGATTAAATCTTGAGTTCCCCAGACCTGGCCTTCTCAATCAAATCGCGAAGCTGGTTTTCGGACATAAACACCCGATTGCCAAAATCATCGTTGATTGAGACACGCTTCGCTGTCGTAGCCCTATCATTGTGAAAAATCTCTGGACAGCAAGTCTGATCGACGTGGCACGAGATTTCACTTTTTGGGCAAAGGGTTGCGAGCTTTTTCATTTATTTATCACCACCTTCCCAGTGCCTGAATTATAACATCGCAACAGAGATGTCAACATTAATATCGAATAGATATTTTGGGTTAGGTCTAGCTAGACGTCCAGCTCGGCCTTCAGAGCGTGGGTTTGGATGAAGCGCTTGCGGGAAAAGGACGGCTCGGCTAAATCCGAACCTAGTTTTTTCTGACGAAAAAGAAAACGCCTCGGTTTTGGAAACCAAGGCGTTTGGGTTACTCGCGCCAAGCGTAGAGCAAGGGCGCGTTGACGAGGGGCGCGGCATTGTCGAACTTGATGGAGAAACCGGCTTTCTCCAGTCGCTGAGCCACTTCTTGGATGTCGCCTCCCTTGTGATACTCCAGGGAGATGCGCCGGATGCGCGCCAGCACGTGGGCCGGAGCGTTGAGCAGGAT
>Ga0209431_10003784_pt1 | contig 11953 bp, 14 predicted proteins | sample RifCSP13_3_FD_184021 | JGI IMG/M metagenome (GOLD analysis project Ga0209431, IMG submission 184021) | Soil microbial communities from Rifle, Colorado - Rifle CSP2_sed 13_3 (SPAdes) (version 2) | ecosystem: Environmental > Terrestrial > Deep subsurface > Rock core/Sediment | place: Rifle...
GTTTTTATCACTAAAAAGAGAAGAACAGATTATCGAGTAGGTCTTGGGGGTATCAGGAAAGGGCTTTCACAAGGGCTTCACGAATATTTTTCCCACTAAACCAGGAATTCAAAAACACGATGGCGTGCTTGTTTTTGTTCCGCTCCTGCAGGTAATACTCATTTACGTGTCCGCCTTGTTTTAAGAAGATTTGCAATAGCTCCTCTATTGTGTAATTTATGATAGCCTGTAATTATAACACTTAAACGGTATAAAGGGTGAGGATTCTGGCCTTTTGAAATTACCTTAATTCCCTATCTGTTTTTGGGTCTCCTGAAGCATATGAATAAAGCTTGAGAATTGCTTTTCCGAAGTAAATTTATTTTCGACGGTTTTTATTCCCGCTTTTATAAATTTGTTTCTTATCGAACGGTCGTTTAATAGTTTTTCAATCATCTGGGCAAGGATGCTTGAATCGTTGGGGGGGATCAGATATCCGTTATATGAATCCGCAATGATTTCGGGAATTCCTCCTGTTTTGGTGCCTATTACCGGCACTCCGCAGCTCATGGCCTCTATAAATACCTGGCCGAAAGTCTCATTTTCAGAAGGGAGAACAAATACATCAGACTCTCTATAGACTCCGGACATTTGATCAAGTCCAAAGGTTTTTACTGTTGTTTTTTCATTGACGCCGTTGAGTTTGATAAAGCCCAAAAGCATATTATAAGCCTGGTCAAATTCACTTTTTAAATTATCGGGGGGCTTACCGACGGCAATAACTAGATGCAAATCGGGGTACCGGGGTGAAAGTTTTGAAAAGGCCTGAATCAGGTTAATAAGGCCCTTTTCCTGAAGGATGCTTTTTCTTCCGTGAATGATTCTGGTTGCAGTCAGAATAATCTTTGACTTTGCCGACAGGCCCAGACTTTTTCGAAGCAGGTTGTCTTTTTTGGATTTGTGATTAAACTCGCTGGTGTCTACACCCAAATAGTCGGTTGATAGAGTGTTTATATCGGCTCCTTTTTGGAAACAGTCACCGGTAACGCTTTTACTTACACAGCTGACCTTTTTCCACATCAGTTGGTTTACCAGTTCAACCTGAAGGTCCGTGGTGGCAAACGAATGCAGTCTTAACACGAGCGGAATTTTATAAAGGCCTGCGACCATATTAAGAAGCAAGTTGTATGCGGCGGGAAGTCCCACATGGAAATTCTCGGCACAGATAATATCTATTTTGTGTTTGCTTATTATTTCTTCGACTGTTTTTGCGAATTTCTGGGCCCGGAGAGAAATCTCGTTTCCTGAAATGTTTCTTGGCAAGCCGAGGTCGTTGTCAAAATAAATTGTTACGTTTCCTTTGACCTCAACCCTTCCTTCCCCGTATGTCGGAATAATAACGACCGTTTTTGAGTCGGATTGGTTTTTGCAGTAGTTGATTAAATTGGTGATATAGCGCTCAACGCCGCCGATGCTTTCGAAGGGTGAATTGGGGCTTATAAAAAGAATGTTCATATTTAAAAAACATAAGTTGCGCTTAAAGGAAGAAAACTGCTTAAAGAAAAAGTATATTTAGTCAAAATAGTGAAAAGAAAGATACGAACAAAAATCAAATATACTTGGGGTACCTTTATCTTTTAATACTAAGCTAAAAATTTAACTAAAATTTAAGCAGATCTGTTCCTTCAAATCTGCAACAGAACAATTATACCACAGAGAACACCAAAGGTCAACTATGGGATATGCCCTGAATCATCTCCCTTTTCCTGGCCTTTGACCAGCCTTTTATTTCGGCTTCACGCTTTAGAGCCTCGGGCTTGGAGGAAAAACCCTCCTTATAGACTATCCTTAGGGGTTTGTGGCTTACTGTGTACCTGGCTCCCCTGCCTGCAACATGGTCCCGGAAGCGAGCCTCGACCTTGTTGGTTGAACCTGTGTAAAAACTGCCATCCTGGCAGAGAAGAATGTAAGTAAACCACATTATTTAGTATAATACGCTTAACATTGCGGGATCGTCTAACGGTAGGACTGCAGATTCTGGATCTGCGTATCGGGGTTCGAATCCCTGTCCCGCAGCAGAAGGGAAAAAACATATATGTCAAGTCAATGGAATAGCGGGGTTGAACTAATAACACCTTATGTGTATAAAATTAATACCCCCAGCGGCAGTGGTACTGGTTTTCAGATTTCATACTCGAAGAGTAAGAATCTGATAGGAATCGCAACTGCGAATCACGTTGTTTCTCATGAGCATAAATGGCAACTTCCAATTGAATTAACACATTCGCAGTCGGGGAAAAGTATTTTCTTAAAAGAAAACAGAGTTATTATTCCATATTCAGATAATGACTTAGCCTTTATATTGTTCGACAAAAAAGACATTCCAGTAACGTCATTGCCAGATTTACCATCTCCTGGTCAATATGTGAGACCGGGATCTGAAATAGGTTGGTGCGGGTTTCCGTCTGTCTATTCCAGTGAGCTCTGTTTTTTTGAAGGGTATGTTAGCAGCTATTTAAAGGACAAAAAGTCATACTTGATCGACGGCGTAGGTATAAATGGAGTGAGTGGTGGCCCTGCTTTTATTGTGCGTAAAGACAACAAGCAGGTAATGGTGTGTGGAGTTATTTCAAGCTATTTGCCCAACAGGCTAAAAGGGGAGGCTTTGCCAGGTTTATGTTATGTTTCCTCAGTCGAACCATATTTGAAGATGATAAAAAGCCTTCAATCTCTAGAAGAGGCGGAAAAGAAAGCAATTGAAGAGAAATCTAAAGTTAAAATAGAGGATTCTTCTGTTGAGAAAAAAGGGGTCGAGAAGTAAATATGGAAAATAAACTCAAAAGTGATTACGGGATCGAATTGTCCTAGATCATGACGCCCAGCAAATGAAAATTGTTTATCAAGGTAAAACAAAAAAGGGAAAAGATATTTTAGTCCGTTACCCGGAAATGGGTGATTTGGAAAAATTACTCAATTTTATTAATGAGATATCCGATGAAAGAACCTTTATCAGATATCAGGGGGAACACGAAACCAAAGAAAGTGAAGAAAAATGGCTTAAGGGGCGGCTGGAGGAAATCGATAACAAAAAAACCGTTCATCTTTTGGCTTTTTCCGATAATAAACTTGCTGGGGCAACTGAAATTCATCTAAAGGATAAAACCGAACAGCACATTGGTGTTTTTGGAATCACAGTTGCGAAAACATTTAGAGGCGAAGGTGTCGGAAAAACCTTAATTGACTTAATTATTAAAGAGGCTGTAAAAGAACTATCGGGATTGAGGATGATTACCTTGGAAGTTTATTCAACTAACGATATCGCAAAAGATTTATATAAAAAACTTGGATTTATAGAATACGGTTTACTTCCGAACGGGATTGTCCGCGATGGCAGGTTTGAAGATGCCATTTTAATGTACAAAAATATTTGAAGTGGTTATGGGCCTGAACGGTCCGAGACCCCACTGCTTCAGCAAATAGTAAGTATAGTAATCTGAGGCAGTGTAATTCTATTACTGTGGAAAACAATGTTCATCATAAAAATCAAGGTGAAGTAGTTAATGTTGCTTCGAATGCAGATTCCGAGGTGGGAAGATTGCTTAGTAACTTTGCTGACACTCCTTTTGAGTTAGATGGGAAACAATATAAATCCGTTGAGTCTTTTTGGCAGGGGTTGTATTTTCCAGAAGGAAGTAGCGAACGGGAATCTATTTCGCAACTGACCGGGCGCGAGGCCAAGAAAGCTGCGGCCGATAGACCTTTGGGGTTAAAGACCATCGTTTATCTGGGTCAAGAAATAGAAATTGGTTCTCCTGCACACCATGAGTTAATGAAACAGGCTGTAAGGGCAAAACTTGAGCAGAACCCCGTTGTATTAGATAAATTGCTTGAGACTATGGACAGAAAAATTACGCATATAATTATGAAGGAAGATGGCACCCCTGCGCCAGATAGTGTATCTATTCCCGGAGAAATATTTTCCGGCATCTTGGCAGATCTAAGATCTGAATTTAGACAAAAAGGGAATAAATTGCCTTAAGCGGTTATGGAGTTATAATATACTAGACAGTACTACTCAGCATAAGCTTATGGAAAATTCATTTCAGAATACCCTCAAAAAAAATGAGAAATTTATCGGAGTTATAGCTTCAGTGTTTGCTATTATTATGTTTACTTCACTGATTGAAGTATTTGTTTCTAATATCCGGGGGGAAAGCAGAATATTAATTCAGCCTATTGCCACAGCATTCAATGGATTTTTCTGGAGCTTATATGCGTATGGAAGAAGAGACTGGTTTCTACTAGGACCAAACCTTCTTGCTTTAATCTTGGGGGTTCTAACAGCAATGTCAGTATTCCTTTAAATCAACCACCTCTGGGGATTTTTTATCCTCACTCCAACTCAGAATTTCAACTTTAGTTTTTTTGATCGCTTCAAAAGAAAATATATTCCTAAAGCACTTAATACATGCCAAATGGCATGGCCGTTACAATACAGCTTTGTTATGTCAAGAATCCAAAATAAAAATCCCAAAAGGAATAAAGCTTTAGTGACAATATCCAGTTTTAACTTTGGAAGTAAATATATGATGGTCGCAATAAATAAAATTAACGAAACTGGTGGGTATATAAACAAGAATAAATTGGCTACTAGGTTAAAAAGTACCAAGTGGGTTAAATTTCGGAAGGTGAGGTAGGAAGCAATAAGCAACATTGCGGATCCATCAAAAATCCGAGTTACTGGACTATCAACAATGTGCATTAGGGTTGAACCAATTGCTAAATACCCCACACAAAGTCCAAACCATTTATTTCTCTTTAGGATAACCAGTGCTACAACGAAGGCCGGAATCATTGAAACAATATCCCATTTGTAGCCACTACTATGACAAAAGTAAAAAATAGGTTTGGCTATTTCCATACCTGAACTTATTATAAATCTACTTGGGGGAAATGTACTGGAGTAACTAAGTATAGGCTCGAATTGTTCTGGACCCCATCGCTCATCCTTCAACCATCAAGATTTATATATTTTCCTATTGACTTCCATTCGGCATTGAAATATTATCTTGCCACTCTATGATTGAGCTTGAAAAAAAGATCGAGGCGGTAGGGAAATTCCTCAATCAAAGATCCGAGGAACTCCAAAAAGCTAACGAGACGTTTAGAAAAGCGGAATCAGCATACAAGGAAGCCTCAGAAGCAAGATACGAAATGCTTCAAACAATATTAAAAGAAAAGGGGCTCGCTGTGTGCGCTGATAGCCACTATACAGCAATAGCTGAAACATATAGGCCCATTAAAGATCCGACGGCTGAAGACTTGGGAATCTTTCCCCGCGACAAAATGCGGTTAAGATTTGCTGCGGGTTCGGCGTTCCATCACGACAGGGAAGCCGGAAGTTCTGACTACCGGTTTTTGGAAGTTAAACTTCTTTGTCCAGACCACTTCGCCGCCGAATCGGGATTATACACTTCGAAGTCATGGCCCGACTGGCCTTTAACAGAAACTGAGGCAGTTCAGGAAAATGGAAGAATAATATTGAAACTTAGCGGGAATGATGTAACAGAATTTGTGGCTTGGGCGAGAAAGTATATAAGGCCGGAGATAGACCTCGAGGGAAACCTTTATCCCGACGTTTTGGTCTACAGACATTTCGGTATTCCCGATCTTCCTGAACAACCAAGGTGGTAAGCTATTCAACGCTAAACTGATCTGGAGCGGTACGCCCAGCCAAGAATAGCAGCAATACTCACACTCTTCATAACAATAACAAGATAACTTAACAAACGGACTTATAGGGATACTGGCTTCTTTAAATTGACATCCTTGTCGTGAAAATATGCTAACCTAAATATATGTTACAAAAGTTAAGTAATTTACTTATAACCTTTGTGGCTATCATTATTGTTTTTCATCTAGTTCTTCCCTTTCCATCCGTCGTTCATGCAGGAAGTTTAACCGGAATCTCTTATGGTGAAAGCGGTAATGTTGTTGGTACTTACGTTCAGGCTTCATCTTCAGACTTTATTATTTTCACACCGGCAACGGGTCTTACGGGTGGGGATACTGTAACTGTCACGTTCCCGCAAGGGACTGTATTAACAAGCGGAAATATTGCTGCGGGTGACTTTGCAATCAGCCAGGGAACTTCCGGGCTTTGTATTGTCGGTGGCATTGATACCGCCCCCACTTCTATTTTGGTAAATTCAGGGGCAAGAACCATTACATTTACGTTATCTTCCCTCTCCCTTTCTCTTCTTGTGTCGCTTCTTCCATGCGGGCAAGGGGCAAAACTATTAAAACCAGTGCCACTCTGGCGGGTAACGAAATTCAAAACCCAACTACGGTAACAACCTCCGGTACTTTGCAAATTGATACAAGCGCGGGTGGGGATACTGGGTCAATAAGCACCGTCATTTTTGTTCACGGTAGTGCTTCCAAAATATCGGTGTCTTCGCAACCTTCAAGCACAGCAACAGTTAATGTAGATTTTAGTGCTCAACCGGAATTTACAGTCACGGACGACTACGGTAATACAATTACGAATGATAACAGCAGTCAGATTACAATTTCTGCTGTTCTTGCATCGGATGGAACAACCCCGGGAAGCGGAACTATAAGTGCGGCAGCAAACCCGGTTACGGCATCTTCGGGAGTGGCTCTTTTTTCCGGAGTTGATTATTCGGAGGCAGAAACAATTAAGCTTAAAGCAACTTCAAGTGGGCTAACCCAAATTCTTACCAATTCGATCACGGTTAGTGCAGCCCCCACTCCCACTCCCACTCCAACTCCAACTCCGGTGGCTTCTGCCAATACGTTCTCACAAGCAGGACCAAAGCCTTGTACAGCATACACACCGGCCAAAGCGCCCGATCTTTTTCAGATAGACGTTGGTTCGTCCCAGGCAACACTTTATTTTGCTCCTGTTGATGGGGTGGTAACTGACTACTTTATTGCTTATGGTCTTTCTGCCGGAGATGAGCGCTATGGTACTTTCACTGGTCAGGGAGTTTCAACCGGGGTTTTGGTATACACGGTTAACTTGCTTAAAAGCGGAACTACTTATTACTTCAGAGTAAGATCTCAAAATGATTGCATGGCGGGAAGTTGGGGTAATGAGATGAAGGCAACTACTACAAAAAACGGAAAGTTGGCCCGGTATTACAAAAACTTTCTGACGAGGGCAACCTCATTTTTCCCTAGATATGTTACGGTGCTGGGTGCAAAAACGGAGTGTGAGTATACTGTAAAAAAAGGTGATTCTCTTTGGAAAATCTCATCCACACTTTTTGGGGTTGGCCAAAAATACGGCGATATAGTTGAGTGGAACAAAAGTAGTTACCCAAGCATAATAAATAACTTTTCAATAATCTTAACAGGCTGGAAAATGAAAATATGCCCTTAAAAAATTGTCGCGATGGACTTCTCCTAAACGATTGTGGATCATGACTTTCCAGAACCCCACTGTTTAGCAAAATGGTATCATTGATAAATGATTTTGTTTAGCCACATTACCCTTGCGGTTATAAGCATGATTTTTGTCTTTTATACTGCTCTTTCTCCGTCCGTCACTAAACTTCGTGTTACCTATTTATTAACTCTTGGAACTGTCTTGAGTGGCCTTACTTTGCTATTTATTTATCCTGTGGATTTGGGGAAGGCATGCTTAAGCGGAGTCGCATATCTTGGGTTCATGATTGCAATCTCGACAGTTGCCAGAAAAAGACTTGTTGTTAAAATCGAAAGGTCCTAGACCGGCATGCTCAGCCAATAATAAGTGGGGAGGCTGATTAATTAACTAGGATTTGTTTTTGGGGCGGGCCTCCAATATTTTCCCTCATTTTCTTTTATGCGAGGGCTCTTAATATTCCCTTTTTCCTCATTTCTTCATGGGTCAATCTGGCGGCTGCCTCGACAGGTGGTGCGGTGTATTCGAATGCTGGGCTTTCGATAAACTCCGTCAATACTTTAATCCTCCGCTCCACATCTTCCAGGTTGGCAGGAATAAGGGTCGGGTCATTGAGCAAATTGTAAACTACGTCAACATTAAAGGCTTCGGCTAGTTTATGTGTTTCCCAAAGGTGAAGAGGCGGATCAAACGACATGTCGTCTACCAACAATCCGTTAATTATTTCGGGGTGTCGGTTGTATGCGGTTGAAATTACTCCCGCATACCGTTTCATCGTATCTTTAATTTCGCTCGAACCCATGCCGATATTTGCGGGGACATCCCCCCATAATATAAAGCCCCAGAAAGTGTCTTGTGTTCTTTCCTGTCTATCCGCTTCCGCGGCGATTTCTTTTACCTCCGAGGGGTTGAGTAGAAGCTCCTCTCCCGAATCCTCCTCCAATACTTCCTCCGTCTTTAGCGCCTGTTGTTCCAAATTGTAGCGTGCTTCCACACCCTTATCCTTCACTCCCAATTTAGCCATAACATCCTCCACCTTCACCTCCCTGCCCTGGATTACCGAAAGTATCTCGCCAATCCCTTCTATAATCTCCCGATTTCCTTGAGCTTCTTCCGGATACACCAGCGTTAACGAGAATACTTCTGCAAATATTTCCATTGCCGCCCATTCAACACCGGGAGTATACCAGTCATTACGCAACGATCCCTTGATTTTCACTTTCTTTTCTAAGATTTGAGGAAAAAGAACCGATCCCAGCTCGTAGCACGCTTTCTTGGTAAATTTAATATTTTCCATATTCACACCTTGATCAAGAGCGATTGACGCCAGCTCGGCAACTATCCTGCGATGTCCCTCCACATCCGTTTCATTGGTCAGATTCCTGTCCTGAAGAAATAACCAGCCCACGCCTTCACCTATTTTTTTCCTTATACCGGTTGCATTATAGAAACTCGGGTCCCTGAAATATTTCCCTTCGATTTTTGTCGCCTGGCTCAACACCCTTGCACTCCCATGCGCAACCTTAATCAGGGTGTCAAGGGGATAGCCAATCGGATACATTAAAAAAGGATCGGCAGCGTGCGCGTTTTCGTGGGTGGAAACATAGGTAAACCACTCCGAGTTGGGATCATCAATCGTATCCAATAACATTGTTCTTCCATCCGAAGAAAATCTCCCTGCGGTGTTGAAGTATTCGTCGGCTCGCAATTCATTTACCAGCCTGCTTCCGTTTTCACCGAACAGTAGCTCCTGAATTGCCATTGCCTTGAGGGCATGTGATTTAAAAGCCTCAGACATCTCTATTTTTGTTTTTTTGGCGGGACGGTCCCAAGATACTTTTCCCGCCATCTCAATTCCTGGGACAGTAAGATACCACGGCATCGGTAGCGCAAGATCCTCCCGATATGCTTTTATTTCCTCATATGCCTTTTTCTGCTCGTCGGTTAAAATCTCGTGAATATCCCGATCTTCTCCATCCCTTTCAGGCTCCTGGCCGGTTCGTAGGGCCCCCCAAATATTTACCCCCGCCAACCCTGCCAACGCCACCCCCCTTATAAAATCGCTTCTTGAAAAAGGTTGTGGGCCGGATGCGCTTGATTCAGCCATAATTTAAGGATACACACAGTTCGTAACTTTTCAAGTTTTTTTCCTAACTATAAGTTTCCCGTCCCTCTTTTGGTTTTTTCTCCTCTCTGGTATTATCTAAAAAATGAAAGTGGCTATTGGTTCGCAAAATCCGGTTAAGTTAAAGGCGGTAAAGCTGGCATTTGAGGCGGTCTGGCCGAAAAAGAAATGGGTGGTTACTGGAGCTGATGTTTCTTCCGGCGTTTCTTTCCAACCGATGTCCGACCTGGAAAGCATCAAAGGTGCAACAACAAGAGCAAAGAAAGCGATGAGGCAGATAAAGGCGGATTTCGGTGTCGGGATAGAAGGAGGTCTTCAGAAAACCGGAGGGCGGTGGTTTGACTGCGGTTGGGTTGTCGTTATCGGCAAGAAGGGAGAAGTGGGTATTGCCTCCAGTGTTAAGGCGCATACTCCTTCCAAAATGATGGTTATGGTGAAAAAAGGAATGGAGCTGGGCGACGTTGATGATATTTTGTTTGAGAAAAAGAATTCAAAGCAAGCGGAAGGCCATTTCGGTCTCATCACCAATAACCTGGTTACCCGTACACAAGCATATAAGGATGCTGTTGTCATGGCTCTTTCAAGGTATATCCACCCGGCTCTTTTTGATTAACCAAATTCTTTACCTCTGTTTAGCTAAAAGGTTTTCCTTGAAGAATCTGACGGTTTCTTCCATTGCTTTTGTGAATGCTGAGCCGGTTAAGTTGTGGCCTCCGGAAGGATACTCAAAAACTTTATGGGGAATGGGGTAAGCATCAAGAATCCTGGAAAGGTTCCGGCTGTATTCGATACTCACAACCGAGTCGTCGGCTGCGTGGTGAATCTGGATGCTTCCTTTCACCCCTTCTAGGTAATTGGTTCCGGGAACAAGTTTCCAAAATTCACTTTGGGGGTCAAAATTCCCGTAAGTGTCCGTCAAAAGCTTCCTTTTTTTTGCCCTTTCGGTATTAGTGTCCGGGGGTCGGTAGCTTACGTCCGTTATCCTGTATGTCCTTAAATCTTCATAGGTATAACCGGCTCCGGCCCAGATGACTATCGCGGGAATATCTTTTTTGGCCACAAAACTTCTGAAAACGACATTCCCCGCCATGGAGTGCCCCCAAAGACCGATTCCCCGGGGATTGACGAAATCGGTTTTCCTTAAAGCTTCATACGCGCTTATGGTATCCACTATGTAATCGCCGGAATAGTATGCGCCACTTGCCTGCCCCTCGCTTTTTCCGTGGCCGCGTAAATCTATTTTGAAAACAACAAATCCGTTTCTGGCAAGGTAATCCACGTATTCGTTGTATTTTCCGGTTGTGGTGTAGGTTTCAGGAACAATATATCCATGTACAAAAACCACTGCAGGGTACCCTTCTTTTGGTTTATCGCCTGAGGGAACGGTTAAAAGACCTTCTACTTTAAATCCGTCCGAAGTGTAGTTTGTAAGGTAGGAGGTATAGTTCGCTTTCTTTTCGTACAAAGTCATTTCCCCGAGAGAACTTTCGTAATTTTTTTCCCTCAGGAACGGTATGGTTATTTCCTGGAAAAGAAATGGGGTGGGGGCAGGGGTAAAAAGTGCCGGTATTTCGGGGGTTTTGATGAGAACGGCGTTTCCCCTGTTCCCGAGAACAAGATATCCCACAAACACCAGAGCGGCGGCAACAAGTAAAGCCAGGATTTTCATCGGGCAATAAAAAGGATGGCGTTGGGAATGTTTCTACCGGGGCCTACTTTATACCCTCCAAACCAGAAGGCTGTCGATCCGCCGTCATCCAAGTTTAAGGCGTTGTCCATCCCCATCGCTTTCAATACCCTGGCGGATTCGGCAACTGTCGCTGAATGCACAACCCCTATGTAAACCAGGTTCCCTTTGTTGGCCACAAAGCTTCTACTGCCCTTGCTACCGAGTTTCGGGTCGCTGCTTCCTCCGAAGTTTACATTTCCCCCGGCGACAAGAAGGGGGTAGTTTGAAAGGACTCCGTCAACACCGGTGTCCCGTCCCCATTCCTGGGCAGCTCCGACAAATCTCACATATCCCCCTCCGAAGATTACTGCGGGATTGGTGCTATATACATTGTTTGCGCTGTTGAAATAGTACTTGTTTATGTTCATGACAAGAAAATCAAAAGTGTTTTCCTTGCCGGCGCAGGAAGGATAATCAACGGGGCAGAAATAAGTTCCGTTTATGCCGGCAAAGGCTCCCCTTCTTGAAATATAGGTGGAAAGGGAGAGCGCAGGACAATTACTTGAACAGTCGGATTCGGATGCGGTATCAACAACCACTCGGGTCGTTGATATGTCCGCAACTCCCACGCTTACCGTAAAAGTTCCCGCATCAGAAACCACACTTATCCTCGAATACCCTGACGTCGGGGGCGCGGAAACCGGAGGGGCAGGTGCAACCGATGCCGACGGCTTAGGGGTGGCCGAAACCGACGGCTTGGGAATCGGGG
>Ga0209431_10003785_pt1 | contig 11953 bp, 9 predicted proteins | sample RifCSP13_3_FD_184021 | JGI IMG/M metagenome (GOLD analysis project Ga0209431, IMG submission 184021) | Soil microbial communities from Rifle, Colorado - Rifle CSP2_sed 13_3 (SPAdes) (version 2) | ecosystem: Environmental > Terrestrial > Deep subsurface > Rock core/Sediment | place: Rifle...
CGATTCATGTAGTCGAGGCCGCAAGAGCTGGTGCTCATATAGCCACAATGCCTTACAAAGTGTTTAAGCAACTTGTTAAACACCCTCTAACAGATGTCGGACTTGAAAGGTTTCTCTCTGATTGGGGGAAGAAGTAGGGGCTATGCATAAATTGCCCCTACAGTAAAACCCCCACAATAAGAAATTCCTTATTTCCATCCGCACCAAGTATAGGAGAGGTAATAACACCGAGGATCCTAAAATTTAATTCCTCTAGAAAATTAATGATTCTACTAACTACTTCCCTGTGCTTCTTTTCATCTCTTACAATCCCACCTTTCCCTACCTCACCCTTCCCTACCTCAAACTGTGGTTTTATCAAAGCTATAAGAATCCCGCTCGGTTTAAGTATTTTCGAGACAGGTGGGATAACCTTGGTTAAGGAAATAAATGAAACATCAATTGTACAAACATCAACTAGTTCACCTATATCTTCGGATTTCAAATATCTGGCATTAATTCTTTCCTTAACTACTACCCTGGGATCTTGTCTTAGTTTCCAATCCAATTGACCGTATCCAACATCAACTGCATAGACCTTTTTTGCCCCGTGTTTAAGAAGGCAATCTGTAAATCCACCTGTAGAAGCTCCAATATCTAGCACGACTTTATCAACCACATCGATCCTGAATTCTTTAAGAGCTGCTTCTAGTTTAATTCCGCCACGGCTTACATACCCTAGAGTAGAGTGTTTAACTAAAATTTCTGCGTCCTCTTTTACAATTATTCCCGCTTTATCCACTCGAGTACTGTCAACAAAAACTACTCCAGCCATGATAAGAGTGCGTGCACGAGTTCTGGTAGGTGCTAAACCCTTTTTTACCAAGAGTAAATCAATTCTTTCTTTATTTTTAATACTTTCTACCACCAAGATAAAAGGCCAGGTCCCTTAGAGGACCTGCCTTGTCATCAAAATCTTTTAATGCAAGAAGAGCTTTCTCAGTGAGCTCAAGTGCCATCTTTCTTGCTCTTTCAACCCCGACTAATGCAGGGTAAGTTGCCTTATTCTTACGGGCATCTGCTCCTCTGCTCTTTCCTATTTCGGTTCCCCCTTCGATATCAAGAACATCATCTATAATTTGAAAAGCGAGTCCGAGATATTTTGCGTAACACTTGAGTTGTAAAAGTTGATCCTCATTTGCTCCACCAACCCTTGCACCGGATGTAACGGATGCCTCAATCAAAGCCCCAGTTTTAAGGGAGTGCACTTTCTCTATAAGCTCAACACTCACTTCCTTTCCCTCAAGTGCAAGATCAAAGGCCTGGCCGCTTACCATTCCTTGAGAGCCCGCAGCCTTCGAAATATCTCGTATAATCTCAACAACTACCGTAGGAGATATTACGTTTGAAATCCCTTCCCTAGCAATTAATGAAAATGCATCTGTTAATAAAGCATCGCCCGCAAGAATTGCTAATGCCTCTCCGAAGACACTATGATTTGTCGGTATTCCTCGCCTTAGAAGATCGTCATCCATTGAAGGAAGGTCGTCGTGGATTAATGAATATGTATGTATCATCTCAATCGCACATGCTATTTGAAGTGCCTTGTCTAATGACCCGCCTACCGCTTCTGAGGCGGATATGCAAAGAATGGGTCTTAACCTTTTACCACCTGCCAAGATACTATAACGCATAGATTCCTCTAACTTACTTAATGAGTCAGAAGAATTTGGAAGAAGCTCAAGTAACTTCTTGTCTATTATTTCTTTTAGGCCTAAAAGATAGGGTTGAATGCCTGGTCTCATAAAACTATTCTTCTAAATCGAATTCCTTCCGCGTAACCTCTCCGTTTTGGCTTTCTGCTAAAATCTCGATCCTTTTTTCAACCTCGTTAAGTTTCTTATGACAGAGGATTATAAGCCCCGTCCCCTTTTCAAAAAGTGTCAACGATTCTTCTAATGGTAGATTCCCACCCTCGAGTTTTTCGATAATGACCTTAAGCTCACCTAGGGCTTCCTCAAATGATTTCATACCTAGTTATTTTAGCCTTGTAATTCAAGGTGCACAAGGAGGCTTATCGATTACGGGATAGAAGACTTGCCACAGAGAACACAGAGGAAGAAAAACAAAAATATTTTTTTCTCTGTGAGCTCTGTGGCTATGTTTTTAAATACGTAATCACGTAATTACGGTAAGATCGCAAATACCCTCGCGGGAAAACCCGAGCCTCCTTTCGGTTTTGGAAAGCTAACAATCACTAGTGCCCCTGCTTCCGGAACCTGATCTAGATTAGCAAGGATCTCAATCTGATAGTGATTTGTAGAGAGCACGTAGGTTTCAAGAGAATAGTCATCTTTGCTTGTGGCAACACCGGGGTCGGTATCCGTAGGCTCATGCCCAATTGCTGTGACCTTCCTTTGTTCAAAGAGATATTTTAGAACTTCCATACTCCATCCGGGATAGTGAGAGATTCCATTTTTATCTTTAATTTGCATCGCATCCTGGCTGGGCCATCTTTTTGACCAATCTGTCCTCATCGCAACAAATGAACCTTGAGGAATGGAACCATATTTTTTCTCCCATTCTTTGACGTCTTCCATAGTGATTTGGTAGTCAGGGTTCTTCTCCACTTTCTCATGCACATCAATTACAACAAGAGGCATTACCATTTCTTTTGGATCAATCTCATCAACGGTTCTAAAACCCTTAATGAAATGAGCCGGCGGGTCAACGTGGGTTCCCCACTGACCAACATGCTGGAATGATTCGGCAAAAAAACCAGAGCCCAATTTGCCAACCCCTGGTTCATACCAGAAGAGCGTCTCCCTTTTTTCATCAGGAAATCCCTTCCAGTGGGGTATCCCTGGATAGAAAGCGTGGGTTAGGTCTACAAACTTCTTTGGTCTTATGTGCTGATTATACACCTCCCATAACGTGAGTTTATCTTCGCCTTCGGCTTTAATGACAACTAGTATCAGTAATGCTATCAGGGTAAGAAAATAGATTTTGTTTCGCATAGCTTTCCACCTCCTTTGTGAAAACTAGATAAGCCTGTATCAATTATTTTGTGAGATGTCAATCTGATCCCTAGGCTAACCCCTCGTAACAAATCCCTCAATATTCAATAGGGCTAAAAACTCTATATAGTTGGCTAGCTTAAGTTGGTCAATTAATCATCTAAAGATAAATCACATCCTCTTCATGATACAATGAGATGAATAGAAGTAGGTAATCACGAATATGCCTTGTTATAAGAAAGTTGTTTTTTATATGTTCTTTACCATTTATGCCAAGTTTTTGTGCATACTCCGGCTCATTGAGGAGCTGTTTTAAATAATGAGAGGTTCCATCAATTGAGTGGGAGAGTATACCCGAATACTTATGCTTTATTTGAAGTGGAATACCACCTACTGCAGATGCTATAACTGGCTTCGCTTTCCATAACGCCTCAGACACTGTTAATCCAAAACCCTCTTTTAATGATTTTTGTAAAATTACTGTTGAAGCCCTTTGTAGTGCATTAATTTCTATATCGCTTGACGGAGGAAGAAGGATAACGTGTATATCTCTATCGTCAGCCGCCTTTGATCTTACCCCTTCAAGAACCTTCATGCCCTCCGGATCGTCAGTAGCACCACCACCAGCAAGAACAAGTTGAATGTCTATGTATTTTTTAACCTTCTTATACACCTCTATCACACCTAATGGATCTTTTAAATAATCAAAACGGGAGATTTGAGTAACAATGGGTCTATCCTTATCAATCCCAAGACGTACAAGCACGGAGTCAACCATTTCTGGCATTAGCTCTTTATTCTTATCGCTTAATGGGTCTATTGAGGGAGAGATGAGAATCTGTGGAATGCTGATATCTTTTGAAAATGCTGGGGCAGAAAATACGGCACTGTCGTATTTTTCAATATACGACTTCAAGAAATTCATAATGTCTGGTTGAGGATCCGTGAAATCTATATGGCACCTCCATACCCATTTTTTTCCAATATCCTTTTTCTTCTCAATGAGAGCAATCGGTTGCGGGTCATGGATGAATACTATGTCATCAAAAGAGTTGATCTCTTCGGCATTTTCCCGATTTACTTCCAAGAAGTATCTTAAATCATCAGAAGATATGTCTTCATTCACACCGTGCAAGGCGTTATGAAACTTTTTTGTGATGTTAAAGAATTTCTCATTCCCCTTCATGACATCCCATCTTGCATTAACCCCAAGCTGTCTTAGGAGGGGAACCATCCTTGTGAGAATCTCGGCCACCCCCCCGCCTACAGCGGTCGAATTGATATTTTGAACGGTTTTTTCTTGGAGTTTCTGCCCTAAAATATGTAATTCATCTATTATATCTTGGCCTACTATAACAGCATAATCATTAATGTTTAGCATATTTCCTCACCAGATTAATTATATCCTCCCTTAAACCCTCCAATGTCACATTGTATGGGTCTAATCTTAAGAGATCCTTAGCAAGTTTCTTTTCTCCCATGTTCCTAAACCAATTTGCAAAATCATTCTCATCCCTCTTTAGTCTCATCCGCGCTTCAAACATGTGAAAATAAAGCGAGTTTATGCTTATTTTATTCAATATTTCGATAAATTCTTTCAAATTATGAGCAAAATAAGGTGTTGGTAAAACAAATGTCTTACAACCCATAAAGTAAAACTCCTCCCCATCTTCACAATCAATAATGTGTTTTCCCTTTGATATATAGTTAGTCAAAATCTTGATATATTCCGCCCTCAATTCCTCTAAATTTTTAAAACTAACAGTATCCACACCAGCAAGCGATTCTCCTAACTCCTCTAAACCGAGAACTTCTGTTATCCAGTAGGCAAAATCGTTTGGTGGCTCGGGAGATAGATAGTGATGTTGTTGTAAAAACCTGTGCGTATGATAATAGATAGAAGAGGTAGGAACCTTTTTTAACCCCTCTAAGATTTCAACTGGATTTTTAGCCTTAATTCTAAGCAATTCAATAAGATGCATTTGTGTATAAAAATGAAAAGAGGTATTCATCTTATAATCTCCTCAATTAGTTTTCGTACCTCCATATGGTCACGAAGATTATACTTTGCATAGGATGGAGATATTCCAATTTTGATTGAATACGCTTCTTGCGGGAGTACTTTAAATAGATCCTCGTCAGTCAAATCATCACCTACTGCTAATATAAAATCAAATCTATCTTTCGAAAGGAAATACATCCCAGCAGTAGCTTTGTTAACACCGGCATTTCTAATTTCTACCACATTACTTCCTTGTAGTATTTGAACATCTATATTAGCGGTAAAATGAATTAAATCATCCGTGAGTTCTTTTACCCGTACAGAAGCGTGTTCGGGATCTGAGCTTCGATAATGCCAAACTATAGAAAACTCTTTCTCCTCAATAAATGAACCAGGAAGTCTATCTTCATACATTTTAAGTATTGGTAGTAATAATGGCATCCAATCAGCTTTTAAAGGTTTGATTAACTGCCAGTCCCCGTTCTTTTCCTTTATCAATACTCCATGCTCCGCAACTAAACCTATATTTAGTTTACCAAACCAGTTCTGAAGCGTTTTTCTATCACGACCACTTATTAGAACTACATCTGTGTTAGGTTTTTCGGAAATGTAATTGAGAAGCTTTACAAGTTCATTATCCGGCTTTGCCTTATCTGGGTGCTCTGCAAATCCAACAAGTGTTCCATCGTAATCAAAAAAGATTAGCTTCCTTTCAGCTTTCACAAAGTCTTTCAAGAGCTGTCTTTTTGTGAAAGGATTTAATAGCTTAACATTGAATCTCTTTTTCTCTTCCCTGATATAGAATAATTGTTGAATGAAATCTTCTGCCCAACGAATTACATCATAATTTCGCAATCGATCCTGCATAACCTGATTACGTCTGATCTGCTCATCCCGGTTCATTCCCAATGCTTCCTTTAAGGCTTCTGCCATTTCTTCTATATCGTTTGGATTCAAGATTATTGCCTCACCAAGTTCCTTTGAAGCACCCGCCATTTCGCTAAGGATCAAAATTCCCGTTTTATCTGTTCTAGAAGCGAGGTATTCTTTTGCAATTAGGTTCATGCCGTCCCTTAATGGCGTAATTAAAGCAACATCGCTAACGGTGTATAAAGCAACCAATGGCTCAAAAGATAAAAACCTGTATTGGTAAAATATCGGTGCCCATCCGCCGCTACTAAATCGCCCATTAATTCTTCCAACAAGCTCGTCTATTTTATTTTTCATCTCCGCATAACGTTCTACACCGATACGAGAAGGAACAACTACTAGAAAGAGCGTTACTTTTTTATGCCACTCTGGATTTCTCTCAAGGAATAACTCAAAACTTAGTAAGCGGTTAGCGATACCCTTTGCATAGTCGAGTCGATCTATCGAGAGTATGATTTTACGATCTTTCAAAGTTTTCTTAAGCTTGCCTCTTTCCTTTTGTATCCTTGGGCTACTCGAAGCGTTGTAAAATCTCTCAAAATCTATGCCCATTGGAAAGGTGTCAACCTTCACAATACGATTTTGTACAATAATCTTTCCCAAGTCATGCTCATAACCTATGATACGAAGCACACACCTTAAGAAATATTGTGAGTAATCGTGGGTGTGAAAACCAATTAAATCAGCTCCTAAAAGCCCATTCAAAATATCTGTACGCCATTTGCTAGGAAGAAGACGAAATATTTCGGAGGATGGGAAAGGAATATGGAGAAAAAAGCCTATTGCGACATCAGGAATCCTCTCTCTTAGAAGTTTAGGAAGAAGCATAAGATGGTAGTCATGTATCCAAACTATATCCTCCGGTTTTATAACCTCCATGATCGCATCCGAGAAGGTTTCATTTACGTCTTTATAGTTAATCCAATAATCCTCATTATAGACAACGTAAGAGGGAAAATAGTGAAATAGAGGCCAAATGGTTTTATTACAAAATCCATAGTAAAACTTTTCCATAACCCTCTCAGAGAGGAAAACAGGATAGGCTTGATATTCGGAGGACACCCTTTCTTTAAGCTCTAGCTTCATTTTATCGCTAACCGTAATGCCTGGCCATCCAACCCAAACATATTCGGAGCTACTAAAAGAGGTACCCTTAGACGATTCTAAATATGAACTTAAACCAGTTACTAGACCCCCTACACTTTGTTGAAACCTCAACTTGCCTTCCTTCTCCACAACAGTTACGGGAAGTCTATTTGAAACTATTAATAATCTCTGGCTCATGTCACACAACCTTTATTTCAAACTCTACCAAATAGTATTGCCCTTAATCTTTTGTATTCAACCCCATGGTTTATCTTTAGTTAGCTCTGTTACAAATTTATTTGAGTACAATCTTTAAAGCCTACACCCTCAAAACCCCTCAAACCATCGCTTAAATCCACAAGAGTTATCTTATCCCCTTTCTCAATAGGTAGATTACTTGCGCAAATAATTGGAATTTCAGATTTGCTGCGAACTATGAGAATTGCAATCACGTCAGTGGGAAGAGACAAGTCTTCAATCTTCTTTCCAACAATTGCATCATCTACAGAGCACTCATATAGCTTAAATTCTCTGTGTGCTATCTTAGGATTAACCTCATACATATTTAAAGGTTTTCCAAAGGCGATTTCTAAACCGAGTTTTGTTACGGTCTCTTTATCCAGGCCTTCTTCATTCTGGTTTAAAATAGGAAGTGTGGTTTTTATTCCAAAGTCCTCTTTAGCAAGTCGGCTTACTAGCAGATTAACCTTATTACTTGTTGTAACTGCTAGAGTAGTATCGGCTTCTGTAATCCCTACTTCCTCAAGTTTATCCAGGTCAAGACTGTTTCCCTCAATAGCTTCAAATCCTTCTATATAGGCAAATCTTACGAGATTTTCATTTGTGTCTATAAAACTGGCTTCCTTTCCTTTCATCCTTAAAAGCTTTCCAACTAGCCTGCCAAATGAATCTGCTCCTACAATGACAGTCTTTCGACCCTTGATCAATACCCCTAACATCTTTGCTACACTGTTTGCTGTCATACCTTGAAGAACAACAGAAATGCCTATAGTTAAAAAAACAAGCCCTTGAATTACATCACCACCCTGAAACTCTTTATTATCAAGCTGGATAGCAAATATAGAAGACACAGATGCTGCTACAATTCCCCTCGGAGAAATATAAGACAGAAAAGCCTTTTCTTTCAAATGAAGTCCCGATCCATAAGTAGTAAGAAGAATCTCGACAGGACGTACGATAAAAAGAAGGGCAAGAACTATAAACACTCCACTCCAGCCAAGAGAGGTGATATACTCGAGTTTCAGGTTTGAAGCCAAAAGGATAAACAATATCGAAATTACAAGAATCGAAATCTTTCCTTTAAATTTTCTGAGGGTATCTTCTTCAGGAATGTCCATGTTTCCTATAATTGCCCCAGATGCAACTGCAGCCATAAGACCGGACTCAGCAATCACTGCTTCTGACAGAGCATAAATTCCAAGAGCAGAAGCCAAGATAAAAAGCTCACCAACTTCTTCCATAAGCAATGACCATCTCTTTGCAACCTTACCAATCAAAAAACCACCAATAACTCCAATTACGATTCCAATCCCTAATCTTGCAAATACGAGTGATACTGCGTGAAAGAATGAAGGAGGTTTTTCCAAAATTATTTCAAATACAAATATTGCGATTATCGCACCTATCGGGTCTATAAAGACTCCCTCCGACTCTAATATATTCTTTAGCCTAGCTCCTACTCTAACTCTTCTTAGAAGTGGATTTATCACGGTAGGACCTGTTACAATCACTAGGGCACCAAAAAGAAAAGCCATAGACCAAGATAAATCCATTATGAGTTTCGAGAAAAAAGCTGCTAACACCATTGTGATAAGACCGCCGTATGAAATAAGACGGACAATTACCTTCTGGTGCTTTCTTATCTCGCTTCTATCAAGGTTAAGACCTGCTTCAAAGAGAATTATCGCTACACAGAGTTTTATTATTGCTTCAAATCCATTTCCAAAGACTTTTGGATCAAGAAAACCCAAGACCTCAGGTCCTATGACTATTCCTAAAAACAATAAAGGAACAATGCTTGGTATTCCTATGAAAGCAGCCGCTATTTGTGCCACAATACCTGCAACAATAGCAATGACAGTCATCCAGAGTATGGATTCGTTTCCACTCAAATTAGAATACTCCTCTCTTTATTTTCTCAGATAATTCAGATCAAACAGGGATTGTCAAATATCTTTATGCTTTTAAGCCTTAGATGAATATTACCTTAACATTATTAAATTAGGATTATAATTTTTAGGAATTATTAGTTTTCTGAAGAGAACAAAAAGGTACTCATTTTGTTAATTCTCTTTTGACAAAAGGTATAGCAGGACAGCCGACGAGGCGTATGCTGTCCTGCCAAAGGGAGGTACTGAGAGACGATGGGGCTTTAATAATTCTATAAAGTGAAATAATAGAGAAGCTCTAAGGCAACTGTGTCCTGAGTCTTCTTAAAATTCCCATCGTTATCTTCAAATACACCTTCGTCAGACTGATCATGACGGTACTCTAGACGTAGAAGTAAATTATCGAATGGAGAATACTTAGCAAAAGGCCTTAATTGAAGAGTCGGTGTTAACTCCCAGAGCTGCTGCGCTGTTCCAGTTCTGAACCCATCTTGGTCATCGAAGTATTCACCCCTTAATACTAATCTAACTATTTCATTAAGGTCATAGACGATGTAGCCTGCAACTCCCCACCAAAATACATTCTCCTCTACATCAGTTATTCCGTCTCCGTCAAGATCAAAATTTGCATCCTGCTGCCAACCAAAGTCAAGGTTTGCAATAAGAGCCAGGTTCTCTATTGGAGCAAATGTAGCAACAATGTCAATAAGTTCACGCCATTCCCCGTCTACATTTTGTTCTTCTGGTCCAAAGTATCCCACAACGCCTATAGAAAACTTCTCAAAGTTTAGTCCCACTCTCGATTCGATCGTCTTACCATCGTTAACATCATCAACTGTGTCCCATCCATTGTTTAGTCCAATGATGAAATCAAAAGGAGCAACTGGATAATGAATCCTTATCCCTGTATGTGTAAAGGGTATAGCAAACCCAAATAGAAACGAGCGTGAATAGTTATAGTCATCCTTACTCTCTATGACCTCAGCGCCTGCAAGGGTTACAAACTTTCCCCCATAGATATCTATGCCATTTCCAAAGGGGGCAAGGATGTGTATATATGCTTCTTGAAGGTCAAATTCATCGTCTGGGTCTCCAAGACCGCTTGCTGCAATAACGTCTGCATCCTCACCAAAATCAAGTTTAGCTCCAAACCCTACTAGGTTTACAAGACCTCCTTCAGTTGTTGGAAACCTCCTAAAAGAAAGCTGGAAAAGATGAAGGTTGAACTCATTATCTTCAACATCAAATACCCTAAGTTGATTTAACCCATCCTGGGGTCTATTGAAGTTATATTCGTAAGCGAAATCAATATAAAAACCCGGATGTATGCTCTTTATAAAATTAACTAAATCGCTAACTGCACCCTTTTCTTCACTACTAACTTCCTTCGCCTTTTCTTCGCCACTAAATTCCTCCACCTTTTCTTCACCCTGCTTTTCTTCCTGAGCATAAGCAACCTCCCATGAGAATAAAAGAGCCAAAGCAGTAATGGCAATTAGGTTTATGGCAGTCTTTCTTTTCATCTCGCTCCTCCTTCTAATATTTTTATTGTCAGCCACTATTATCACAGTTTTAGTTAACTGCGAATTATAATCGTTTGTCACCTATTTTTTTTCTTCTGTCTGATCTAAAATAGCCTTTCCCAGTGCCTCTGCTCTTTTCTCAGTCATAGGAATCATTGGATACCCCGCAGTTGAAAACATACTGGAAGTTAACTGAAAGCCTGAATAAGCAACCTCCCCATGCTCACGTATATCTAAGCCTTCGATTTCCTCCTCTTTCGATACCCTTAGCCCCATGATAACCTTGAGAATAGAAAGGAGTATAAACGTACCAATAAAAGCAAAGGCCCAGGTCGCAGCCACTGCAATAAACTGCACCCAGAGTTGCTTGGGATTGCCAAAGAAAAGACCGTTGTTCCCGGCTGAGTTAATCGCTGTTGAGGCAAAGAGACCTGTTGCAAGTGCACCCCAGGTTCCACCAATACCATGCACCCCCACAACATCGAGTGAATCATCGTAACCTAACCTCGTCTTCACATTACAGGCTGTGGAGCAGAATACGCCTGCACCAATTCCAATGATTATGGAGGATATAGGCCCAACAAATCCCGACGCAGGGGTGATTGCTACTAGTCCAGCCACAGCTCCACTGGCAGCCCCCAGAACCGTAGGCTTACCTCGAAATATCCAATCCATGAGCATCCATGAAAGTGCTCCTGCTGCTGTTGCTGTATGGGTTACAACAAAGGCACTGGTAGCTAGTCCACCTGCTGCAAGTGCACTCCCTGCATTAAATCCAAACCACCCTACCCATAGGAGTGAAGCACCAATAATGCTAAAAGGAAGGTTATGAGGGGGCATAGCTTCACGTCCGTACCCAATCCTCTTGCCAAATATAATGGCAGCTGCGAGTGCAGATACTCCAGAACTTATATGCACTACTGTGCCACCAGCAAAATCCAAGGCACCTAGCTTTCTAAGCCATCCACCTACTCCCCATACCCAGTGAGCCAATGGATCATAAATGAATGTTGCCCAGAGTAGTATGAAAATAATAAACGTGCTGAATTTAGCACGCTCTGCAAACGCACCAGTGATTAGTGCGGGAGTTATAATTGCAAACATCATTTGGTAGACCATAAAGGCCTGGTGTGGGATAGTAGCGGCATATTCGGGGTTAGGATCGAGTCCAACACCTTTTAATCCGAACCAAGCAAGACTCCCTATGATTCCCCCCTTGTCTGGGCCAAATGCAAGGCTATAGCCCCAGAGCACCCACTGAATACTAATCAGACCAACGATGATAAA
>Ga0209431_10003786_pt1 | contig 11951 bp, 6 predicted proteins | sample RifCSP13_3_FD_184021 | JGI IMG/M metagenome (GOLD analysis project Ga0209431, IMG submission 184021) | Soil microbial communities from Rifle, Colorado - Rifle CSP2_sed 13_3 (SPAdes) (version 2) | ecosystem: Environmental > Terrestrial > Deep subsurface > Rock core/Sediment | place: Rifle...
CCTCTTCTCTTGGACTCCACGCGTCGAGATGATGATGCTCATGCAGGTCAGACCCGCCTCTGTTTTCTGTAGTTCCGAGACGTCGAGCGTGCTCACTGGAAAGCCTTCCTTCTCCAGAAGACTGTGGGTTCGCGGAAAACAATCCGGTAGAAGCACGACGCCTCCAATAGCCAGTGTGTTCGCGGCTAATGACTCACTCTTGTCGACTGCAATCACATCACGTCCATCGAAGACGTTCGTATCTACCAATGCCGGGTTCGCCAATATCGTGTTGCGGCCTATATAGGAGCATCCTGTCTTTAGGTGAAGGCAGCCGCTGGTCGCAACACTTCGGACTTCGTACCCGTACGGGCCGAGGATGCGCTTTAGTTGATCTACACCCTCCGCGTTAGTCCTCGATGATCGTCCAACGAACAAAGTGCGGCCTACCTTTAGGACATCTCCTCCGTCCAGAGTCGCCGGTGCACGAATAGACCCTAATGGACGAAATGACTCGATAACCGCTCTGACACTATCGGCCTCTTGCCTTCGACTCTCCGCACCCATCCTTGAGATTACAGCGATTTCATCTAGCACAACAGCCACGTCCTCGACGAATACTGAGTCGGGCAACTCCGGCTCTCCCGGCAAAGACATGACAGTCAGTCCCAACCTCGTTAGGCACTGCTCATACGCCAGATGCTGCTTGCGTGCCTTTTCGACGTCGATCTCTCGACGGACGAAGTGCGTTAGCTCACATTGATCAAGCCGGGGCCCAACCTCGCGCGTAATCGCAATGACCTGATCAGCCACCGTCGTCTCCTGCAATCGCGTCATTTTCCACTTCGGTATCTGTCAAGACCGTCACCTCTATCGGTTGCCAGCGTCCTCCCTGGCTCCGGTATTGCTCCAGGAGATGTTGATTGTCTTAAGGTCCACTTCGCGCTCCTCGCGGAGCCTAGCTCTTAAGAAACAACCTCCGCTTGGTCGAGCGGCACAAGTTGGAAACCGAGGGCCCGCGCTTTCGCGTGGAGTTTTGTCACTAGCCGCTTTTGGTAACGAACCTGAGCGGCAGCGAACCGGCTTTCATCAAACCTCTGCCGGGTGGTTATCAAGTGGTAAATAATGCGCGCGAGTTTATGGGCAGCCGCGGTGATGGCTTTGGGGGCGCCAAGCTTGGCCCGCATGCGGCGATAGAAATCACCGAGAGCACTCTTGCTGTGGGCCAGGGACTGAGCGGCCAACCGTAATGCCTTGGCGGCTCGGCTCTTGACTTTGCGAGTTCCGGTCCACAAAACCTTGCCCCCGCTGATTTCATTGTCCGGACAGAGAGCCATCCAGGAAGCAAATGCTGAGGCGCTCTTGAACTTATTGAAGTCCGGGCCAATCTCGCCAAACAGAGTCTGAGCAATGCCCACATGAATACCGGGAACCTTCGTCAGATCCACTCCAAAGACGCGCTTGAGTTGAGCGCCGAGACCTTGATCGCTTTGCTTGCTTGGCGCTGTTTTGACTGCCGTTTCGCTGACAGAGGCTGGGTGATTGCTCGCCTCCCCCTGGTCATCGGGTGTAGGCGACTTGCTCGCGGCCTCAAAGTCCTTAAGCCACTGGTGAATCTCCCGGTCGCAATCCGCGATCATCACTTGATAGCTGCGGTAAGCATTTACTGATTGGCGCAGCGTGAAGATGTGCTCCGGCCGATAATCACCAACCAGCGACTTGGCGATCACTTCGGCACTGGCTTTGATACGCGTGTGCCGCAGTTGGGCCAATACTTGCGGATCCCGTTCATCGGCCAGAATCGCATCGATGATCGCCATCCCCGTCAATCCGGTAATGTCACTGATCACGTGATGCAGTTGCAAATTCATCTGGTCCAGCGCCTTCTGCATGTGATGCACATGAGTGGCCGCCATTTGTACCAGACTCTCGCGATGCCGCAGCAGAGAGCGCACGGCACAAACTTCTTGGGCGGGACGATATGAAGCTTTCAGTATCCCCACCGAATGCAAGAATTGCAGCCATTGGCAATCGCTCACATCGGTTCGCCGACCCGGCACATTCTTCACGTGACGAGCATTCACCAGATAGACCGCAAAACCACGCTCCTCCAGGATCTGAAACAACGGAATCCAGTACACTCCGGTCGATTCCATGGCCACGGTTTCGATCCCGCACTGCTCCAACCAATCTGCCAGCGCGTAAAGATCCTGCGTGAAAGTGGGAAAGGACCGCACGTACTCTGGATCGCGATCTGCCGGCACCGCCACAAAGGTCTCAGTGGCCCCGATATCGATCCCTGCCGCGTTCGGTCGCATTACTGGTAACATTGCCTGGTCACTCTGCTTTTGCTGCTTGCGTTTTTTCGCCATCGTCTCCTCCTCAATTGGACGACGGCCCGAATCGCACAAAACGGGCATTCTCTTAATCGGGATCGCCGCGGACTCCGCAACCGCTGAGTCCCCGCACGTCACCACTGTATTGAGCGCGAGACTCGGAACCATGCTAGCTACCGGGCTTGATAGCTCCATTGCTCGGCCGGTCTTAACTGCCGCCGTCTGGCGCGATTATAACCGCTCAAGCTCCCACTCCGTTTCTTGCCTGCAATGACTTCCATCGGAAGTCTCCCCGCTAGCTAGGGTTGAGGTTATTTATTCTCAGGCATACTTCCACATTTATACACGCCCGCTCAAAAGGCGTCCATGGATTTTGCTGATTCACGCAGAATAGTGATCTGTTAAGAGGTTGCCTAAGGTCGAGAAGTCAGACGGGTATCTATCCAATCCAAGATCCTCGTGAGCAAGTCGCGCTGATTTTCTGGACGTGTGACCAGGTGTCCCTCGCCCTTATATATAGCGAGTTGCGTGTCGACTCCCTGTTTTTTCAAGGCCGTATACATAAACTCGTGATGATAGAGGTTCTCGACCCCGCTGCCGCAACTATAGTCCCCGCTGATAAAGAGCGTTGGCGTCGTGACTCCCTTCACATACTCCGTGGCGGAATTCTTCCGGTAGTTCCCGGGTACCTCCCACGGCTTCCCTTTGAACAACCACTCCTCGATGCTATTGCCTCCGACCCTCAGTCCTGTCGCATAAGACATGGACAAGTCGGCCATCCCTTCGTAGGAGACGGCAACCTTGAAGCGCTTCGTGTGCGTGATGATCCAGTTGGTCATAAGCGAACCATAACTATGACCGATCACACCAAGCTGCTCCGGGTCCGCTATTCCCAGATTAATGACATGGTCAACACCGGACATAATATCGTCCATATCGCGGTCGTTATAATCCTGCTTCTCTCTGGCCTTTAGAAATGGTTCCCAACCAGACACTTCGCTGCTGCGGTAGTCCGGCAGGAACACCGCGAAACCTCGCGCTGCCCACATCTGCCATTCCAATGGTGAAGAATAAAAGATCTCTCCACGAAGACTAACACCGCCTACGGGCCCGCCGTGTATGCTGACCAGCAATGGGTACTTTTTGCCTCGTTGATATCCAAGAGGCTTAACAAGGAGCCCGGCAATCGCAAGTCCGTCGAGGCTCTTCCAGCGGATTTCCTCCACTTTGCTGAGCGCGAGCGTTTTCAAGTCCGGACCCAGATCAACCAGTACACGTTCACCAGTGCCATCCGCATTTGCCACTCTTACCTCTGCTTTTCCATAGGTGTCCTCTGTGGTCCAAAGCAAACGTTTGCCATCCGGGGAAAGCGTTACGTCGGAGGCATTGCGCAGCGCAGATGTTAACCGCTTCATCTCGCCCGTAACACTTACAGAACAGATCTGCGTAAAGACCCCTTCTTTGCAACTGAAGTAGATCTTTCCGCTATCCGGCGACCAGATGGGCCCGGATGCGACAAAGATATTCCTGGTCAATTGATGAACAGATCCGCCGTCGACAGGAATGGTTGCGATGTTCCAGTAATGAGGGTAGACGACGTTGGTGGGATCGTAGGTGAACGCGATCTGTTTACCATCCGGAGAGATAACCGGCCGCAGGTTCGTCACTCCGCTGTCTTTTATTAATGTGCGTACCTCGCCCGACGGCACGGAAACAGCAAGCACCTTGCCAGTCACGTCGTCGTTCTTGTATTCAAAACTGCCGACTGAAGTAAAGAGAAAAGAGTTCCCATCAGGAAACCAACCTGGACCTGCAAACCGATAAGGCCCGGAGGTCAATTTCCGTTGAGAGCCTACTATAGTATCCACGACCCACACTTCCGAATCGGGCGGCACGTCCTCCGGGCCGCCTACGACAAGCACTGAAACGGATTCGCGATCTGCCGGACAGTTCTTTTTCGAAGGCGTGGCGGGCCGATATCCGTAGGCGATACGCTGCGAATCAGGCGACCAACTGAAACCAATACTAGAGCCTTCTCTGCTAGGAGGAAGAGAGACGAGATTTTTGATTTTCCGTCCTTCAAAGTAATAGACAGAAAGTGCCCCCTCTCCTGAGACGTAAGCGATGGCCGATCCATCGGGAGAGGGTCTGGGGTTCGAACCCTGGACCAGTCGTTCACACTTTCCCGTGCCGACATCCATTATTTGGATCCACGTGGTCCTTTTAGATCCCGGTTGCCCCGGCTCCGGCATTGCGAAGACCGCTTGCCGTGAATTCGGCAGCCAGCGTAGTGAAGGAACCTGTGGCCTTGAAGAATAGTCGGCGAACAGTTTTTCAGGAGTGACAATTACTCTGTTTGATTCAAGCCCTCCAGTGCTTGCTCCTTCAGCAAGCGGCGAGGTTGTTTGTCCCGCCACCGGAAGTGAAAGGGACAACAAGAAAAAGATCAAATTGATCAGTCGTCTCAATGTTGGACACGACCGCCATCCGTGCTTCGTGCACCGGACCGGCAAACTATTCATATTTACGCTTCCCCTGAAAATATTCTTGATGCCAGCACCTCGGATCAGAACACGAATTTCAACGCAAACTGCATTGAGCGTGGTCCACCAATTTGATAGCGAGGATTGAAGCCGGCAGTACCGCCGCCTGCAAGGGCAGTTGCCAATGTCTGGGTTGACTCTCCGAACTGTGCACTTGTAAGGGTCCTCTGAGGATTCCCAAAGTTCGGATGGTTGAAAAGATTGAAGGACTCACCGCGGAACTGGAGCTTCACTCTATCAGTCAATCTGAACTGACGATGCAGCGCCAGATCCACTTGATTAAAGGGAAAGGCTCTGAGCGCATTACGTCCTAAACTCCCCTGTCGAAGGACAGTCGCCGGTGGCGCGCAGAACGGACCTTTGCACCCCACGCCACCTTGATTCGGAGTGTTATTAAGAACCTTCCCACCAGGATATTGCGGCCCTGTCAGGTAAAGCGGAATTCCAGGAATTAGGTCGGGACGAATGCTTGCAGTGAGCACTTGGCCGTTGACAGTGGTACTGGTCCTTGCAACCAGATCTACTGGAAACGCCGATCGGGCTCCGAAGATTGTGTCGACCGACCAACTGCCCAGGATAGCTTTGCCAGCCTTGCTCTGAGAAGGAGACGGAATGTTGTATGTGATTGCGGCATTAAAGATATGGTGAACGTCGAAGTCAGACGATCCACGGTTGGCATTCGGATCAAACTGCCGGACGGTTGTCGCCGAGATGTCAGTCGAGGCAGTGTCAATAGAGTGGGACCAGGTATATGACACTAACGCCTGGAGTCCATCTGATAACCTCTGCTGAAATTGCATCTGAAGGGCGTGATAATCCGAAGTGTCACCATTACTGATAGAGCTGACAAAGCCTCGGAAAGTGGGATTCACATTATTGGTACTTAGCTGTAGCAAAAGACGTCGGCCGGCCGCTGCGACATATGCCGCTGACAATGCACGCTTCGAGCCCAATGAGTGTTCGACTGCCACATTCCACTGATAGATTCGCGGCAGTTTGAGTTGCGGATCAAAGGCCGTGATCCTGGAAACAGGAGGAGTAGACACTATTGGCGCCGCTGCTGCGTTGGCGGCGCCCAGCGGATATGGCACAGAGGTCATGGTCACTACACTTCCAAAAGGAAATGTTTGTACGGAGACCATATTTCCGGCGGAAGCTGTTCCAGTATCGTAAAAGATGCCGAAGCCCCCTCTCACCACGGTATCGTGGCCCGGCTTGTCTGATAGTCGATAAGCCAGACCAAAGCGAGGCGCCAGGTTGTCGTAGGTTGTTTTGTACAAAGCAGTCCCGCGCGGCGCCAAGGCCATGGCTGCGAAATTGTCAAACCCGATGACGGCAAACGGTTCATGTCCATTTTTTCCTGTAGGAGCAGGGTTAACATCCCATCGGAAGCCATAGGTCAACGTCAACCGCCGATTGATCTTCCAAGTGTCCTGTCCGTACGCAGAGAAGTTACCGAAAAACAGATCAACACTTAGATTGCTTGAGACTGTCGCAGATGAAGCAATTCCCGCGTTGATGGCATTGAAATCATTGAATCGTACCAACTGGTCATAGGGACGAGGGCCGAAGCTTGGCGCTAGTCTGCGGTAGTCGACGCCGAACTTCATTGAGTGCGCGCCTCGAATTATCGAATGATTATCCAGAACATTAATTTGGCATTGGGGATTGTCAACGTTGTACCCTGCACTGAAAATGAGGGAATTAGGGAGAATACCCGTAATCAGCGCATTTTGAAGGGAAAAGGGCGAAGGAAAGAAAAATGAATCTGGTGGTAAGACGGCACCGCCAAAGGTATCCAAAGTAATAATGCTCTTGCCGGCCGTTTTACTGTAGTTGAACCGGAACTCATTGCTGCTGTCTGGAGAGATGGCCCACGTGGTACCAAAAGTCAACGTGTCCGTTTTGACCTTCGTCTGCAAGACGCTGTTTATGCCACCACCCGAGCCAGCGCGCGCGTTAAGCTCAGACGGTCCATGGTTGTATCTCCCGAAGAGAGTCAGCTTTGAACTCAGGTTATGATCGACTCGGATGCTGGTGGCATCCAAGCTGGAAGGGTCGGCGAAGTTTGCATTGAACTCAGCCAGGCCATTTCCGAAATCTCTTCCGTTGGGCAATGGATACGCGTTCAAAAGAGGACGCAATGAGGCTGATGCGTTCAGACGTGAAAGCAGCGTTGGAACGTTGGAGCTCAACACTCGCGGCTGGCGCAAACGCAGGCCTTCATATGAGAAGAAGAAGAAAGTCTTGTTCTTGATGATGGGACCGCCGAACACTCCGCCGAAGTCATTCTGGCGAATTGGCGGTTTGCGAAGACCTCTCCTGTTGGCAAACCAATCATTTGCATCGAACACCTCGTTGCGAAAGTATTCAAAGAGGTTACCGCTGAACCTGTTCGTCCCCGAGCGCGTAAGGATTTGCACCTGCGCGCCTGGCTGGCGTCCGAATTCAGGAGCGTAGGTTGAGGTCTGGATGCGAAACTCCTGGAGTGCATCAACCGAGACGAGGTTGTTCGTGCCGCCCAGTGCGCTTGTGGCCGGTACAGAGCCTCCAGCGGCTTGCCCCAGACCGTTGCCAATGCTGACAGAGACGTTTGCGCTGACGCCGTCAACAGTAAAATAATTGGTGTCAGGGCGCTGGCCGTTTACACTAAATTCCCCTTTTTCACCGAACGAGGATGGCGTAGTAATTACTCCAGGCGTGAGCGCTATCAACGCGTTGAAACTCCTGCCGTTTAGCGGAAGGTTTTCTACAAACTGCCGATCCACAACTGTGCCCACCGCTGGTGATTCGTTAATCAACCCAGCTTCGTTGGTAACCTGCACAGTCGCGTTGATATTGCCAGCCTTCAACTGAATCTGCAGCGCCTTCTGATCGCCAACGTTGAGCACGACGTCTTTGATCTCGATCGGAGCAAAGCCCTGGTGGGTCACGGTCACGACGTAGGTCGCAGGCGGCAACGACGGGAAGAGGTAAGTGCCCTGGTCGTTACTGGCCGTCTGCCGCTGCAGTCCCGTCAGAGAATTTAGGATTCGCACGTCGGCTCCCGGCACGACCGCGCCATTCTGATCTACTACGAGGCCGCTGAGTCTAGCGGAGTTTGATTGCGCGCGGGCTGTTGATGCGCAGATAATCCACAAAGCGATACAAATGACTGCGATCAACGTTCCGAAGGAACTATTGCGAACGAGAAGTCTTGGCGATTTCATTCTGTACTCCTTTTGCCGCTTTGCGGTTTTTGAGATTCGACAAACGCAAGCTTGTCGGACTTAACGGGCCTTAACTGCCTCGTGTTATTCGTGGACAGTTTTCAATTTCTGAACTGCCCTATCAATCTTCGCGGCCAGGCTCTCGGCCCGCGCCAACGAGCGCCAAAAGTCTGGGCTATTAACCGCGACCGAACTGGCTCCAGAAGAGATCGAAAACGATGATCTGATCGTCTCGTCGTTCGCCGATACCAGTTGAGCAAGCGTCGTCGCGGCCCGGCTGAGGCCAGCCTCGTCGGTAATGTCGAATGAGTCAGCCTCCACGAGCGGCGCGCGAATATTGAACAGAGCCTCCAAATCCTGTCTCACTGTCGCGCTTTGACGCTGAAAGCTTTCAGCGTGCGCGCCGAGCATTTCCAGCCACTTGGTTCGCGATTCGCCGCTCAACGTGCGTAGGTCGTCAGGCGAGAGCCGGTTCGCGAGACTTTTGAGAGCCAGCACGCGCAGCAGTGCTTGATTGGATCGGTTGAGCGTACGCGTCGCCAAAGCGTTGATCTCTTCTGCGACTCGCGAATCCGGCACACCTCGGGACAACAAGTAACGGCGCACGTCAGCATGCGCGGGAATTACCTCAGCCGTGTTTATCGTCAGCGACTGTGACGGAACAATTTCCTCAGTGCCGCTCTGTGATGGCGTCCTGGAGATGCGCCGCTGCGTTTCGGTCGCAGTCTCAATCTGGATTACTACTGCCAAGTTATTCGCAACGGGCGCCAGTGAATGGAGAATCTCTTGTTTGCGTTGGTCAGTATTTACAACTGCCTGGACCAACAGCTTTCCCTCTGCAGTGCGCGTGACCGTTGCCTCCTGCCCAACGTCCGCCCCAATCTGGTGAAGGAATCCAATTACCTGCACCTCCAGCTCGGTCGTTGCCATCACACTCGCCGCTCCAGGCGGTTGAGACAACGACGTCTCGGACGACTTTGGACTGGTTTCGTTGACGTTGGCAGTCAAGCCGAGCAACTCAGCATCGAGCTCGAACATTGCAGGCGCCACCGCATTCACTGGTCGCTGCTCGAAGCTGATCTCAGAGAAGGTGTATTTGCGAGCGTCGTTACCGGACTGCACAACGAGTGTCTGCTTAACTGGCCTCAGGTCGGCACGACGGAGCTCGAGCGCCGCCGATGACAGGCCTCGGACGTTTCCAGTGGCTTCAGCACCTCCCGTGATGACGTAGGAGTCCACTCTTTCTTCGACGCGTGCTCTTTCAATGTTCGTGATGAACGACCTGAAAGCCTCCGCTGACAGTCCGAGTTGCCACGCATTGTCTGGACCGATCGTGGGATGGGCTCCGGAATCCGACTGCGATTGAGGACGCGCGCCGCGCCGGTAGATTGTTTGCGAACCGCCCTCGCGGTCCCACTGTCCTGAAATTAGAAATCCTTTTTCGTCGTAAACGCGCAGCGTTTTGATCTTCCTTTGCGCACTTTGCCAGATCTCAATCCTCCGCTTCGCAATCAGTTCGTCACCTGCAACCCGGCGCTCCTCGAAGTTGACTGTTCGGTGCAGGACTGCATCAGTCTTGCCTGCAATCGCCCGCTCGGCTTCAATGGAGCTTTCCAGCAATTCAGCTGCGGAGACTTCTGTTGGGGCCGATGACCAGAACAACAGGAATCCTGCAATCAGAGCGACCGCGATTAGCGCAGTCACGGTTGCCGGCCGCAGCCAAAAATGCGAACCCACGACCTTTCTCCACGACGCCGATTGACCGCGCAGAAACCCGAGCTCTTGAAAGGCGCCTTTTGATTGATCGGCAACCAACACTTCCGATGAGCCGGATTCAGCCCGCTCTGCGGTATCGGCCTTCATTAGGGGGTCCAAATAAACGGCGTGCAGAGCGGGCCAGGAATTAGAAAAGTTCAGACTCAAATCAAGCTGGCGTCCATCACTGAGACTAACGTGCGCTTCCTGAACCAGTGGGCGATCGGGTGGCGGCTCTACATCCAGAAACAACAGCCTGACACCCTGCTCGCTGAAGACCTCAACAAAACTGATCTTTTCGTCCAGTTGCACCGATTGACTTTGCTCGCTGCGCTCGGAGCCTATCTTCAACGAACTAAGGACGAAGCCGTTGATCGAGAAAAGCAATTCGGTGGGCCGATGCTCGAAAGTCTCTCGGGCGCGACGCTGAACGGTTTTCGCAATGTTTTCCATAACTCTAACTTTGCCCCTTCTCTCGGGCATCGGAGGCGACACTCCTCGCTGCGGGTCCGAGCATGTCCAGAGGAAATCGTTCTGCTAGCTGGGGCAGCGCCAGCACCTGATTGACCAGATCCAGACATTGGGGGCAACTGACGATTTGCTCGAGTAGGGAGCTGTCCAACGCGGACGATTTTCGAGATCCGTAGATGGTTTTGATCTGTTCCCGGGGAAGGCAGACGCGATGCCGTGTTTCAAAGATCTGCCGGCGTGATGCATTCATCACACTGTCTATCGTTTGCCCGAAGGTGACTTGCGGCTCCGCTGCCGTGCCCTCATCCATGAAGTTCAAAGAATGGGGATCTTCGATATAGAGTTTTGCCTCTCGTCGCGCTATTCGTAGCCAGTCATCCACGGCGCTGCGTGGTCCGATCAAGATCTGTGCGATCTCACTCGGGTAATAACCATGAAAGAAGCGCAACAAGAGGACGCTGCCTGCTTTTGAGCTGTGCTTGCGAATGCAGGCGTACCGGCAGATCAAACGCAATTCGTCCTGGACGCGAATCTGCGCGCCGAGGTCAATTGCACGGAGGCCAATCTCCAGCGAGTCATAATCCACCAGAAACGAAGAGCAGTACTGCAGGCGGGTAGCACGCCGGAGTTGGGACATGTGCAGCTTGCGCACCATTCCATATAAATAAGCGTCGACATTACCGATGCTGCGCAGGTCGGGGCGGGCGACAGTGAATTGAATGTAGGCGTCGTGAACTACATCTTCAGCAAGTTCTTTGTTGCGACCGGTGAGTTGCAGAGCCTGGCGCAGCAGTCGCTCATAGCGCTGCATGAATAGATCTTCATGCCTTTCTTCTTGCGCGGCTGTGGCTCTGAGGAACTTTAGCAACATAGAACACGGACGCTGCGGGCTCTATACATATGTTGCGCGAGATGGTGCCGATCTGGAATGGTGTTCGGGAATTATTTGCAGTGGAGAGTGAATTTTTCGTGGGTGAGCTTGGAGTGCGGTGGCAAGGAGCGCCAGCGACGTGCCGCCGCTTTGCATAGAGTTGTATACGCCGAAGGGTATGGTCCGCTTACCCCCCTCCTTAAATCTACTCAAGACACCACACGCTTCAGCGTCGTGGAGCTTCACTTTCGGCCTAACTGTCTCTCACGAGGCCGAAAACGTTACTGACCACGTGGTGCCTTGGGATTCCCGCTCCTGGTCATACGGTGATTGGATCTACGTTACGGTTGGTTAGGTCGAAGTTGAAGGCTCCACAACGCTGAAGCTATCGATCGGAGTGAGGTGCATAGCTTGTAACGTATCGTTTGAACAACCTCACAGGCAAGCGAACGGTGGTGAAGGGCCAGGTTGTGGTGGCTGCAAGAATTCTTGCTGCGCTGTCTAGAAGGCTTGCTTGAATCAATGGCCGCGCTGATACGCTCTCATGGACCAACAGGATCCTACACACGGGCAGTGTGTAGTGCCTTTCAGATCCGACCTATAACAGCTGCGACCCTCCCCCTTGGTCTTTCAATGGTACCAACTCAGAACGTGGGTGGGATTTTTCGATGGGTCCGCTGGGGCTCGTCTGTAGGTGGGATCTGAACAATCGACCCACTCCCGTGGGTGGGATTTCTGTGGCCTCTGAAGTGCTTTGCTGGGGCGGGTCCGCCGCCAAAAAAAGCAG
>Ga0209431_10003794_pt1 | contig 11939 bp, 14 predicted proteins | sample RifCSP13_3_FD_184021 | JGI IMG/M metagenome (GOLD analysis project Ga0209431, IMG submission 184021) | Soil microbial communities from Rifle, Colorado - Rifle CSP2_sed 13_3 (SPAdes) (version 2) | ecosystem: Environmental > Terrestrial > Deep subsurface > Rock core/Sediment | place: Rifle...
TCCCGGTGGCGGCGGTAGTCTTCGGGCTTCTGCTCTATTTTGTACCGATCGCCATGCTGGTTCTCCCGCCGATCCTCTTCGGAGTTGCCTTGTGTTTTCCCAAGAGTAACCGGTATAGGAAGCTCGTGATAGTCCTCGCCAGCGTCCTGCTGACGCTCTGGGTGGTCTGGATAATCGCAGAAGCCCTGACCGTACTTCCGAACCTGCTCTTCTGGTAAGGTCCATAATCTGTTCTCACTAAATCCTAGTCCTCACGACTGGGGTTTTTCTTTTTCCGCGGAAAAGAGGGGTTTAACTTCTGATAATCTCGTGCTCGAACCACTGTTCCTGGAAATTGATGCTCTTCTCTATCTTCTCGTCAGTCATGTTTTCCTTTCCAGCAGGGACAACCACCAGCTTGTCGTCGTCATCCTTCAGCCGGTGGATAATTGCGATGCACCGGCCGGTTGCTTTCTCCAGCGGCTGATCAACTCCTAGGTAGTAGGCGTCGAGATCCTCCCCGTCCGGAGATTTAACCCCGGTGATGTAGCCGTAGTTCGATTCGTACAGAAAATCGTGTTTGGGGTGTTTGCTACCGAGGGGGCGATCGATAGTAACTTCCACTTCCTTTCCCAGAAACTCTTTTGCCAACACGAGAGATTCCGATCCACCCATTACTGCTCTATTTTACGCTTCAGCGGAAAAGAAGAAGGTTCAGTGCTGGTGGTTGATACTATGGGCTTATAAAGTTATAATGGTAGTATCGATTCTCAAACCTAAACAGAAAGGAGAATCTCGATGGGATCTGAAGGAGTGGAAGAGGTTTGCGTCGTCGGTTTTGGCCGCCCTTGTGATCTATACGTCTATGTGACTGCCGCACCGTCCGCCGCGACTAGAAAGGTCCGGATCGTTCCGAGCTGGTTCGATAGGCCGGGTGTTCTGCGAGTGCAGTTGACTTCGGTTCATCCCTCTGAATCGGTGTACGTGGTGAACCCCGAGGCTCTACCCTTCAACACCAAGATACGTCTGTTGGGTGTCCCGCCCTGTCCTAGGTGTGGGGGGTTTCTGCGGGGGGATGAGGACAGCAGTTCTTTTGGTTGCGACTACTGTCGAGTTGTCTTACCTCGGGATTATCTCGAAAGCGAGTACCAAGGAAAGCGGTGGCAATCGCTTCGGAGTTAGCTGACAGCCTCGGATAGGAAGATTCTCTTCCCCGAGGCTTTTTGTTTTGAGCGGAAAAGAAGAGTTTTGGTGTGCGATAATCCTTTTCAGGAGGAAAACGTGAAGAACAACGAGTGTACGATCTACATTTCAACCCGGCGCGGATCAACCCAGACCTACCGCAAGGTGGGTGATGGATGGACCCAGACCACGGCGAAGGGGGTGGTTCGCTCGATGACTGCCGAGCAGCTGTTGTCGCACATCCTGCCGCCGCTCGCCGCCGGCAACAAAGGCCGCGCCAGCGTTAGTGTGGTTAAGAAGTAGCGTACTTCTCACTCAGGCCCTTGCGTTTTGCGCCGGGGCCTTTTTATTTTAAGCGGAAAAGAAGGGTTAATTACGGGACTTGTTGTATCCTTCCCTTAGCTCGGTAAAAAGACCCCCCAAAGTTGTCATTTTACCTGCCACTTGGACATTCGCGTTCCAAATCGTTGAGTTAAATGCGGCCTCGCCTTCGACAGAGACCGTTGATGTTTTCATGAAAATATCTACGAGATGTTCAATAGCCTCTGGTGCTTGCGCCCCGTCCCTCTTCAGGATGCTTAAAGGCGTTTCGATTTCCCACACCCTATCTTTGTGGCGTAGAGTATTGAAGTCCTTCCTGTTTTTTAAATTGCCTAACCCCTCCTCAATTTTTCCTACGATTTCATCAAAATTCATAATCGGATCACCTCTTTTCAAAAACACCCCGCTTTGGGCAGGGGCTAACCGCATTGTAGACCTGGAAATGAAAACTGTCAAAAACCTCTCTACTCAATATCGTTATAGCTCTCGCACTGATTGCAATACAAAACGATGTTGTGGATACTGCCCCTTGCGACACCTTCTCCCAAAGTAGTACCACAGTCTCCACACAACAGATTGTCTGATCCCCCACCTCTTATGATTGTTGTGCCTGCTTCCTTTGCAAGTTTTATTATCTCTCTACTACCCTCCTCAGGTTTTGCAATTACAGTAAGTTTAAAATCTGCCATTTGTTTTCACCACCTTTTTGGGAGCTTGACATACCCGCTCCAATACATTTATGATAAGTTTATGAGTTCGGAAAGTCAAGACCTTGGGGCATCTCTTACCCCTAAGCAAAAGCAGGTTTTAGATTTTGTTACTGACTTCGCCCGCAAGGAGGGTTATTCCCCCACTCTTAAAGAAATTGCCGCCTACTTGAAGAAATCTCTCCCCACTGCTCAGCATTTTGTTGAGGAGTTAGAAAGAAAAGGATACATAGATAGGACCGACCACCTCACAAGAGGAATAACGCCGACAGAAGAAGGATCAACTGATATTCCCCTATTTGGCTACATCGCCGCTGGTGAGCCAATCGAGCCGATCGAAAACCCCGAACCAATTGCGGTTCCGCAATCGATGATTTCGAAGAACGGGCAGTACTACGCGCTTCAAGTCAAAGGCGACAGCATGATCGAGGAGGGAATTTTGGATGGGGATACGGTCGTAATTCAACATCAAATCACCGCCCAGGACGGTGATACCATTGTTGCCATCACTGAACGCGGTGCAACCCTCAAAATCCTCCGCAAAAGAAATGATAAGGTTTATCTTGAGCCGAGAAACGCTAAGTTGGAGAATATTTATCCGGAGGAACTTGAAATAAGAGGGAAATTTGTTGGGCTAATAAGAAAATGAGCACACCACAGCTAGCAGACTTCAAAATTCCACGTGAAGGTAAATTTTCCTATAATTTTGACGCCAACAGACCCATGAATTCCCCATTCAGATATGCCGGTGGGAAATTTTACGCTAGGAAACTAATAATGCAGTACATCCCAGATCACAGTGGCTACATCGAACCATTTGCGGGAGGCGCCTCGATTTTCTTTGCCCAGCCGAAAGCTGAATTTAATTGGCTCAATGATATTGACCCCGAATTAATGAATTGCCTCACGCAGATTCGGGATCACGCAGAGGCCCTTGTGTCGCTAATCAAAGATGAGGTGGCTTCGAAAGAGAGACATTCGTTCTATAAAAACGAATTTAGGCCTAAGAATAAGCTCGAAAGCGCGTTGCGTTGGTACTACATTAATAGAACTTCGTACTCTGGGATAATGAAAATGCAAAATTGCTACTGGGGGTACGGAGACAAATATAGTAAACGGCCAGAGAATTGGCCTAAGACCATCTTTGAAGCAAGTATTAAACTTCAAGGAGTCAAATTAACTACTTATGATTTTCGGGATGTTATTTCTGCTGTTCCAGCAGAATCTTTTTTGTTCATTGATCCGCCGTACTTCAATGCAGATCAAGATAAATTTTATCCGTTCAGCTTCAACAATCAGGATCATTTGAGACTTGCAAAAGTGTTACAGGCAAACGCACACAAGCTCTCGTTCCTCTTAACATATGATAATTCGCAAGAGGTCAGGGAACTGTACAAATGGTGCCCTACAATTCTAGAAAAAGAATGGAACTACACAATAAACAGAACCGACGATCAAACAAAAGATGGACGAAACGGGGGGAACGATAAAAGGAGGGCGAGATACAAGGGTAAGGAGATATTTATTATGAATTACATTCCAAAAATTCCGGAACAGAGGAGTCTTTACGATATATCGAGTCAGTTGAGACCATTAACTACCCAAAATTAATTCTTGAATGTTGCCAATCTCAACCCAAGGGTGTTCTGGAGCAGTTTCTCCGCTACGGAAAATTATTTTTGGGTAATTAGGTATGAAACCGCAATTTATTTTAGAAGTGCAACGTCTCCTTGTGCAAGTAATATTATTGCTAGCGGTGATAGCTAAATCTTGGGATTTGGCCACGTAAATTTTATTAAAGGCAAGATCCTTAAGATCGTCGCCGTTTTCCGTGTGTTCGCCACAGATTATATTAAGAAATTCGACAGCAGTGGCCGATGGTTTCCATTCGAACAAACCAGTTGCAGAGTCCGTTTCATAGAAAGCATTCCCGATAGAAGTGGCAACAATATCAAAATCCGCTGGTAGATATTGGTCATTGTGCGTAGTAAGTTGCCTCTTTGTCACGCCTAATTGAGGGGCCAACGTCTCAACCATGCTTTGGCCAAGAGTTCTACTCCGCATGCATTTGACCTCCAACTCAAAACCGCCGTTCGTGGACCTGAAAGATCCTTTTGAAGCTAATTTACATTCAACTCGAAATTCTCTTTCCGGAGAACGATGTTTTATAAGTACATCTACATCGTGTACTCCCATCTGAGCATTTGAGGGGGTTTTAATTACTTCCCACACGGAAGTTGGGAGAATTTCCTGAAGTGCAACCATCACAGAAAATTCAAATGATTTTCCACGAATCATAGGAACAACCTTAGGCTCATAAAGGGTGTCAGAGAGATACAAGATAGGTACGTTATATTTCTCACAATACTTCTTTACCTTATCTTGCCAGCTTTCTTCTTCGGGCATTTGAACGCCTAAATTCTAGCACTACGGGTGGAGTTTAGAACTTGTGGCTGGGGAGGAAGAACCTTTTCGCTAGGAATAGGCCCAGAATTGTTTTGGCGTCTTTGATCTCTCCGGAATCTACTTTCGCCAGCGCTTCCTCGAAAGGTAACTTGACGATCTCAATGTTCTCATCCGGATCGGGGGCTTTGGGCTGGGGAACGAGAGACAACTCCTGGGCGAGAAAGAAGGTGTGTTTGGAGGTGAGCCAGCTCGGATTGATCAAAACTTCTCGGAGATTCTCCAGCTTTTCCGCTCGGTAGCCGGTTTCTTCCTCCAGCTCCCGCTGGGCGGCTTCCAAAGCGCTCTCCCCTTTTCCGATTTTTCCTCCCGGAAGCTCCAACAGGATCTCCCGCACCCCCCGCCTAAACTGCTTAACCAGGAGAATCTCGTTTGAAGAAATTTTGGCAATGATTAGCACCTCGTCCGGACGTTCCACGATCGCTTTCTCGACCGTTGCGCCGGAGGCGGTCTGGATGGTGTCGCGCCGGACCCGAATCTCTTTTCCCTCGAAAATCGTTTCCGATTTCAGGATTTTTTCTTCAACGGCCTTTGGCATCACTAATTAAACAGGTGAAACAGCCCAAATATAACAGATACAAAGTAGCTTAAAAACCCAAAGTAGTTAAGTAGTTAAACCCGGAGGGTTTAAAAAACTACAGTTTATAAATTTGGGAGTGATTGTCAAGACTAGTGATTAAATGCGGTATTTCTCCTGTGATAAGATACATTCAAGTGCATATCATTCTTTCTCAGAAAGACTTCAGTCTCGATTACGATGTAGTCGAACGTAAAGGTATTGGGCATCCGGATACCTTAGCCGACGCCTTAGCTGAAGAGTTATCAGTAAAGTACTCGCTCTACACCCGAAATAAATTTGGTGCTATTCTTCACCACAATTTTGATAAGGTCGCTTTACTAGGCGGATCTTCCTACGTTTCTTTCGGTAGGGGGTATATGACCTCTCCGATTAAGGTTCTTGTAAACGGTAGAGTTTCTACCAGATTTGGTGATGAACGTGTTCCTTTCCGGAAGCTCCTCTCCGAGTGGGTTGAGGATTTCTTTAGAATAAACCTTCCGATTATTGATCCTCGTGGGGACATCGAGATCAATCTAAACATAAGCAACCAGAGCAGTCCGGGGCGAGTTTACGAGGATGAATCTAAGAAGAGTGCCAGAAGGAGATGGTTCGAACCGGAGAAGATTGAAGATCTCCCAGAGTTGAGAAAGCTGTTTTCTAACGACACCTCCCTCGGTGTAGGATACGCCCCGATGTCGGAGCTAGAGCGTCTAGTTTTACACGCCGAGGATTTTCTGACATCCAATAGTTACAGGAGCAAGAACAGGTGGATGGGAACAGACGTGAAAGTGATGGGCGTGCGAGATAAAGATTACTACTACCTGACTCTGTGCGTTCCTCAGATCGCCAACTTTGTGAGTTCTCTAGAGGAGTACAAGAACAACCTATCCGATGTTAGGAAGGATCTTGGGGAGTTGATCTCTGAACACAAAATAAAGAAATTCGAGCTAGCTTTAAACACCCGTGACAACTACCAGCTATCGGAAATTTACCTTACGGCTACCGGTTCTTCGCTCGAAAGCGGGGACGAGGGGATGGCTGGCAGAGGAAACAGAGTGAATGGTGTCATCTCGCCCGTTAGACCGATGAGTATGGAGGGATCATTTGGGAAAAATCCCGTGTACCACATCGGCAAGGTTTACTACCTGGCCGCATTTGAGATGGCCAACAAAATACATGAGGTTCTTGGAGTGCCAAACGAGGTGTTCCTCATCAGCCAGAGTGGTAGAGACCTTCTCGACCCATGGGTGGTTCTTGTAAATGTTCCTAAGGGGTTTGCACTCCAAAAAAAATTGGAGAACATTCTTAAAGAAGAGATTAAAAAAATACCCTCCATTACTGACAAAGTCCTAAGCGGAAAAATCAAGTTCTACCCCCAACCTAGCTAGCATGCCCGTCGACCGCCCCACCTCAGACCCCAACAGCTTAAAACTATTTTTATCTGGCGGCGGTGGCGCCAAGGAATCTGTGGCTTTGGACGAGACGTTTGTCCATTCTCTGCGAACTGACTCCATCCTCTACGTACCTGTTGGTTTGGTCAGAGATCTTTCCGGATACGACGAGTGTTACGAATGGATATGTCGAACTCTGAATGCCTTCGGTAGGTCACTTGACATCAGTATGTGGGTAGACCTTAAGGGAAAAAGTTACTCGGATATAAAAGATTTCTCTGCGATATACATCGGTGGTGCGAACAACAGCTACAGGCTGATGGGTATTCTGGAAGATTCTGGTTTCGCTCCCCTGCTTAGAAAATTCTTTGCCGAAGGCGGAATGGTTTACGGTGGCAGCACCGGCGCCATCTTAATGGGAAAATATATTTCTATTTTTGGCGAGGAGCCTGTTGGGAATTACACCCAACCTTACGGTTTTGGTTTTGCGGAAGAGTACTCCGTCTTTTGCCACTACACCAAGCAGCGTGAAATTAAAATTACAGACTTTATTGGCAAATACAGTGGTTCTGTTATCGGGATTCCCGAGAGAAGTGGGGTGACGGTGAATAGTTCTGGTAAGGCAACTGTTGTAGGAGACGAGAGAGTTCTTCTGTTCGATGAAAGACTCAACCGGAAAATTGTAGACGTTGGGAATACCTTCAAGTTGTGAGAAGACTTATTCATTTTTTCGGGTTGAAGAGATCAGGAAACCACGCGGTGATTAATTGGCTACTTGGTAATTCGGGGTTAAGTTACAAACATATCAATAACGTATTCGATCTCTGTGATGATCCTCCCAAGATACTCGGCGTCAAGGACTTGGAATCCAAAAACACAGACAAAGATTTCACCCTGATACTAAGTTACGAAGATGTTGATCTCTCGATTTTAGATTCCATCCCCGGGATTAGACACGAAGAAGAAATCCTTAAAGATTCTAAGAAGATTAAGGTTTTGCTTATCAGAGATCCGTTCAACTTTTTTGCCAGTCGTTTAAAGATGCTGTCGGATATGGTAGAGCAGGGGGTGCAAAATCCTATTCAGAAAATTGGTTGGAACGGGATTTTGAAGCTTTGGAAGATGTACGCGAGAGAATATTTGGGAGAGACTAATTTTCTGGGTAGAAAAGTGACCATAAATTATAATTCTTGGTTTACTGACAGTATTTATCGGAACGAGATTGCTGAACGCTGTTTGAAGATTGCCAATCAAGATAAGGGACTTCAAGAAGTTTCGGAACACGGGAGAGGAAGTTCGTTCGACTATCTTAATTTTGAAGGATCTGCCCAGAAGATGGAAGTCACGGAGAGGTGGCGTTATTTTCTAGACAACGATCTCTATTTGGGTTTGTTTAGAGATGCGGAGATACTATCTTTGTCTGATAGAATTTTTGGCAACACCGGTGGTGCAAAAGAGATTTCTAGTAGAATTGGAGCATGAGCACTAACAAGAACAACTCGGTTCGAATAAATCCAATAACCCCCAGGTCCGAAGACTTTTCACAATGGTATCTTGATGTTATTCGGGAAGCGGATTTGTTCGAGTATGCGCCTATTAAGGGTTGCATTGTTTTCAAGCCATATGGATATGCGATTTGGGAGAACATACAAGATGTCCTCGACCACAAATTTAAGGACACAGGGGTGGAAAATGCCTATTTCCCGTTACTCATACCTGAGAGATTTTTGAAGAGAGAAAAGGAACATGTTGAGGGTTTTTCTCCGGAAGTAGCGGCGGTGATGTACGCCGGTGGTGAGCGTCTCAAAGAGGCGTTAATCGTTCGTCCCACATCGGAGTCGATCATCTACCCGATTATCGCTGGCTGGATCAAATCGCATCGAGATTTGCCGCTTTTATTAAACCAATGGGTAAACGTGGTGCGTTGGGAGAAACGTCCCCGTCCTTTTATTCGTACCACCGAGTTTTTGTGGCAGGAGGGGCACACAGCTCACGCTAGCGAATCCGAAGCGGACGAGCGGGCTCGTCTTATGTTGAGTGTCTATAAAGACTTTGCAGAGGACTTTATGGCTATTCCGGTTATAACTGGTATTAAGTCAGAATCGGAAAAATTTGCGGGTGCCTTACGAACTTACACTGTCGAAGCAATGATGCAGGATGGCAAGTCACTTCAGTTCTCTACTTCTCACAACCTAGGTCAAAATTTTTCTAAGGCTTTTGGGATTGAATTTACTGATCAGGATGGTTCCTCTGGCTACTGCTGGCAAACAAGTTGGGGGTTAAGTACCAGAACAATCGGGGCCCTGGTGATGGTCCACGGAGATGACAAGGGTCTTGTTCTTTCACCGAACATAGCTCCCGTTAAGTTGGCCATCGTCCCGATCTGGGGCGACGAGTCCAAGCCTGCCATCAAAAAGAAGGTTTTGGAGATCATCTCAGCCTTAAAAGATTTTGGTATAAGTGAAGTAAAGTTTGATGATCGAGAAGAAGTGAATCCTGGTGATAAATACTACTTTTGGGAGAGAAAAGGAGTTCCTCTGAGAATCGAGATCGGACCTAAAGACTTGCAAAAGGAATCTGTGGTTTTAGTAAGAAGAGATACTGGTGAGAAATTCGACACTGAAATCAAGAACGTTGCAGAAGTAGTTAAAAGTACTCTGGTCGACATTCAGAAGAATCTCTATCAACAGGCCTCAAATAGGCTTAGTGATAATACCGTTTCCGTTGACAACTGGGATAACTTCAAAAGTGCAATCAATAATAAAAAATTTGTTTTAGCTCATTGGTGTGGGGACGCAAAGGTGGAAGATAAAATCAAGAAAGAAACGAAGGCAACCATTCGGTGCATACCGCTGGACCAACCTGAAGAAGAGGGACGTTGTGTACTAACTGGAAAACCATCCAAAAGAAGGGTTCTTTTTGCCCAATCTTACTGATCTTGTCGCAATAGTTCTTGATACGCTTTAACGTGGTCCCGAACTATTTTTTCAAATTCGACTTTTCTCTCGTGACCGGCAGGATTCAGAGAACTTTCCCTGTAGACATCAATTAAAGCTTTGGTAAATCGCTTGGGAAATTCTCCATCCTTTCCATCGGTCACATCATACAACCTGACCCTGTTCCACTGCTCTTTATAAAAACCAACATTGGATGCAACAACATGACAACCACAATCTTTAGCAAGCTCGATCTGCCCGCTGTGCGTCCCCCATTTATAGGGAAGGATAATGGCGTGAGATTTTAGAAAAGATCTTGTGATCACCTCGTTGGGAATATCTGGAGATGATATTTTAATAATTCTTGTGTTTTGGATTATCTTCTTAAAATCTAGTAAATCTTTTCTTGACTTACCGTTATTTTCCAGGTATGCGTCAAGCGGTTTAAATATCACTTGAAGTTTTGTACGTTTGAGTTCTGAACACCGCAAAAAATTTGTAATTGAATGTATAAAATCTTTGTTTTCGCGGAATTCCCCAACAAGAAAAGTAAAGATGTCCTTGCTCTTCGTCACCTCGCTGCTAAGTTTTTTCACCTCATCCGGGTCGGCTATGAAACCCAAAGGTATAACCGAGACCTCGTTTTTGTGGATACCTAGGTTTTCTTCCAACCATTTCTTAGCTCCTTCCGTTGGGCTAATTATTTTGTCGGCGTATTTGAAGAGAAGTTTCTGATACTCTCCGTTTTCTAGATTTTTGACACGTTGACTCTCTTTGCTGTGAAGAGTCCAGACGATCGGTTTTTTAACGGATTTGAAGTAATCCAAGAGTTCTTCGAGTTTTAACAGTGGAACCCTATCAAAAGAGAAGTGAATATGGACAATATCGTAAGTGTGTGATGGGTAATTTTTATCGTAAAACGACGGTTGGTAAAATCCATATCCGAGCAAGTCAGTATTCGGATTAATAAACTTAAAATCTAAGCCGTTATCAAATTTGCTTACTTGTGGGTGTCGGGCAGGTAAGCTTAATATTTTAATCACTCTTATCAAACATCCAGCTCCGCCTTGAGGGCGTGGGTTTGGATGAATCTCTTGCGGGGGGCGACCTCCTCGCCCATCAGCATTGTGAAGGTTTCGTCGGCTTTTTGGGCGTCCTCGATCTGGACCAGTTTCAGGGTCCGGCTCTCGGGGTTCATCGTCGTCTCCCAGAGCTGGGTGGGGTTCATCTCTCCCAGACCTTTGAAGCGTTGAATGGTTGCCCCCGGCATCTCCTTAATGAATCCGTCCCGTTCCTCTTCGCTGAAAGCGTAGCGGGTTTCCTTGCCCCGGCTGACCCGGAAGAGGGGCGGCTGGGCGATATAGATGTGGCTTTGATCGATCAACGGCCGCATATATCTAAAGAAGAAGGTCAAGAGGAGGGTCATGATGTGGGAACCATCCACGTCGGCGTCCGACATGATGATCACCTTGCCGTAGCGGAGCTTGGCGGAGTCAAACTCCTCCCCCACTCCCATCCCGATCGCCATGATCAGGTCCCGAATGCCGGGGTGTTCCAGCATCTTGTCGAGCCGGCTCTTCTCAACGTTCAAGATCTTCCCCCAGAGCGGGAGGATCGCTTGGAATTTCCGGTCCCGGCCCTGTTTGGCGGAACCGCCGGCGGAGTCTCCTTCAACGATGAAGATCTCGGCTTCAGCGGGATCATCGGTCTGGCAGTCGGCCAATTTCCCGGGGAGGCCCATTCCTTCCAGAAATCCCTTGCGAAGAACGGTATCGCGGGCGGCCCGGGCGGCTAAACGCGCCTCGGCGGCGAGCAACCCTTTTGAGACGATCCGCTGGGCGGCGGATGGGGTCTCTTCCAGGAACTCGAAGAGCTTCTCGCGAACGACCTGTTCGACCACCGGCCTAACCTCGGCGTTGCCGAGTTTGTCTTTGGTCTGGCCTTCAAATTGGAGATTTTTTATATCCAGTTTCACGGAGACGACGGCGGTCAATCCTTCCCTGACATCGTCGCCGGTGATCCCCTCTCCCCCGTCCTTGATGGATCCTTTGGCTCGGCCGAAGTCGTTGACTACCCTTGTTAGACCGGCCCGGAAGCCGGTAAGGTGGGTTCCGCCTCCCGGATTAAAGATGTTGTTGGCGAAGCAGAGGACGTTCTCGTTGTAGCCCTCGTTGTACTGGAGGGAGACCTCGACATCCACCCCGTTCCGGTTCTCGTGGGCGTAGAAGGCCGGGTGGAGGGGGTTCTTGTTGCGGTTGAGCGCTTCGACGAAGGAGCGGATTCCGCCCTCGAAGAAGTAGTTCTCCTCGCGGTCGCCGCGCTCGTCGGTGAGATGGAAGAAGACTCCTTTGGTGAGGAAAGCGAACTGGCGGAGGCGTTCGGTGAGGAAGCTGAAATCGGT
>Ga0209431_10003802_pt1 | contig 11932 bp, 15 predicted proteins | sample RifCSP13_3_FD_184021 | JGI IMG/M metagenome (GOLD analysis project Ga0209431, IMG submission 184021) | Soil microbial communities from Rifle, Colorado - Rifle CSP2_sed 13_3 (SPAdes) (version 2) | ecosystem: Environmental > Terrestrial > Deep subsurface > Rock core/Sediment | place: Rifle...
TCACTACCGCACTGCTGTTCGCCATCACGGTGGTTGTCGTCACCTGCCCCGACGCACTCGGCCTCGCCACACCAACCGCGATCATGGTGGGAACCGGCCTGGGCGCCCAGCGGGGTGTGCTTTTCAAGAACGCCACCGCGCTGGAGGTCTCCGCCGAGATCGACACGGTCGTGATGGACAAGACCGGAACCCTCACCAGGGGTGAACCCGAGGTCACCGATTTTGTCACGGCTGGAGATCCGGTCAACGTGCTCCGTCTTGTGGCGGCTGTGGAGAGGGAATCCGAACACCCTCTCGCCGAGGCCGTTGTTCGCTACGCGTCCGAGCAGGGCGTCGAACGGGCTGTCGCCACGACCTTCGAGAACGTCCCCGGGCACGGAGCCATCGCAACCGTCGATGACCGCCGGGTCATCGTCGGTAATGCCCGGCTGATGGAACGAGAAGCCGTGAAGGTGGGCGATCTCGCCGCACGTCGCCAAGAGATCGCCGCCGGCGGCCGCACCGCAGTCCTGGCCGCCATCGACGGAGCCGCAGTGGCGGTGATCGGGATCGCCGACGCCCCCCGCGACACTTCAGCCCAAACGGTCCGTGACCTCCACGACCTCGGTATCGAGGTGGTGATGCTCACCGGGGACAACCAGGCAACCGCCGACCGTATCGCCTCTCAACTCGGCATCGACACCGTCATCGCCGAAGTCCTCCCGGGGGAAAAGGCCGACAAGATCGCAGAACTCCAAGCCCGGGGGAAGACGGTCGCCATGGTCGGCGACGGTGTCAACGACGCCCCCGCCCTGGCCGGAGCCGACCTCGGGATCGCGATCGGTGCCGGCACCGACGTTGCCATTGAGACAGCCGATGTCGTCTTGATGCGATCCGACCCCCTCGACGTCCCTATCGCCATCCGGATCGGACGCGGCACCGTCCGTAAGATGCGACAGAACCTGGCCTGGGCAATCGGCTACAACAGCATCGCTCTGCCCATCGCCGCGGGCCTGCTCGAACCCTCTCTCGGATGGGTTCTCCGACCCGAATGGGCCGCCCTGTCCATGTCCGGATCCAGCTTCCTGGTCGCCACCAACGCATTACTCCTCAAACAACTGAGACTCCCAAGCTCGGAGGCGGCCGAGACGGAGTCTGCCTGAGGGAGCGGGGGCTGGTTGTACGGACCATTGATTCCAAATGATCCAGTTACCTCGAGGATATGGAACTACTAAACGATGTAGTAGTAGTGTTGTGAGATCATCTTCCCTCCCGGCCCCACTCCGCCCGCCACCAAGGATTGGTACACCGGGAGGGAAGGTGATGGTTTCCCCCGAATGGTGTCGGCCGCAGGCATCCGATTGGCGCAGATCGGGAGGTTGCGGGAGGCCATCTCGGGGCGTGGATCGGCGACCTGAATCGATATCAACCCTACGATGACCACCATGGATCGCCGCCTGATTCTGATCGTCGACGATGAGAGCGACCTCCGCACCATGCTTTCGTCCTACCTGGATGCGGAAGGCTTCGACGTCGTTGAAGCAATCGACGGCGATCAGGCGCTGGAACAGATCGATTCGACCGGACCCGATCTGGTGGTGCTGGATGTCGGCCTTCCCGGGATGGACGGATTCGAGGTGCTTCGTCGTGTACGCCAGGTCTCGGAGGTGCCTGTCATCATGCTGACCGCTCATGCAGAGGAGGTAGATCGCATTGTGGGGTTGACGGTCGGTGCCGACGACTACGTGACCAAACCATTCAGTCCTCGCGAGGTGATCGCCCGCATCTCAGCCGTTCTCCGCAGGACCACTCGCACGGTCGGCGTTGCCACCGACGAGATTGTGAAGTTCGAGGGTCTGGTCGTCGATCTGGCCCGCCGTGAGGTTCGCCGCGACCGCGAAGTTGTTGATCTCAGCGCGTTGGAGTTCGACCTACTGGCGGCGCTGGCTTCCGCGCCCGGGCGGGTCTTCACGCGGGAGCAATTAATGGAGCGCGTGTGGGGATGGGACTACTTCGGAGTCCCTCGTTTGGTTGACGTCCATGTCGCCAACCTGCGCAAGGCCCTGGGTGACGATGCAGTCTCACCTCGTTTCATTGGCACTGTGCGCGGGGTGGGCTACAAATTCGTCGGACCACCCCGATGAGACAAGTCCTCCGCAGTTTGCGAGTCCGGTTGTTGATGGTGCAGCTTGCCGTTGTTGCTTTTGGCGTTCTCGCCCTGCTGGTGACGGTCCAGCTACTGGCCCCTGCCTTCTTCGGGTCTCATCTGGAGAGCATGAGTCAAATGATGGACGGAACGCTGTCATCGTTTATGGAGGACGAGCTACGGGACGCATTTGAGAGTTCGTTCGGACAAGCCCTGGCAGTGTCCGTGGCGGTGAGCATCGTCGCAGCGGTGGCGTTGAGCACCTTCGCCAGCCGGCGTATCCTCGCTCCGCTCGAGTCGGTGCGCGAGGCCGCTCGTCGTATGGCGGGCGGCTCATACGCGGAGAGGGTTGTTCCCCCTCGAGAGATAGAACTGGCCATGCTGGCCAAGGATGTCAACGCGCTCGCTGAAGCCCTCGACACAACCGAGCAACGACGGATGAGATTGATTGGAGAGGTAGCCCACGAGCTTCGGACGCCTCTGAGCACCATCGAGGGGTACCTCGAGGGACTACTCGATGGCGTATTCGAACAGGACGAGGAGATATCGGCAGCAGTCGGTCGCGAAGTCCGCCGGCTGAGACGCCTGGCCCAGGACCTGAGCGCACTATCCCAAGCAGAGGAGGCCGCCCACGCCCTGGTATTGGAGAGAATCGACCTCGGCACCGTCGCCGCAGAAGCCGCCAACCGTCTCCGCCCCCAGTTCGAAGCGCAGACGGTGACCCTGACTATCGAAGAAGGGCCCTCCCTCATCGTTGAGGGAGATGCCGATCGGCTGGCTCAGGTCTTCACCAACGTCATCGGCAATGCCCTGGCCTACACCGCAGAAGGCGGTTGGGTGAGGGTCAGCAGTCGCCGCCAGCACAACTCTGCAGTGGTGGAGATCGCCGACAACGGCCGGGGTCTCACCGATGAGCAGTGCACGGCCGTGTTCGAACGGTTCTTCCGAGTCGATCCGAAAGCATCAGCGGGTACCGGGATCGGTCTGACCATAGCTCGCAGCATCGTCCGGCGTCACGGCGGCGAGATTACTGCAGAGTCGCCCGGCGTCACTCTGGGCTCCGTCTTTCGTGTCCAGATCCCCTTGAGTTGATCCAGATTGACACCTTGAGCCCGGCATGAACGCTGCTTCTGGTGTACGACCCGATGGCGGGCTACGCTTACGCGTAGTAGTACCAAGACGAGGGCCGCTCAGCGTCGAGTGGCGTGCGGCCCTCGCCCGAGAGACCGGTCGCAACCCGAGGAAGGGCAGGTAGTTGATGGCGAGAGAGCCGATTCTGGAGAACGCCATCATGCTGATGCTCTGGCAAGAACCCGGACCGCTCACACCCCGCCAGGTGAAGTCGCGGCTGGATCCCGATCACCCGGTGGCCTATACGACGGTGATGACCGTCCTGACGCGGTTGTGGTCCAAGGGTATGCTCAAGCGCTACCGGGTGGGGCGGGCCTACGCGTACGCCCCGACCAAGAGTCAGGCACTGCACGCCGCCAACCGCATGGAAGGGATTCTCGAAAGCGTGGACGATCGGGCCGTCACACTTGGACGTTTCGTTGAGAAACTCTCGGTATCAGATCGCGAGGAGTTGATGCGGGTATTGAACGCCGATGACTGAGCTGCTTTTTCTGGCCGCGTTGGCTCTGTTGCTCGTTCCGGCCGCATTGGGCAGCATCGGACATCGGCTTTCTCATCCCGAACGAACCAGATTGATGGTCGGATCGCTGACGGTCGGGATCACTCTGGTCGAGGTCGGGCTGATCCTGACCGCGGCTCCCACCGTGCTCAGGGCATTCCGCATGACCGATCTGGCGGCAGTTTGTGAAAGACTGGCCGGGCACGGGCTGAGCGGCAACGTCGTGGTGGGATGGGCGGCCGCGACACTGGCTCTCATACTGCCCTGTCTGGCGCTGGTCGGCGCGCAACGGAGCCGTAATGTGCAGCACCGAATGCGGGCCGATTCTTGGGTAGGTACTCACAGCCGCCTGGGGCCGTACGAACTGGTCGTGTTGCCAACGTCATCGATGCTGGCGGTGAGCGTTCCGGGAAGACCCGGCCAGATACTCCTATCCGAAGGGTTGATGACCGCGCTGAAACCGATGGAGGTGGAGGCGGTTCTGAGACACGAAGCGGCCCATCTGGACCTGCGACACGGGTCGATTCTCACCATCGTTTCCATGATGCAGTGGTCGGTGGGCTGGCTGCCCATGATGCGGCGCAGTCTGAGCAGTCTCAGGTTGTCCCTGGAACAATGGGCCGATGCGGTCGCCGTCGAGGATCTGGGCAGCAGCCAACCGTTGCTGGCTGCGCTCCGCACGTACGTCTCGCTGGCGGTATCTCCCTATGCCGCCGGGTTTTCCGCTGCAGAGACGATTGGATGGCGTGTGCACGCCCTGGTGAAGCACCCTTCCGAGAGTACCGCAGGGGTCAAATGGTTGTTCTATTCAGTCGTTGGCGGGTTGGGGGCGGTTGCGACTGGTGCATTGACCGTGTGGATCTCGCACGCCCATCAGTTGGCTGCAGCCTCTCTTTATTGTCCTATCTGAGGCCGCTGTTATCACAGGCATGGTCTCGAAGTGCGGGGAGACCAACTCCTCGGGGGGAGAACGACTCAACCGAGTTTCGGTCCCGATACGCCGATTACCGTGACATGAGACGGCGCCGAACCCCCACGGTGCCCTCCAGAGTATTTCCGACTCGTCAACTCCGGCCCGGTGCCCGGCGGGCGGTCGGCCTGTTTCAGCGGCATGGGAGGCGCGGTCGGTGAGGTTTATGTACGACGATTTGTCGTAGTAACGTGGGCCTCAGCCGAAGACATTGAGTATTTCAGATGCATCGACCAGATGACTTCCCAACCACTTCAAATTGGCCCGGTGACGGAAACTCTGGGCCGCTCCATGAGGGTGCATCATGAGGCCTCACGCTCCCCAACGGCCGCGACGTACCCGTCTTCGAGTGTGGGCCGCAGCGCTTATTGCATTGCTGATGATGATCGGTACCAACCCGGCGTTCTCTCAGACGGAGGACCGTGTGGACGATGCCCGGCGTAAAGCGGAAGCTGCGTTGGGGTATCGAACCGATGTGCAGGCCCGACTGGACGAGGCGACGGAGCGGTATTGGATAGTGAACGACGCGCTCGAGACGTTGATCCTCGACGTGAACAACCTCGAGAAGCGAATCGCCGACGGCGAGAGTCGGGCGGCCTCGCTACGCGGGCGCGTCGAGGACCAAGCCGTTGAGCTCTACATGGGTGGGGTGTCGGGCGGCCTCGAATCGATGTTCGTAGCCGATACGATTGCCGACTCATTGATCGGCCGGGAGATGCTGGCAACCAGTACTGCCACCGACGGTCTCGCCATCAATGAACTTGAATCTCTGAACGGAGAGTTGGAGGCGGACACGGAAATGCTCGTGGCGAAACAAGCCGAATTGTCGGCTCAGCAGCAACAAGCCGACGCGTTGGTCGTCGAGATGGAGGCGCTCTTTCAAGAGGCGAATCAAGCCTTCCAAACAGCTGATGCAGACCTGCAGGACGCTGAATCCGACTATCAGGCCGAGCAGTTGCGCCTCGCCGAAGAGCGACGTAAAGAAGCTGCACGGCGAACGAGCACAGCGACGAACAGTTCACCCGGTCCCTCGATAGTGTGTCCTATGGGCGCGCCGGTTTCCTTCTGGAACGATTGGGGTGCTCCTCGATCCGGTGGTCGCACTCACAAAGGAAACGATGTGTTTGCTGCCTACGACCACCCGGTGGTAGCCGTCGTCGACGGTGTGGCACGTGTCCGTAACGGCGGGCTTGGCGGCCTAACGGTGTGGCTCGACGGGGACAATGGCGTCAGCTACTACTACGCCCACCTGAGCGGATGGGCTGATGGAATCACCACCGGAACGCGGGTTACTCAGGGTCAACTGATCGGTTTCAACGGGACCTCGGGCAATGCCAAGGGCACACCCGCACACGTGCATTTCGAGATACATCCGGGTGGCGGGGCGGCGGTCAATCCCTATGCAACGCTGACGGCTGCCTGCGGGTAAGACGCCCCACACCGTCGTTTGGAAGCGGATACGCGGTATCCCGCCGGCGAATAACAAGGCGTTCATATCGTCACGGGCCCCCCGGGCCCTCGCCGGCAGCCTCTCGTCCACCGAGCGGCCCAACATCCTTTTACCGAATCTTGATGCCGGCGCGGATACAGGCTTGATGTTGGTGTGTTTGCCTCTGTCCAGTTCTAGAGGAGTGTCTCTGATGATGTGGAACTACGGCGGATGGCTGGGGGCCGTCTGGATGGTCATCTTCTGGGTCGGGGCCGTGCTGCTGATTGCGTGGCTGCTCAGACAAGTCGGCAGCGGGTCGTCGGGCGTGAACCGCCACGTGGACATCCTCGAAGAGCGGGATGCCCAGGGCGAGATCGACGCCGCAGAGTCCGATGCCCGTTTGCGAGGCATGAGGTAATGATGAAACTGCTCCCCTGGGTGGCGGCCTCGGGTTGGGTCGGCCCGATTCGGGTGGCGGAGATCGAGGAGGAAGTGGATTGACGAATCGAGCGTCACCGGCCCCGACCACGGACCGGAATACCGACCAGCTGGCGCCAAGGCCCGAGCCGATATCGATCACTTTCGTGACAAGCTCCGGCTGTCATTTCTGCAGTGACGCCCGGGCATTGCTCGATGAACTGGACTCGCGGTTCACCCTCGACATCAGCGAGATCGATTTGGCCTCTGCGAAGGGTATGGGGATAGTCCGTCGCTGGCGAGTGCCGTTCCCACCGGTGGTTCTCATCGAAGGCCGGTACCACGCACACGGGCGGATCTCGGCGAGAAAGCTCACCAAAGCCCTCACCGAGCTCGCCGAGAAAGCACAGGGGTAGCAATGGAGGGCATCTTCCTTGGTGGCTCTCTCCTGGCGGCATTCCTGGCCGGGGGGGTAGCGTTGTTCGCGCCCTGCTGCATTGTGTTCATGTTCCCCACCTACCTGGCAGCCGCCGTCCGGAACCGTCGCTGGCGCCTGGTTCCGCTGACTTTGATCTTTGCGGCCGGCCTGGCGACCGTGCTGGTGCCGGTAACGCTTGGCATCGGATTCATAACCCGGTCACTCCTCCAGTTCCACGGTCCGGTCTACATACTGGGAGGGATCCTGCTGTTGGTTTTGGCTGCCGTCTCGGCAATGGGAATCACCTGGGCACTGCCCATGATGCGCGGTGCGCCCGACGTGCAACGCACCGATTCCGCCGGTGTCTACGCGCTCGGGGTGTTCTCGGGAGCTGCGAGCGCCTGCTGCGCTCCGGTGCTGGCGGGGGTGGTCACGCTTTCCGCGGTAGCCCCCAACCTGGTGCAGGGAACGGCCATCGGCCTGGCGTACGTGTTCGGGATGGTTTTCCCGCTCCTGTTGATGACGGTCGCCTGGGATCGACTAGGGCTCGGCGACCGGGCCGCGTTCCGGGGACGAGAAGTGACCTGGTCGCTCGGGAACAAGATTTTCAAGACCAACACCCTGAACCTGCTGAGCTCCGCCCTCTTCGTAGTCATGGGGGTGGTCTTGATCGTGGTAGGGGTGACCGGTGTCACCGTTGCCCCCACTTTCCAGGAGGGAGTCGGCCGCTGGCTGGAAAACCTGCTGGCTCCGGTTGTTCGTCTACTCGAACCGGTACCCGACCCGGTCGTCGGGCTCGTGTTGGTCGGGTTGGCCGCTGGAGCGGTAGCAATTTCGGGACGGCGTCGGCGTCCCGGTGATGATGACGACGTCCAAGACGAAAGGTCTTGCCATGAGCAATCAGACGAAACGGCCGACTCCGCGCCCCACCACTAGCGGCCGCAACAGCCGCTCGAGGGCAGGGAAAGGGAGCCGCCGTCCAAGCCAGAAGCGATCATCGAGCTGGTCCTGGTTGGCATTTGCCGCGCCGGTCCTGGTGCTTGCGATCGTGGTGGCAATCGGTACCGCAACCGATGAACCACAACACGGTCTCCTCGGGGCCGAAGCCCCCGGGTTCTCCCTGCCGACCACAGACGGAACTCGAGTCGCGCTCGACGATGTCCTCAACGGCGGCGGCCAAGCGATGCTCTATTTCTCGATGGGTGTCGGGTGCGACGGCTGCTTCGCTCAGATCCCTGAGATTGAAGCGGAACTTGCCGCCCGGGGCATCACACTGGTCCCGGTGATGGTCGATCCCGCCGAGCGGGTGGCCGCAGAGGCATCCCGGTTCGGCATCACCGAACCGATTCTCATTGACGCCGACCGGTCTGCATCAGAAGCGTACGGCATGCTGGGTGTCTACGGTCATGCCGATCGGCCGAGCCATAGCTTCGCGCTGGTCGGAGCGGATCGAGAGGTCCGCTGGGTGAAGCACTACGCAACCATGTTCGTGCCGGCTGCCGACTTCTTCGCCGAGGTGCCTGAAGCGTGATTAACCGGGAACTGGTGACGGCTATCTCCGCCCGGAGCATCAGTTGGGGCGCAATTGGTGCATTGGGGATGGCGGTCTTCTATGCCGTGGTCGTCGGCGGGCTCTCGGGTTCGGTTGAGCATCTGTACGACCAGATTCGACTGGACTGGTATCTGCTGATACCGATCCTGGCCGGCTTCGGTGTACAGATCACGGTGATGGCCGAACTCCGGAGACGCCACAGGCTGATGGGGGCTGCCATGGGAGCTGGTGCAGCCGGGACGGGCGCCTCCTCTGCAGGGATGATCGCCTGTTGCGCTCATCACATCGCAGAGTTGCTCCCGTTTCTTGGGGCCACCGCGGCGGCAACCTTCCTCTACGACGCACGGGTGGCCTTCATGATCGTCGGTCTCGGCATCAATGGGATCGCCCTTGCGATCGGTCTCTCCCGGTTGAGGAAGACACCCGTGACGATCACCGAGGAGGCAGCGTGCCACGCAGCGTGAAGCTACTCAACGCGACCCTGCTTTTCGGTCTAGTCGTTGCCTTGACTGCATGCGGTGCCACCTCCACCAGTGGCGACCTCGTTGGATCTGTGAGCAGCTCGACCGGGTCTGCCGACAAATCGACCGAATCATCTACCACGGAGAATGTCGTACGACAGGGGCCGGACAATCTTGTCGAATTCGCTGCAAAATCGGTGGACGTGGGGGGCGTTGAGGTCGTCATCCAGCCTGACTTGATCAGTGAGGCCGGGGCGGCCTTCACCGTATCTCTAGATACACATTCGGTCGAGTTATCTATGGATCCCGCCGCCGGCGCAAGACTCGAAATCGGAGGCATCGAGTGGCCGGTCGTCAATTGGGACGGCGATCCGGTGGGCGGTCACCATCGGTCCGGGATACTCACCTTCTCGGCGGCCGGCCCCGTTGAAGGAGAAATCACGATCGAATTCGACGGATTCCCCGGTCTGGTGACGGCCACCTGGCAACTAGGAGACTGAACTTCTCGACCGGATAGACCCGGTGGTCCAGCAATCCGGCGGAGGTCGCTACGGGATCAACCGGGTCTCACAGGGTCAAGTCGAGCGTGCCCCGGAGCCGTCGCCCAGGGTCGACTCGACTCTGCCTGGTCGTTGAACGAAAAACGAATCACAGGGAAGGAACCTTGCTCCGCTGACGGACTACCAGGATCGTCGTGGCGGCGATCACTGCCAGGGCGGCAAAGGCCTGATTGGCGCGCAATCCCATGATGATGGTGGCATCGTCGGTACGGGTGAACTCGAGCAAGAACCTGGCTACCCCATACAGCATCACGTAGACCAAGAACAGGTTGCCCCGCCGTAATCCGAAGCGTCGTTCGACCCACAACAACAGCGGTATGACGACGGCCAGATTCCAGAGGCTTTCGTACAGGAACACCGGATGGAATGTTGCCGCGTCTGCGTATTCGGTCGGTCGGAACCGTTCGGCGATCTCGACAGCCCACGGCAGGTCAGAGGGGGTTCCGAACAACTCCTGGTTGAAATAGTTTCCCCACCGTCCAATCCCCTGGGCGAGAGGAATCCCTATCGCAGCCGCGTCGAGGATGGCGGGGATATCTCCGTGGTTGTGGCGGAACATCCACACCCCGATGATCACGCCTGCGGTCAGGCCGCCGTAGAGAGCAAGGCCACCTTCCCAGATGGCGAAAACGCGCCAGAACCCATCTTCGGTGACCCTTTCGAAACGAGGAAGCACATAGGCGAGGCGGGCGCCGAGCACCCCGGCGACGACAGCCCACACCAACAGCTTCTCCGCGATCGAAGCGTCACCCCCCAACCTCTCATAGCGGCGGGTCGTCACCATGATCGCCAGGACCACACCGAGGCCGATCATCAACCCGTAGTAGTGGATGTCGAGCGGTCCAAGCTCGAGAATGTTGGTTTTGGGGGAGGGGATGGAAGCGAACATCATGGGCGTCACCATTATTCGTGTCCGCAGTTGGAACCGGTGCCGTCAGGCGGGCCGGTATCGGGCGTCTCGATGGTGAAGCCGATGGCCCCACCATCCGCGCGGTAATCGATGGTTGCCCCATCGAGTGTGTCGATCAGATCGGACTCGACGAGAACCCCCAAACGCCCAAAGCCGAGCACCACGTCATCGGGTTGCGCAGAATCTTCGATCCCGAGCCTCCAGCCGTGAATACACCCATGCGGGCCACGCACAACGGCCACCCGTACGAGACGAGCTGTCGAGGATTCGGTTGCGACTACTTCCTCGAGCTTTTCTTGCGCAGTGGTAGTCATCGAGATCACGTGAGCCTCCTATCTGGGTTTCCTCGAGCGAGTTGCTCGTCGGGTTCGGATGGCGGGGTCGAGGGCGCGTCGATTGCGGGCAGTTCGATCAATTCGACGCAGGAGCGGAGGGCGCCAATGGCCCGCGCGAGCCGCCCCCGGGCGTCGATGATGATCGCTCCAAGAGCCGGGTTCCGGGTCGTTTCGCCCATGATCGCCGGGTCGAGCGCCTGGACCTCGGTCATCTCACCGTCGGCACGGATCACAACGTTGGTGGGCAGAACCAAACCCACCCCGGGCTCCGTCTCGATAGCGCGACGCGCCAAGATAGGGTGATAGGTAACCAGGATCCGATAGGAATACCGGTCACCGCCTGAATCCAACCCCGTCGCTGCGATTTCGTCAAGAACGTCGAATCCCTCAGCTCCGAGTGCTTGACGAAGCTGGGAATCCGCCACCGTGACCGACATCGGTACTCTCGCCGTGAGGCTTCGGTGCTCGATGCCGTTGTGTCGTGCCGTGGGCGCCAGCATGGATGTGTCCATTTTGTGTTCCTTGCCGATCTGGATCGTTCGTTCAACAGGAACGTACACTTTCCAGTCGAGGGGAATGTCAAGACAACGATGCCTCCACTTGACCTCGGGGTTAAGGTACCGGGTGCCCATCGGCCACCCCGCCCAAGTCGCTCATGCCGCAATAACGACGATTCGACCCTCTGAATAGCAGACTCTTGGTGCAGGGTGGTCCGTTGTGGCCTAGGCGCTGCCACTCGAGATGACGTTCCGGCGGCGGGATTCTCACGACACATCGCCGGTCCGACGCCGGCAAAGGCAGCGGGTTAGGTCATGGCACAACATGTCAGCGCGGTGCCGGGCGATCCGGGTCTGTGGACGGGTCCCCGGGAGGGAGGGCTCATGAACCGAGATTGGTCGCCGACTGGGGTGATCCGGGCCGTCGGTCCCCTTTGGCTGGCAGTGATGGGCTCCGCACTGCTGGCAGCAGCGGCTGGTATCCGTGGTCTCCCGGGTTTACTGATGATCACTACTGGGGTCGGGATTGCAGTGGGGGTGTTCGGCCGGCTTCGCAACCGCCGCACCTCCCAGACCGTTGTCGCTCAGGATGCGACCGGCGGGAACCTGCAAGTGCTTCTCCGGATGA
>Ga0209431_10003807_pt1 | contig 11920 bp, 15 predicted proteins | sample RifCSP13_3_FD_184021 | JGI IMG/M metagenome (GOLD analysis project Ga0209431, IMG submission 184021) | Soil microbial communities from Rifle, Colorado - Rifle CSP2_sed 13_3 (SPAdes) (version 2) | ecosystem: Environmental > Terrestrial > Deep subsurface > Rock core/Sediment | place: Rifle...
AGTTGGCGCACATCATCGGGTCTGGCGTCCTCCTCTTTGCGCGGGAGACGCTGTTGGCGCTGAAGAAGCCGTGGTTCTACGAGCGGGTAGATCCGGAGACCTTTCACCGAGTTGCCGACATGGACACGAAGTTTGTGCACCGGCTTCAGGTAGAGACAGGCACACCGCTCTATGTGGACACCACCATCAAGGTCCGCCACTGCAACGTGTTCGAGATCGACGAGACCTATCAACATCGCTTTCTGGACTGGATGAATCCAGAAGAGCCGTCCACAGACCGGAGCATCTGTCGCTTCCGGGAGGAATTGCCGAAAGGGACACGTGCAGAAGTCGAGGTTGACGCAAGCCGCGTATAACCGAGTGAAATCACATATTTGCGAGGGGTGCCGCTTGACCTGCGAAGCGATTCTCGCCAAGCGGATTGTGCGGGTAGAGGATTTGAAAAGCAGGAACAAACCTCATCCTAGTAGAGAAGGACGTGTGCGTGGTACAACCGATTGAAACCGCCAAGGGCGAAAAACTCAATTTCGTGAAGATGTATATTGCCGGCAGAGACCCGAAGAAGCCGCAGGAGGAGCAGGTGTCTGGTGGCCTGGGGATACTGACCTCAGGGGCCTGGTGCTACTTCCCGTCCGGCCAACCAATCCCGCAGAAGGAAGTCGGCGTGGCATTGCTGCGAGCGGTCAGAAACCAGCAGGCCATAGACGCCTTCGAGGCGTGGTGGCAGCGGCAAGAAGAACTCGCCGAACTCGCCGAAGGGCCACAGCCGCGTGCCATCCACATCACCCAGGATGCCCGGTTGGTGTATGCGGATGACGGCACCGAGGTCGAGAGTCGCGAAGATATCTTCGCCTTCTTCCCGCCGAAGAAAGGGGGCCTGCTGAACTACGTTTTGGGGCTCTTCCAGGAAGCGGAGGCCGAGCGGCAAGCGCACCGCGAACGAGCCCTGGTCGGGTTGCCAGAAGACCGGCTGACGCCAGAGGGCAAGCAGCGGCAGCAGGCGGGCGCAGCACATGGGCGGGCGGTGATTGCTGCAAACCATGCCGCAGGACGGAAAGATGGCACGAGCCTCTCAGCAGAAAACATAGACCATCCGCCGTCGATTGGGCAGACGATGAAGTTACGGGCCAATCCGTGGGAGGGCCTGTCCGACGCAGACAAACAACGGCGGTTGGACGCACTGGCCCGTGGGCGCGAAACCAGGGATGCCAATATCGCACAACGCAGGGCGCAGCAAGTGGCGCCAGAGGAGTAAGCCATGTCAAAGCCATCAGAAGTGGACAGGCCAACCGCGCAGGGCAAAGCCAAGCCCGGTGGGCAGAGCAAGATGTGGGGGATGGAAGGCGGCATGAATCCCAAAGATTGCAAGCCGGTGCATCCCGGTCCAGACATGAAAGTGCCGTCCACGCATACCGATGGTCTCGGGAAGATGGACAGCGGGAACGTCAAGAAGTTTGTGAGACCTTCGCCTGAGCAGAAGGCAAAGCCTGGAGCGATGTAAGTGGCTGACTCCATCAGTTATTGCCGCATCCACCATCTCCCATTTCGTGGGGATATCCGCATAAATGGCCCTGACGCGGCCAACCACTGCCCCATCACTGGTCACCGGTTGCCGACATGGCCACCCCGGGAAGTCGAGGACTTTGACGAAGACGGCAGCGACGAACAGGAGGGCTGGTAATGCCACATGGCGAGATGCCGACAGCCGAATACGATGAGGACCGCATCCCGCGGGTGTCGTTCCGATTCAACAAGGGCCAGATGCCCGAGAGTGCGAAAGAGGCGATGTTGGAGATGGACGTGATGATTACGGTGCGTGGCAAGGTCATCGGCATCCAGCAAGACGAGTACGGCGGATCGGTAGAGATCCGGTTTACGGAATTTGGCTTGGTAGATGCCGATGCGGCCCCGAAATCCATGGAGAAGGTGCTCGAAGAACTCGCTATCGAGCGGAGGAAACGCTAATGGGCCTCGACCCGCGTGGTCAGGTATCCAGATATGGGAGTGGAGCATTAGCCGCCAGTGGGATTATCTCCACGACTCCCTGTTGGTTTTACGGCTTCACGGGGTATAACTCTGGCCCTGCCCAGTGGATTCACCTCTTCAATGCCGTCGCAGTGCCGGCCAATGGGGCGGTTCCTTCGATTGCGCCGGTCAGTATTCCCGCCATCGACAATTTCTTCTTCAATGTGGGAGAGCTGGGATACTTCTTTTCCACAGGTCTCTGCTGGTCGAACTCCACCACGCTTGCCACCAAGACACTAGGAGCTGCCGATGTCTGGTTGGACTGTTCCTATCTCCCGCGTCGTGTGTAAATATCTCGTTCTTGCCTGCCTGCTGTTGTTCTCTGGCTTGCCATTCGCCCATAGCCAGGTCGTTTCTAGTTCTCGGGATCTCATCCGGAATCAGAAGACGGATTGCACTGAAGATATTACGCTAGGATTGCTCTGTTATCAGACATCAGACAATATGCTCTACATGGGCAATGGAACGACGGCCGTGGCAATTGGCACTGGTACTGGCGGTGCTGACGGGCTTGAAGCACAACGAGCCGTAGCGAACGGTCGCTTCATTACGGGAGCAGAAACGCTTGCAACCGCTGTTACCGGCTGCGATAACAACGGTGGCGTGGGGTGTACCAGCCTGGCCACGTGGAACGATTATTGTGGAGCGGGCGGTTGCGTTCGAGAGTATCGAAACACGACGGGCGACCTCCTCGCAAACAATTTCATCGTCCCCGATACACGTACCGGGACGATACAGTGCGGCGATGGAGCCGGGGGGTTAGCCGACTGTTGGCAAATCGGCAACAACGGAACGATTACGGGTACGGGCGAAGGCGGAGCACTCGCCGGAATCACGTCAATTACTGCGACGGGTACGATCAGTACAACGGGTGAACTCCGGGGAAAGTGCACTACAACGATTCCTGGCGTGGATACATATACGTTGCTGGAAACTGACTGCGTCGTAGCAAACAACGATTCCGACGCTCTCGAAGTAGACCTCGTCGCGGACCCAACCGGGAAGACGTTTTGCTTTGAAGCCCACTCGACGGGAACCATTACGTTAGACCCAAATAGTACGGACCAGTTTATCGTGAACGGTCTTTCGCCCGCAGCAGGCGAAGCGATTATCCTCGCCAGCGCCATCGGCAACAACGTATGCATTCACGGAATCAGTACCACCCAATGGTTTGTGTATCTCGGGACCGGTAGTGTGACGGAGGAAACACCATGATATGTTGGGGCGTGCTGCTTGTAACGTTGTTACTGACCGTGTGCAGTGTCGCTAACGCCGCTACGTTCTTCTGCCCATATGAAGTGTCGCTGAGTGAAGACATTCCTGGTGCATTCGAGCGGCGGTTGTCTGTGAACCGATTAACGGATGTATTACGCCTTGCACGTGGAATGGGGGATCGTGGTACTCCTTGGGACGAAGACGAAGTCGCAGGGAATCGGGCGATTGTTACGATACCCGATGGCTTCGTCGTTCCAGCCATTACGCAGGCCCTCCCGCTTGGTGCTGGGTGTAGTGTGGTTCCGGTGGATTATCGCAGACTCCCCGCGAGAGCGTCGAGAGTACGTAATGGCCAGTTGCACTTCGATGACGCCGATGGCATGCGGCCCATAATCAACCCTGCGAGAGACACAAGAGCGTCTTTTCAGCAGTTCGTGTTTCGGAAACTTTTGGCGTCTCTTTCGTTTCTATCGGAGCGTATTTCCCCTGCGATTGCGTACGCCCTTAGTGCGTTTCCTGATCCTGGGACGATTATCGACAATTTTAACCGAGCAAACGAGACACCCATAGGCGCACCGTGGGCGGAGTTTAATACTTCGGATAATAGTTTCAATTTGGCGTCAAACGCTCTTGACTGTTCGGCGTCGATCTGCTCGATGTATTACAACCTCCAAATGGCGACGAACGGGGATGCATTCTTTACCGCATCGACCCTCAACGGACAGATGGCGGTTGGATGTCGTGGGCAGCAGCCGGGTGCGGCGACGAACGATGGCTACACGGGAAGAATAGTTTCTTCTGTTGATGCGGTAAGAGCGCATCGTGTAGATAACAATATCGCAACGCAACTGGGTGCCGATGCTACGCAAGTAGAAGGTACCGGGGACAAGATCGGCGTTCGGTGTGACGGCTCGACTATTCGTGCGTACTACGTGGACATTTCCGTGTCTTCGGCGTGGGTTGATATGACGGGTGGAACCGATTCAACGTACACCTGCGGTGCGGGAGATTGTTTTGCGTTCGTCTTTGACCTAAACAATCTCGCTATTTTCGATGATTTCGGGTTTACGCAGTTAACGGCGAGACTCTCGCTAGGATTCAAATTACTCCAATGAAAAAAGCACTATTTAGTACTCTAATACTTTTAAGTTTTGTCGCATTTGTTAATGCTGCCACGTATTACGTTTCTCCTAGCGGCTCAGGTACAACGTGTTCTAGTGGCTCGCCCTGCACCGAACAACAAGCATTAGTAACAGCACCGAGGGCATGCGGTGATACAGTACTTTATAAATCAGGTACCTACAACAATACTATTGCAATGGTTGCTCCTACAACATGCACAGCTAGTACAAGGCTTGTATTAGATAAAGACGTAGATGCTACACCAATACTGACATCTTCCACATACTCAAACGGCGGAGCACGGTTAAAAGTTACAAGCGTGAACTATCTCACCATACAAAATCTCACCTTTTCTGGCACAGCAAACGCAACTCCGGATTACGCGTTATGGACATTAGGAACTACTGGTCTTTCTGTCCTTAACAACACGTTTCAAGACTGGTGTACAGTAAATGCTTCGCAGTGTACTACCGCCGCAGTAATGATTATCACAGGACTGAGCGGTTCAACGTCTCATGTTGGTACGCTTGTGCAAGGGAATATTGTTACCGGGAGTCGTGGTGAACTCATACGTTTAAGCTGTGGTCAAGATCTGAGTGTTATTGGAAATACTATTACAAATGCTAAAGCTGGGAAAACAAATGCCGGATCACTCACATCAAAAGGTATCATGTTAACAAGTGGTACTAGCTCAAACACGTGTCCAACGAGCAATTATACCATTACAGATAATGTGGTGTTTCGCAGTACCGAGACTTGGGCTGCGGCCGTTGCTGCTACCGGCTCTACGACTACTGGTGGTGGATATGCTGGCATACGTTGTGATGTTCGTGGTATGGAAGGCGGACTTGTCGCCAGGAATTGGGTCGATGGATGGTATGCAACCGACATTACGGCTTTGTTTGGTAGCGCCATACAGCCGTGGGGATTCAATATTGAGTCTCGTTGTTGGGGAACTTTAGTAAGAAATGTTATTACGAATAGCGCGGGTGGAATTAGAAATACAGCAAACGACCTGGGCCAGCTTTCTTACCAGGTTAATAACACTGCGTATAACGTTCCTATAGGGTTTTTATTTCACGATACGAAGCGTATTAGTGCGAGCAATAATGTTACGTCGATGCTTGCTGGCGATCAATGGACTTCTAATAACAGTCTTGCAGTAGATGATTGTACAAGTTTTTCGAGCTGTGCCAACAATGATGTCTATAATGTTCCTTTGGAAGGTGGCAATAATTATTATGCTATGCCAGATGGCGTTTCCACGGCATTTAGTTGGAGTGGAAATAATTATGCAACAGTAGCGGCGTGGAATGCTGTAAGTAGTGGTGACACCAGCTCAACATTAGCCACAACAAGTGCCACAACGCTCTTTGTCTCCCCCTCAACAAACGATTTTACACCAAATGGCACACAGCTTAGGGATGCAGGGCAAGTAGTTGTTGGTGTCTCTGAGCCTTTCACTGGCGTTGCCATGGACATCGGTGCGGTTGAGGAAGTGAAATTTTTAAGTGCAACAACGACAACGTCGCCTGTACAAGTAGCTGTTTCACTCGCAAATATCCATGCAACGCCTACTTGTACAGCCAGTCAGTTTACGGTGAACGCAACAAGTACTGGCAATCAAATACCTACGGGTGTGGGGATTGCCGGAAATGTTGTGACGTTGACTGTTACAACTGCTCTGCTTAGCACAGACACTATTACCGTTTCAGGAACCTATGGTGCATGCAAAGCTGTAGTTGCTGGCAATGGTGCTAATGTAATCCAAGCACGGAGTCTTGCATTCACTACGCAAGCAGTCACAAACACACTTGGCGGTCTGACTGCTTGGATAAGCGGAAACACGGCAATCGCTCCGGCAGGGGCGAATAGATTGCTCGTTATTGGTTTCTGTTGGGGTAAAGGCGGAGTTGTGACAAACCCACTGGATATCTCAACAGTCACCTATGGTGGTCAATCCTGCACACAAAGTATCTCGGCGTATAGTCAGCCAGCTACTGCCGGGAATCTCTCAGAGCTATGGTACTGCAATGAAGCAGCAATTGCTGCTGCGTCAAGCACGACGATTGCATGGACTGAGAGTGAGGCACCGAACGCTGGTGTGCCGGTTGCAGTGGCAAGCGGATTTTATACAGATATTAATCAGGCAACACCTATTACGGATAGTGATAGTGCTACTGCGACGAGCACGACTATCATTGCAACACCAGCACTTACCACAAGTAATCCTGGAATTGCTGTTCTGTCCGCATGTAGTTCTATTACTGGCGATTGGACGCCTGATAGTGGCTGGGGGCAGCAAATAGATGTTGGCGAAGATGAAACGCCTGCTGCGCGGTTGTTGGTTGCTGATAGAACAACGTCAGGAAGTAACGTTACACCTGGTGCTACATTCTCTGTCAGCGCGTCTCGTTTGGTCATGACTGGAGTATCGCTTAATGGCGGAGCGCAAGAACCCCCACCTGTTGTACCAATTCTCACGTCTTTACACACAAGATGTGAATGGCCGGAATTGAGCGAAGCAAACACCAGACCACTTGAAAGCGGTGTGGGTGATGTTGCGTGTTCTGTCGTTCCAGGCTCTAAATTTCAGGTGCGGTTTCAACTGAAGGGGACGATTGCTGCGAATGATGATGTCCAGGTTCGCCTTGAAGCAAACACGAATGGAGGGGAGTTTGCTGCGGTCAGCAATAGCTTTGATACACTCTGGGTGAAGTATGTCATCAATTCCAACTGGGATCACAACGCACCAGTTACGGTGCAGAAACTAGCAAGTTGCACCTTTAATACTGGTGGCCGAGTTCTTGCAGATGCTATGCAAACGGCGGTAGTAGATTTTGCGACAAACGATTGTGTAGAATATGTCGTTCATTTGGACATATCGCTTACTGCGGTTGTTGGTCAGGCTATGGTACTGCGGCTTGAGTCGATTAGTGGTGTGGTTATCACAAACACTGTGACGCAAACCGTGAACATTTTCGGCGGACGGGGGAGCTGGTAATATATGGAAGAACTCATAAAAACGCTCTCCCCGTTGGGTGTGGGTGGCGTGCTGGCCGGCCTGATGTTCTGGTTCTACCGCCAGGACCGCCTCCAGTGCAGTAAACGCGAAGAGCGCATGATGACGGTCATTGAAGCGAATGCACGCGCCAGCGAGAGGCTGGCAGCAAATATCGAGCATTTGGCACATGCCCTCGAACGCTCAGGAACCCAGTAATGGATATGGTGACGTGGCTCATTCGTGTGGTCGTGAGCCTTGCATGGACGCTGTTGGCCTACTCGTTCTGGCGGGCAGCACCGTACAATGGCATGCTGCTGCGACGGTTGGCCTGGTTGGCGACGTGGAATGCGGGCACGCTCTGGTTCTATATTGGGGTGGGGGCACTGGAACTCTGGGCAGGACATCCGACGCCTCTCTCGCTCCTGCTGAGGGGGCGCTGGTCGCAAATCATGTGGGTTCCGTTACTGGTCAGTGTGGTACAAGTCTGCGTCACCGTCAGAAGAGGACGATAAAGTGATGGACGAGGCGACTCACGTGCGAGAAATACGAAGCATTGGCACCTGTCAACACTGCAAGAAAAGCGTCTGGTCTGTAGAGATTGCAGGCAACATGCCGGGCGACTATAGTTGCCAGTGTCCATCAGACAGGCGGCAGTGCATCCCCCATCCGTCCTTACAGGTGTCGCCCGTCCCAGCAGAGGAAGACTAAGCGATGCGGCGGCTCGTGCGGCTCATTGCGGGCGCGCTGGCGGCCGGGTTGGGCGCCTGGATCGGGGCACTGGCCACAGGCGCTGCAGAAGGGTCTATCGTCCCAACGAAATGGCAGCTTGTGCTGGCAACGGCCACAGGGCTGTATGCCGTGTTCAAGGATATTGTGTCGAGTTTGTCAGAACCTCCGGGCTAGAGAGAGCACGTGGAAGTTGCCAGAGTTGTAGGAGCATTACGATTACGATTTCTCAAGGCGCGATACCTGGTGCTGACGTTCGAAATGACCCCGGAAGAGATTGGCTGTGTGCAATTAGAGTTGGAACCGCGTAGTCTGGATGACCTGTCTGTTCTCGCCTGGGCTGGCGTGAAGCGGAGGTGGTTGAATGCCAGGATACATGCAGAGAACGGATTCAAGATTGAATGGGACGAACTGAAGCGCCTCGATATACGTATTAGTGGAATTGAACAGTCTTCATTTCTCTCCGAAGATTCTCCTAAGGGTGAGTACGTTCCCGGTGTGCGGCATCGAGAGTACTTTCCTGTCTGGGAGAACCATGTGTATGCGTTGTGACGCGGTGGAGCAATTGAGTCGCTATGAGGGTGACATAGCGTCTGGAATCCCCTGGGTTCACCCAGGGGGAGGTTCAACCATGAGAAAGGGCCGGTATGCGAAGCCGACAGGCAAAAGGATGTTTCTGGTTGGTGCTGTTTATGCTGACCCTGCTTTTTCCCCCAGGGGCTCCGCCGGTATGGGCGGCGTATATGTGCCCATTTCGGTGGGAGCCGGTGACCACGGATACCGGAGGCCAACCACTCGAAAGTGGCCGTCTCCAGGGCTACCGGCTGTATAGCAAAGCGACGGTCGGGGCAACGTATCCGGTGACGCCCACGGCGCAAGTGTCGGTCGCCGAGCTCGGGGCCAACTCGAACGCTCCCCGGCTGTCGGTGGCCTGCGAGTCGGGGCACTACTGGGTCGCTCGGGCGTATGACACCCAGATGGAGTCGGGGAACAGCAACGAAGTGATTGTGCCGACGGCGCCCGGTGTGCCACAGACGTTTCGGATTGAGGGACTGATCACGTTGATTCCGATGCCATAAGGAGGTGCAGTATGCCACGACTTATTGACCATTTCCCCATCGCTCTTGCCACTGGCGCACAAGCCTTTGGGCCTGCGGCTGTGGCGAATAGCATGCGCACCGTTACTGTACGTATTGCTCGCAATACCACAGCAGCACCTACATTGTGGATATCACCAGATACAACGATTGACCTTAGAGTAGAAGCCTCACGTGATGATGGAGCCACCTGGGAATTTGTGTGAAGTATCACAGCTCCCGGCGGGAGAACAGTACGACGAGATGGGACAGAAGCCGTCGAAAGTAGTGTGACTTGTGAATTACCCCAGAGAGTCCCCCCATCAGGGAGACAGGTTCGAGGGACGCTTGCGGTAGTTAATGGGCCACTAGTCAGTGAATTAACGCTGGATGTAAATTAACGCAATGGTTGCATTTAACAACAGCAGTAATGGCTCTGAAGCGGCGCAGGTGAGTTCGCTGACCTACAGCTTCACTGTTAATAGTGGAAACAACAGGCTTTTGCTTGTTGGAACCGTTACTTACCAGAACAGTAATCCTCACACTATTTCTGCGATAACTTTCAATGGTGATTCTTTAACAAACTTCAATAGTGTCGTATGGGGCGGGGGTGAGGATGACAGAAATGAGCTATGGCGGATGGTTGCCCCAGATGTAGCGACAGGGAATGTTGTTATTACTCCATCGGCAACGCCTTGTGATATTATAAGCGGAGCAGTTGCCTATGATGATGTTGACCAAACAACGCCGTTAGATGGTTCACAAACGGCAACAGTGGGCACAACTGCGACAAGCATCACACTTACAATTACGAGTGCAGTAAATGATCTTGCCTTTGGTATGGTGGGGGGATTTGACAAGGCAGCTATTACAGTTGGAGCGGGACAAACTCAAAGATTTGAACGAGAAACAAACGACTTTAGCAATATACACGGGTCTGAAGAACCTGGCGCTGCCTCAGTGACATGGACAACATCATGGACGAATGGTTCTTCTTCTCCATTAGGGGCCAATGGGGGCAATATTAATAATGCTCCGGCTGGTGGGCGCACCACACTGAATACCCTGGCTGCTCCCCTTGGGAGTCACCTCGGGCGCGGCTTGTGGACACATGGAGGTAGTGGTTGAGAATCCTGAAGTGGATGCGAAGAGAGAACAGCGGGTTGGCTCGCACAACGCTTGAACATTCCAAATACGAAGAACGACTTGGGCATCAGGTGGCAATTCGTGAGCCACAGGGGAAATTACTCTGGGGCCAGCCCTTTGAGCCCGATATCCATACGGTGCACTCCCAGCTTGGGATGGACGCCTATCATGATGGCAAGCCACACGTGATGCTGATGCATGGTGAGCCTTTAAGTAGCGTTGGCAACGGTATCAGCATGCGGGCTATTATTGGCCTGGCGCCGCTCATGGATGCTTTTATCTGTATGCGGAAAGCCGAGTTGGCAGTCTGGAATTTGATTAAGCGGACCCATTATGTCCAGAAAGGCGTAGACCTGGAGGTATTCAGGCCCCTAGAAGGCGTGGAGAAACTTGAAGGGGAGCCGGCTGTTGTCTACTATGAAAATCAGCGGGGGGTGCGGAATCCGCTCTATATCATTACGGCCATGGCGCAGGTACACCGAAGGAACCCGAAAGCGAGATTGCACATCTTCAATATTACCGACAAGCGGCAGGCTGATTGCTGGCAGGAGTTCACGAAGCACAGTAAGCTGTGGACCTTTCTGCGGACACTGTCTGGTTCAGTGAAGCAGAATGAGGTGCCACAGATGCTCAACCGTGCAGATATCGTGGTCTCAGCGCTCTATCCGCTGTCTGCACGGGGTATCGAGGCGCTTGCATGCGGCAAAGCCTATATCTCGGCAGGCTATGACGGCGGCGATGGCCAATATCCCTGGATTGTGCCAGAATATAGTGTTGAGGCGTTTGCAGAGACGATTGAGGCATGCTGGGGCGACTACGGGAAGGTAGACTACCGGGGATATGCCGAGCAGTACCACGACGAGGCAGAATCTTCTAAGCAGAGGTGTGAAGTGTATGCAAAATATCTCTGAGCAGAAAGCATTGGAACGGTTCTCCAGGACACCGACTGCGCTCGTGTCCCATCTTGGCCCGCCCTTGTCGTCGCATTTTCAGTCCCTAGAGCCAATTGTCACGCCGATGTATAACACGCTGGACGCCCTGAGTGATGGTATCCAGGAGATGGGGCAACAGTCTCCTGAGTGGCATGATAAAATGGTGCATAAAATCCCACAGGCCCCCTCCGTGGACCGGGCCAGTTGGTTGCTTGCGCGGTGTAAAGGGAAAGTGGTCTTGCATGTGGGATGTGCTGGACCATTTGATGAGGCGCTGCGCAAGGTGACAAAACGCTGCTATGGCATCGACCATGAGCCGCTACAGCGACCAGACTATTTCAAGCTAGATCTCGATATGATGGGATGTCCCTTGCCGCAATGCGACAGTGTGGAAGTCGTCCTACTCGCAGAAATTCTGGAGCATCTGATTGCCCCAGGCCTGTTGCTCAAGCGCGTCAAGCAGCAATATGCGCAGTGCGAGACACTCATCACGGTGCCTAATGCCTTCTGCCCCCAACCGGGACTGAATCAGCGCATTGAAATGGTGAATCGGGATCACACGTGCTGGTACTCCTACAAGACGCTCAGTGTGCTGCTGGAGAAATGCGGATACGAGGTGACGGAGTGGATGTGGTATGGGAAACCACAGCCGCCGTACTCGGAGGGGATGATTT
>Ga0209431_10003808_pt1 | contig 11914 bp, 12 predicted proteins | sample RifCSP13_3_FD_184021 | JGI IMG/M metagenome (GOLD analysis project Ga0209431, IMG submission 184021) | Soil microbial communities from Rifle, Colorado - Rifle CSP2_sed 13_3 (SPAdes) (version 2) | ecosystem: Environmental > Terrestrial > Deep subsurface > Rock core/Sediment | place: Rifle...
ATGTTGCATTCTTCTGGCCCAGCCTGGGTGAAGGCTATCTGCTGCGTACCCTGGCTTCCGTTTTCCTGGGTGGCACATCGGTTTTCGGCGGCATCGGCACCCTCCTGGGAACGTTTCTCGGGGCATTCATCATCGGTGCGATCGAAGCTGCCACGGTTGCTGTTGGCCTGACCGGCTTCTGGACCCAGTTGATCTACGGTTTGATCATCGTGCTTTCGGTGATCATGCACACCTACTTGCGCAAACGGGTAGACTAACAGGATGGATGGTCAATCCCAGTACACAGACAAACTTAATCTTCCTACTCTTCCACGGGCTTGATCTCCCACTCTGCGGCCTCAATGCGTATTTTTGTGCTATTCCCTGGCCAATAGAGATGGGTCCAATAGCTAGCGCCTCGCAGCGTAGACGGATTATTTCCCACGGATACGATGATATGCTCCGCTGTGTGGTGAGCAAAATAGTTCTCCCGGAAGATCGATGAGCGCCCCAAGGTGGGATCCATTGCCACCCAACCGATACCAGGCATATATACATCGGCCCAGGCATGTTCAAGGCGAGCAAGAGCCTTCGTTTCCTTTTCCAAGTATATTAACCCTGTGAAGTAACGCGCTGGAATTTTTTGTGCCCGGCTGAGTGCCACCAGTAAAGCAGTATATTCGGTGCAATCGGCACCCATCTGCCCCAGAGCGGCTTGCGCTCCCCAATCGTTTCTGTTATAGCTGTAGACGAGCTCATTGCCAATGTAATCATAAAACGCCCGCACTTGCTGGCAGACATTCTTCTTGCCTTGCGACAGTTCGTTTGCCAAGGCGACGATTTGCGGATTACTGGATTCGATGTGGAGTTCGGGCTGGGTAAACTCGTCCAACAACTCTCCCTTGCAGGCTGATAGGTCATAAACCAGCTCATTTACTTCGAGCTGGTAATCGATCTTAACTACTTTAGATGTCCCAGCAGTATGGTCAGAGAGGTCGAACTCAGCGTACTGGTTGCCATACTCGTCAGTGACCAGCACGTACTCTTTGGGTGTAATCTCAAGTGACAGAACTTTCTGATAGGGAGGCACGGTCTGGATCAGAGCTACCCAAAGATTTTGTTTCTCTGGCTGTCCAGGCCCTTCATTGACCAGCGTCAAGCGCTGATGTACAGCATACTCACGACGACTTATGACAGTCGATGCCAAGGAAGAGGTTGTTTTTACTGGAGTCGATCCATCTCCTTGTAGCTGGCACGCCAGCAGGGGGAAAGTTAGGAGAGCGACCCAAAACAATCTGCTCAAAAATCGGTTCATAGGCGCTTACAACCCGTTTGCCAGATGGTAATACAAATCGTTCCAGCGCAACTCTTTCCTGAATTCATCCAGTTGGGTATTTTCGTCGATGAGCAGGTATTCGATATCGGCCATCTCGGCAAAATCCTGCAAATGTTCTGGGGTGACGGAATAGCTGAAGCTGGTGTGATGCGCGCCCCCAGCGTAAATCCAGGCCGCCGCAGCGGTTTTGAGATTGGGGCGGGGGAGCCACAAAGCGCGGGCAACCGGCAGCTTTGGCAGTGGGGCATCGGTGGGGACAACGTCCACCTGGTTGACCAGCAGACGGAAACGCTGACCCATGTCAAGCAGTGAGGCACAAACAGCCGGACCGCTTTTCGAGTCGAAAATCAGGCGGACTGGATCAGCCTTGCCACCGATGGACAGGGGTAAAATCTCCAGGGTTGGCTTGTCAGCGGCGATGGAAGTGCAGATCTCGAGCATGTGGGCGCCCAGTACTTTGTCGCCAGAGGGGCTGAAGTGATAAGTGTAATCCTCCATGAAGCTGACGCCACCTGCGAGCCCGCTACTCATGACTTTCATAGCGCGCACCAGTGCGGACGTTTTCCAGTCGCCCTCGGCGCCGAACCCGTAGCCGTCCGCCATCAGGCGCTGCACTGCCAGGCCGGGCAGTTGGGCCAGGCCATGCAGGTCTTCGAAGGTAGTGGTGAAAGCAGTGAAATTGCCTGCTTTTAAGAAGTTGCGCAACCCCGCTTCTATGCGCGCCCCCGCGCGCAAGGAGGCGTGCTTCTCGCCGCCCGGGAGCAGGACTGGAACGACGTCGTACTCGTCGAAATACAGCTCCACGAGATGATCAACCTCAGCTTCGCTGGCCTGGTCTACTGCGGAGACCAGGTCGCCCACGCCGTAGCCGTAGACACTAAATCCCAGACGCATCTGGGCTTCGACTTTATCGCCTTCGGTTACAGCCACATCACGCATATTATCGCCAAAGCGGGCGACCTTGCCGTACTGGGCGTCGTTCCAGGCGCAGGCGGCGCGCGCCCATACCCCCAGGCTGGACTGAACGTCCGCATCCTGCCAGTGGCCAACGACGATCTTGCGGTTCAGGCGCATGCGGCTGCCGATGAAGCCAAACTCTCGGTCGCCGTGGGCGGACTGGTTCAGGTTCATAAAATCCATGTCGATTTCCGACCAGGGGATCTCGCGGTTGTACTGAGTGTGAAGATGAATGAAGGGTTTCTTCAGCAGGCTCAACCCAGAAATCCACATCTTGGCGGGGGAGAAAGTGTGCATCCAGGTCACCAACCCGACGCAATTGACTGTGGAATTGGCTTCCAGGCACAATTGGCGGATGGCATCGGGGGTGGTCAATATGGGTTTGAAGACCACCTGTACAGGGATGTGCGGCGAGGCGCTCAATGCGGCAGCGATCTGGCGGGAATGCTCGGCAACCCGCTCGAGCGCTTTGGGACCGTATAGATGCTGACTGCCAGTCACAAACCAGACTTCGAATTGCTTGAGATCAAACATCAGAGCACTCCTAACTGAATCCGCTCAGAGCTTTTACGCACTACCAATTCCGGCGTTAAAACGATTGTCCTGGGACTAGAGGGCACATCGTGGCTGCGCGTTACCTCGATGAAACGGACAATCTCCTCGACGGCGGTGCAACCGAGCAGATGCTGATCCTGGATGACGGTGGTAAGCGGAGGCCAGTAATAGGGCGTTTCGGCGAGACCATCGAACCCAACAACCCCCAGTTGTGAGGGAACGGCGATATTTGCCCGACAAGCGGTCTGTAAGACACTCAGAGCCATCTGATCGTTGGCAACAAAAACTGCATCCATTTCCGGATACTGTGCAAGTAATTGGCTAAAGGCAATATCGCCGGACGAAGACGACCAATTGCCTTCGGTGCAGTGAGCTTCTTGCGCCTCGATCCCGAATTGCGCCAGGGCGGCTTGCCAGCCAGCTTTTCGCTGGCGGCTCTCCCACCAGTCCAGCGGTCCGGAGATGTGTCCGATGCGCCGGTAGCCTCCTTGGAGCAGGTGTTGGGTGGCCATATTTCCACCCAAAAAATTGTCGTAGTGGACAATCGAGAGGTGCGGACGTTTTTCCATGGTCAGAAAAACGATAGGGACGGGGATTTCTGCTAATGCTGTATCCACCCAGCAATGATTGTCGCTAACTTCAGGTACTGCCCATATGATCCCGTCCACGTGGCGGGATAGTAAGGTCTGTAGGATGGGCTCAGTATTTTCGCTATCAAAGCGGGAGAGCTCTTTAAGGAGCAGGGTGTAATCCATTTTCTCTGCCTGACTGGTGATGCCATTGAGCGTCCGTGAGGGACCGATATATTTCAAACCAGCAGTGACGACACCAAGGGTATAGCTGCGCTGCTGGATTAGGCTACGAGCCAGGGCGCTTGGCTGAAAGCCAAGCTCTTCGATGACTTGCTGGATACGCTCGCGAGTTTCCTGGGCAACATCAGGTCGATTATTGATCACCCGGGAAACGGTCTGAGTAGAGACTCCAGCGGCTACGGCAACCTGCTTGATTGTGGGTCGTTTGTTATAAACATACATAACCGGAAGAACCTTCGAATGGAAAGATTGTTATCGTTATCGGGAACGATAACATAATAGCAAATATAAAGGTGTTTGTCAAGTTGTGCAATGCAGTAATGCCTATTACAAATTCATAACATTTAATGCCATGACATACGTCATGCCCGAGAAGGGGACTCCCACACAGGTGTATGTCAGTTTATGGGCGCGGGGATGTGAGAGAATAAGGCTATCCCCAGGCTTATGAGGTAGCCAAGAAACGGAGCAAGGAAGAGAAGCGGGGTCGCTTGCTGACTAAATGGAAAAGGTGACTGATGAATATTTGGCATGGGAGGCGGATCATCCCTAGCCGGACTTGGCACATATCGAAGACATTGCGCTGGAATTACGAAAGGAGCTTTGATGGGACATTGCCCAGCTGGCCGTGGAAAAGCAAGAAAAGCGGTTGCTGGTACCTGGGCTGTATGGTCGAGAGGGGTGGGAAACGCTTCAAAGATCGATTTACTGGCTCTGGCATGCGCTGGAGCTGGCCAGGGGCAGAACGCTTACTGCCTGTTTGGGCTGCAATTATGAGCCGCCACTTTGATGAGCTCTGGCGGACTGCCTACAACTCGCCCCCCAATTGACATGCACCCCTTCATACCGGGGGCTAACAATTGTAATGTTAGCCATTGGTAGGATTAAATTTCGGCGATGTTGTTCCCGCTGCTCTTAGCTGAGATGCGGGTGCACCGATACCGGTGCACCCGCTCTAGCATATCGGCTTGGTTCAGTTCCATTCAAGCCTGATTACCAATCGAGCAGTTCAATTGAATTGTTCCATACACTCAATTTGAAGATAGTCGTCGTCTGATAGGTCTCTCCAGGGCGCAGCACCGTGGGCGGGAAGTTCGTGTGGTTCGGCGAGTCAGGGTAGTGTTGGGTTTCCAGGGCAAGACTATCGCCCTGCCGGTAAGCGTGGTGGCTGGTGCCATACAGTGTCCCGTCCAGGAAATTGCCCGAGTAGAATTGGATGCCTGGCTCGGTGGTCAAGATTTTCAGGACGCGGCGGGAATTCGGTTCTAACAGGGTCGCTGCCCGGATCAGTAAATCATCATCATCATCGGGTGGGTTCAGCACCCAGTTATGATCAAATCCCCTGCCGATGACGATCTGCGGATGGTCAGACCGAATTCCATCGGAAATAGGTTTCTTGTGTGTGAAGTCTAATGGCGTCCCTTCTACAGGTGCGATCTCGCCGGTCGGAATCAAGGTTGTGTCATCTGGCGTGTAGAAGTCGGCGTTGATCTTCAAGATATGGTCGTAAATGGTACCTGTTCCTTCGCCGGCCAGGTTCCAATAAGTGTGGTTGGTCAGGTTGACGACAGTTGGAGCATCGGTGGTAGCCCGGTAATCCATACGGATCTCATTCTTGTCGGTCAAAGTATAGGTCACGTATGTGTCGAGGTTCCCGGGATATCCATACACACCCCCCGCGGGGCAGTAGGGGTTAGGCGCTTGACCAGTCCAGCCGTCTCCGGCGGGGCTAAGATAGTAGAGCTCGATGCCAACCTCGTATTTCTTAATGGATTCTTTCGTGACCTCCCAGACTTGCTTGTCGAACCCCTTAAAACCACCGTGCAGCGAGTTCGGGTCGTTGTTGATGTCCAGGCAGTAGGTTACTCCGTCCAGGGTGAATACTCCCTTAGCGATGCGGTTAGCGTAGCGGCCCGTGATGCAGCCGAAATAGGGATTCTTGGTTTCATAGTCACCGAGGTTGTCGAAGCCGAGTGCAACGTTAGCCCATTGGTGGTGGCGACCCGGCGCTTTAATGGAGGTGATTATGCCGCCGTAAGTGATGATCTTCACCTCCATCATCTTGTGGTTGGTGAGGGTGTACTCGTAAACGTCTTTGCCGTCGGCGGTTGTTCCGTAGTACTCTTTATGGATCGTACCCCCTCCCAAAGCTGCAGTTGGGTCTGGAGCGATAAGGACCATCCCAAGCACAACAACAGAAACGAACAGGAAGCGAATTAGGGGTTTCATGATTTGATCCTCCTATCAATTCCCCTTTGGAACTCACTGATTCGAAACGATAGATCCAGACCTCCCCAATGACAATTATCGGACCGATCACCTCCTTTTTTTACGGGAAACTAACAAACGCAGATTCCCCGCTGAACTTTATCGACGCCCCATGTTTTGTGTTGCCAGCGATGTTCAAGGAGCTTTCAAATGAAAAACACGATTATCCTCGATGTCGATCACGGACAATCGCGTTTTGACTGTGACTGGATGCCGGGCCTCGTCGCAACACCTGATCGCCTCCGCACGGCAAAATTAAACCGAAACGAACTATTTCAAATTAAATAATACACTTATTTTATGCGTTGTCAATCACCCGTTTATCCTAAGTTTACCCCCCTTTTTTTGAAGTGGGCATAACGCGAAACCGTCGACGAGTTTTGAGGATTGGCAAAGGAAATCAGGAAGTCTGTCAGGCGCAGAAAGCTACACCTATCTTTGACGAGACTGCCAGCCTGGGCTATACTTATATTAGTCAGATAGTCGAGTAGCCAGGTAATCGAATAGTCGTTTATTCTTTGAGTCATTCATTAAATTGCTAATCACTTACAATGAGGAAGTCAATAATCGTTTCCAGATGGGACTATAAGACTACCAGACTATTAGACTATCCGACTAACAGACAAATGTCCTATAAGACTGCGCGACTAACAAAAGAAAGGAGTCATCGCCAATGCCGGACACATTCAAGCTGACCTACTCCACAATGTTCAACCCGCCCGAAGAATTGCACACCCGCTTCGACGAAGCCCTAACCAAAGTCAAGGGCGGCCTGGGAAGAGAATACGGGATGATCATCGACGGCAAGGATCGCTTTGCCGCCGAGAAGTTTGAAGATCGTTCCCCGGCCAATACGGACCTGGTGCTGGGGGTGTTCCAGAAGGGCACAGCGCGCGACGCCGGGGAGGCTCTGGCTGCCGCCCGCAAGGCGTTCCCGCTGTGGAGCGGGATGAAATGGCAGGAGCGCGTGGCGCTGCTGCGCAAGGCCGCCGACCTGATCGACCAGCGCACCTTTGAGATCGGCGCGGCGATGGCGATGGAGGTAGGCAAGAATCGCATGGAATCCCTGGGCGACGTGGCCGAAACCGCCGACCTGGTGCGTTACTCCTGTTATCAGATGGAAAAGAACGAGGGCTATGTCGTTGAGATGGGTCGCGACCCGCTGGTGGGCTACACCTCCACAAATATGTCCGTCCTGCGCCCCTATGGGGTGTGGCTGGTGATCAGCCCCTTCAATTTTCCAACTGCCCTGACAGGAGGCCCGGCGGGCGCTGCCCTGGTGACCGGCAACACGATCGTGATGAAACCCGCTACCGATACCCCCTGGGTTGTGCGCTTACTGGCGGAGTGCTTCCGCGATGCGGGTTTGCCGGATGGCGTGGTCAACTATGTCACCGGACCGGGGAGCACCCTTGGCCAGGCGCTGATCGAAAGCCCCGAGGTGGATGGGGTCACCTTCACCGGCTCCTTCGATGTTGGCATGGGCATCTTCCGCGATTTCGCCAAAGGACCTTACGTCCGCCCGACCATCCTGGAACTGGGCGGCAAGAACCCGGCGATCGTCTCCCGCCACGCCGACATCGAACGCGCGGCGATCGGGATCATGCGCTCGGCCTTCGGGTTGCAGGGCCAGAAGTGCTCCGCCTGCTCACGGGTCTACATCGAAGCGCCGCTGTACGACACGCTGGTGACGCGCCTGGTGGAATTGACCAATAAACTAGCCATCGGTGACCCAACCGACCGCGCTGTGTACCTCGGGCCGGTGATCAATAAGAACTCGTACCGGGATTTCCAGCACTTTACCGAGGAACTCTCCCAGGCTGGAGACTTCCTGACCGGCGGCAAGATACTGACCGAAGGCAGCTATGCCAAGGGTTACTTCTGCGCCCCGACGCTGGTGGCGAATGTGGCTCTCAGCCATCGCCTGTGGAAGTACGAGATGTTCCTGCCGATCACCACCCTCGCCAAGGTGGACAGCCTGGACCAGGCGATGAAATTGGCCAACGATGTACATTATGGCCTGACGGCCGGCTTCTATGGCGCACCCGATGAAACCGACTGGTTCTTCGACCAGATCCAGGCCGGCGTCACTTACGCCAACCGCCCACAAGGCGCGACGACGGGCGCCTGGCCTGGATTCCAACCCTTCGGCGGCTGGAAAGGCTCCGGCTCCACCGGGAAGAACGCCGGCGGGCATTATTACCTACCGCTCTATATGCATGAACAGATCCACACCATCATTGCCTGACATAAAAAATGGCTAAGCTACTTTCCCTTTCCGCAGCAATCCAGCGTTATGTGCATGACGGGGACACGGTGTACGCGGCTGGATTCACCCATCTGATCCCCTTTGCAGCCGGGCATGAAATGATCCGCCAGGGGTTGAAGCACCTGACCCTGGCGCGCGCTACACCGGACTTGATTTACGACCAGCTAGTGGCAGCCAGCTGCGCCCGCAAGGTAATCTTCTCCTACATGGGCAACCCAGGCGTGGGTTCGTTGCGCCTGGTGCGATCCGAGATCGAGGCGGGTAACCTGGAATGGGAGGAGTTTTCCCATTTCAGCATGATCTCGCGCCTGCAGGCTGGCGCGGCCGGGTTGCCCTTCATGCCGATGAATCCCACGGCGGCCGGCGATCTGGAGCGCGCCAATCCCCTTTATAACCGCGTGACCGACCCTTATTCTGGCAGGGAAATTGTCGTGGTGCCAGCCCTGAACCCCGATGTGGCGATCGTGCACGTGCAGCGCGCTGACGCCGAGGGCAACGCCCACATCTGGGGCATCATCGGCGAACAGAAGGAGGCCGCCTTCGCTGCCAGCCGGGTGATCATGACCGCCGAGGAGATCGTCGCTGAAGACGTGATCCGCTCCGATCCCAACCGCACATTGATCCCCGGCTTCATCGTAGATGCAGTCTGCCACGTGCCCTACGCAGCCCATCCTTCCTATACTCAAGGATACTATGACCGGGACAACGCTTTCTACCTGGAGTGGGATGAGATCAGTAAAACCCATGCAGGGGTTAAAGCGTATCTGGACGAGTGGGTGTTCGGGGTGGAAGACCGCGCCGAATACTGGGAAAAGCTCGGGCCGGATGCCCATGCCCGGCTGAGAGTCGCCAGCCGCCCGAGCGCGGTTGTAGATTATGGGAAGTATTAATCCGCGAATTACGCTAATGAACGCGAATAGAATCCATGAATTTATATGATGGAACACGAAAAAATATTAGCCTAATTCGAATTATCCACGGATAAAAGTAAAAGAGTCGTCATGGCTGAGCTACTATACAAAGATGAAGTATATGCCATCATTGGTGCGGCGATGGAAGTGCACAACGTTCTTGGATGTGGTTATCTTGAACCAATTTATCAAGAGGCCTTGGAAATAGAACTGACTGTGGGTGGGATCCCCTATGTATCTCAACAAGTGCTGCCAGTAAGCTACAAAGGCAATCTGCTGAAAAAGGCATATGTTGCTGACTTTGTTGCTTATAGGAAGATCATCGTTGAAATCAAGGCTTTAACCCAGTTATCCTCTCTCGAGGAAGCTCAGATTCTCAACTATTTGAAAGCAACAGATAACGAAGTAGGCCTCCTGATCAATTTTGGGGCAGAAAAATTGGGATGGAAAAGAATGGTTCTTTCGAAAAAAGTTACCCCTGAGATGAATATAGCATAATCAAATATTAGCGGGAATTCGCGTCATTAGCGGATAAAAAATATGACTCAACAACCAACATACTCATCTGCCGAATTGATGACCATCAATTCGGCGCGGTTGCTGCGCGACGGGGATGTGGTGTTTGTGGGCGTGGGGCTGCCCAACCTGGCATGCAACCTGGCGCGGCGGACGAACGCCCCCAACCTGGTGATGATCTACGAAGCCGGTGTGATCGGGGCACAGCCAGCGCGCCTGCCGCTGTCGATCGGTGATCCAACGCTGGTCAGCGGGTCGCTGGCGGTGTGCAGCATGTATGATATCTTTGCCCTCTACCTCCAGCGCGGCAACATCGACGTGGGTTTCCTGGGCGGGGCGCAGATCGACCGCTTCGGCAACATCAACGCCACCGTGATCGGCGATTATGCTCATCCCAAGGTGCGCCTGCCCGGATCGGGCGGTTCAATGGAGATCGCCGCCTGGGCCAACCGCTGCTATATCATGACCCCTCACCAGAAGCGCCGTTTCCCGGAGAAGGTGGACTTCCGTACCTCAGCGGGTTTCCTCGGTGGGCGGGCGGAGCGCGAGGCAGCCCGGCTGCGCGGGGCTGGCCCGCAGGCGGTGGTCACCGACCTGGGCATCCTGGAACCAGATGAGAGCGGGGAGCTGGCCCTGACCGCTCTGCACCCAGGCATCGATGTCGAGCAGGCGCGCGCCAATACGGGTTGGGAGCTCAAAGTCGCTGCTGACCTTAGAGTGACCGAGCCACTCTCACCGGAAGAGTTGCGTATCCTGCGGGAAGACCTTGATCCGGACGGAATATATTTGAAAGGGGGAGGGGGTTAAATGAGCCATGGCCATCCATCTTCCTAAACGCCCAATCCTTACCCGCCTCTTCCTCTCCCGCGAGGAGCGGCGCTTGCGTGCCGGGTGGCGGCTGGCTGGGCAGTTCCTGCTGATGGTGGTCTTCTTCCTGATCCTGGGCATCCCGTTGGGGTTGTTGATGCTGGTTTTCCCTAGCCTGCCAGGGGAGGCCATCCTGCTGGCGAGTACACTGATCTCTTTCCTGGCGATCACCGCCTCGGTCTATCTGGCACGCCGTTTTCTGGACCGGCGCTCTTTCGGCAGCCTGGGACTGGGCTGGAACCGCCAGGCAGCCGCTGACTTGCTCTACGGGGTGATGGTCGCCGGGTTAATGATGGGATTAGTCTTCCTGGTGGAGTGGGCTGCAGGCTGGCTAAGCTTCGAGGGCTTCGCCTGGCAATTCGAGAGCTGGCCACGCGTCCTGGTTGAGTGTGCGCTGATCGCCTTCGTGTTCATGCTCGTTGGCTGGCATGAAGAACTGCTCAGCCGGGGTTACTGGCTGCAGAACCTGGGGGAAGGATTGAATCTCCCCTGGGGAGTTTCACTCTCGTCAGCACTCTTCGCCCTGGCTCATATCGCCAACCCCAATGTGTCCTGGGGGGCGCTGCTGGGCTTGTTCGCTGCCGGGCTGTTCCTGGCTTATGGATATTTGCGCACGCAACAGCTGTGGCTGCCGATCGGCTTGCATATCGGCTGGAACTTTTTCGAGGGCACCGTCTTCGGCTTCCCGGTCAGTGGCTCATTCTTCTACCGCCTGATCCGGCAGAGCATCTCCGGTCCGGAACTGATCACCGGCGGCGAGTTCGGTCCTGAGGCGGGGCTGATCATCCTGCCCATGATGGCCCTGGGGGCGGGCTTGATCTACTGGTTCACGCGGCAACGAAGAGTATCGAGAATAGAGAATCGAGAGTAGAGAGCTGAGAATCGTAACCTCTTCTTGGGTAAATTAGAGGCGATCAGCGATTCATAAGAACGCCATATCATGGACCTCAGTTCAACTTTCAAAGAGCGCTTCGGCTGTGCACCGGCGATCCTGGCGCGCGCCCCTGGTCGTGTGAACCTGTTGGGCGAGCATGTGGACTACAACGCCGGCCCGGTGCTACCGGCGGCTATTGACCGCGCCGTCTACTTGGCAGCATCAGCTACCTCGACGGGCACCGTGCAACTTTTGGCCCGGGATTTGAAGATGCAGGTCTCCATCCGTTTGGACGAATTAGAAAGCAAAACCGATCTGGGCAGGCGTCCCTTACCCAGATGGGCGTTATACCCGGCGGGTGTGGCTTGGGCTTTGCAGCAGGCTGGCCTGGAGGTTTCGGGATTGCAGGCTGTTTACGCCTCCAATATCCCTATCGGGTCTGGATTGAGTTCTTCGGCGGCAGTCGAGATGGCCTTTGCTGTGACCTGGCAGGCGCTGGGAGGCTGGCAGGCTGAACGAATGACCCTTGCCCAGTTGTGCCAGCGAGCTGAGAACGAATATGTCGGCGTA
>Ga0209431_10003810_pt1 | contig 11907 bp, 7 predicted proteins | sample RifCSP13_3_FD_184021 | JGI IMG/M metagenome (GOLD analysis project Ga0209431, IMG submission 184021) | Soil microbial communities from Rifle, Colorado - Rifle CSP2_sed 13_3 (SPAdes) (version 2) | ecosystem: Environmental > Terrestrial > Deep subsurface > Rock core/Sediment | place: Rifle...
ACAAATTATGTATTGCGTGAAGCAACTGCTACAACTGCAGCAATAGTAGACTCACACTGGCGAGGAATATCAGTTAATCAACCAGTCATCATAACAAGTACAGAATTTGGTGATGTTGATATCAATACACCAGGCTGGCTATTTGAAAAAGAAACCCCTGAAGTATATTCTAAAATAATTGGAACTGAGGCCAAAGATATTTTGGATGCTTCTTTAATTGATGCAAGAAGAATTCTAGAACAACCACTTTCCAACTGGCATCACTTATTTGACCCATCTGGAACAATTTCTGAATCAAGCAAGTTTGGTTATCAAGGAGAAAAGGTTGTCATAACAAGTTTCACTATGGGAGAAAGCAGTATTCGAGAAGGAATACTAGAAGCAATAGAACATGAAGTTGAATTCACTTTAGATAAACCATATATTATCAGATCAGTAGAATCAGCAGACTCAGCAAACATCCAGATGGATGGATTCGTCACAGAAACAACAATAGAAGGTGTTGAATATTTTGGTTCCAGTCCAGAAGTTCCAGAAGGCGTTACAACTACGTCTACTGGCGGATTCCCAGTTTACATAATATATGGAATGGCTGGTGCTGGTGGTGCTGTCGCAGTTATGATTTTATTTTGGAGCGACAGAAAGTTAAAGAAGAAACAGCAGGGATAAGTTTCATATAATTTAAAAGAATGGTGCGTGCCAGCCGTAACCCTCCTTCTGTTTTTACGAGATTTGGCTATGCGGCCTACCTAAACAAAGTGCAGCACTTGTAGTTTTGTTTGGCCTTGCTCCGTGTGGGTCAGCTCTTTCATTCCTTGCCGGAAACCTCAGGTTTTGCCATCACAGTACGCCGGGTTGGATCGTTTTCTGTTCTGGAGCCAGCCATCTCTGGCTATCCATCTCTGGATCACACTTACTGCATGGAGGGAGGAGTTTCCTCTGCCTTAGCAGTAACTCGCGCACCAGCTCGCACCTTAGGTTATAAAAGAGAAATTTCTATTTGAAGATTACCAGTATGTTTTCTTCCTAAAACATACACCATAAACAGAGTTCTAGAAAATTACATTTTTGGTTCAAAATAGTCTTCATCAGAACGAGCTTTTGCCCTTTTTGTTTTAATGAAAAATACTAGTCTTAGTGCGTCAAGATACATTTTGTAGATATACCTGTTTTCTCTGAGTCGTGGGGCGATCATGTTCCAGAAATATCTTGCTTGTATGCTGGACAATCTAGAATTTCGTATGACAAAAACTGTCTGAGTGGATTTTTCAACTATTTCAATAGTCTTTGGACTGAATGCTTGGTCCGATTGGTTTCCTGCTCCGACTATTATTATTTCAGGTTTTTTGTTAAAGTTTTGGAGCAAACTCTGTGTGACGTTATCTGTTTGTGGATAAACTCTTTCAACTGGAATTTTTTTCAAATCCAAATCAAACATCTTTTCATTTATTCTGCTCAAAATATCTCGTTCTTCTTCAGGAGATTCAACAACACCTCTAACAACTCGTATTGTACTGTTTAATGATCTTGAAAGCGAATTTGCAATTTCCAATCCAAGGTTTGAATGTCTTCCTTTATCGTATGCAACTACTAGTTTTGAAAGTTCGTTGTCAATGTTCTCTTTTATACTAATTCCTATAATGTCACAAGTTGTAAGTGTAAGCAGCTTTCTGTTACTGCGCAAGCTGGGAAAATCCATTATAAGCAGGTTGATTCCCTGCTCTTCCACGGTTGCAAGTATAGCTTCTGTAGTGTCATGTGAAAGTCTAACAAGATATCTGTATGGCACTAATTCTGGAAGTGTCTTTTTGAACTCTTCAAATGATTTCGTAGCTGGTTCTGCAAATCCTTGTGCGGAAGAGAGAGGAAGCTGTATTGGAACTGTCACCACACTAAGAAATGAAATTTCGCCTTGTTTATCTTGGGCTATGGCTGAGCCTATTTTTGCAAGCTTTTGAGCAGTTTCTGTATTAAACACAATCATAATGCGATAGTCTTTTCGTTCTTGTGGACCTTCACTACCTACGAGGGGTGCATAATGCTCAAGCTCTTTTTTGATAGAATATATTTTGTAAATTGAAAAACCAATTATTACCCAAATGATAGCGATGGCCCAGCTTAGTGGATTATAGATCAGCAGATATATCGCAAGCCCAATTGTAGAAAAGATACCTATAAGTGGTAGAACCGGAAAAAGTGGTGTCTTAAATCCGTATTCTAGTTTATGACCATATAGTCTCCTTATGGTTATTGCAGCCATGTTAACTTGGGCAAAAAGAAATAGAAACATCACACTAGCAGCTAGCGCAATCTGTTCAAGTGGTAATAGTACTGCTACAATGAGCATGATAAAGCCTGAAACAATTGTTGCCAAATATGGAGTACGATATTTTAGATGAATTGCGCTAAAATTACTAGGCAGGTTGTATTGTCTGCCCATTGCAAATGCAACCCTGCTTGAAGAAAATGTTGTGGCGTTCAGTGCAGAAAGTGTTGAGACCATACCACCTGCAAGAACTATAAAAGCCCCAAAGGGTAAAAGGAACTTTGCTCCTTCCACTATCCCAAGCGCTTTATTTTCACCAATAAATTTCCATGACTCTTTTCCAACATCGGCTGGGTTCAAGCCACCTATGAAAACGAATGTGAAAATAATGTAGAGAGTTACAACAACGCCTAATGAAATAAAAATTGCTCGTGGAATATTCTTTTTTGGGTTTTTTACTTCCTCTCCAGTTTGTACAATTATTTCATAGCCTTCAAAAGCTATAAACGTCAACCCCATGGCTATTATTAGTCCAATGCTGCCGTTAGGGAAAAAGTTATCAAAGTTTGAAGACCAGCTAGGATTGGTTAAAGTCATTGCAAACAAACCTGCTACAATCAGAACAAATATGATAGCAAGTTGTGAGAATGTGATCACGTTTCCTATTTTACCTGTGTCGGAAACTCCCTTGACATTAATGTAGGTAAAAAGTACTATTACAAGAACTGCAATTATCTTTTCAAGTGGGACGCCAACATATTCGCTTGGTACTCCAACTAGAGTTAGCAAGTGGCCAAAAAAAGCACCAAAGGCCACTGCGTAAAGACTTCCTGCTATCATATGGCCAAACCACGACATCCAACCGCTGATAAACGCATTTGGTCTTGGGAGACCTTCTCTTATCCACTTGTAACCCCCACCAGCCTCTGGCAGCGCAGACCCAAGTTCGGCATAGGTCAGAGCAGTAAACATTGTAATTATTCCATTAATAAGAAATGCAATCATTAGTGCTGGTCCTGCCTCATTCATGGCTGGTCCTACAAGAACAAAGATGGCACCGCCAATCATAGCGGCTACACCGACCATTGTTATATCAAGTAGTGAAAGGCTTCGTACAAGCCCCGAAGACGACTCAGTGGACATTATTACCTATCCGTGTGGAAAAAATGGTCGAATAAATCTCTACTCGTTGATTGAGATCTATGAATAAAGGAATTTCTATTGACTTGTTAGAGACAAACCGTATTCTTTTGTTATTGAGTTTATCTCTTCTTCAGAATTTGCCTTTGAATAGTCTTCAAGAAGGTTTCTATTAAGATCATAAAATGTATGGCCCCACTTGAATTTATCAAGTAATTCATCTGTAAGATCCTCAAATCCCAAAATAAAAGCTGCGCCTGCTATTGCTTCAACTGTAGTAAGCTTGTTGAGTTTGGAATAATTTACTGGGTTTCCTGCTAAAAGTGGTGGAAGTTTTCGTGCAATGCCAGCAAATTTTTTTTTGAATGTTTTTTCTGCAAGCTCCCACGAACAATCAATTCCAGTTATTGAATCTGCGAGTAATTTGTCGTCTCTGAGAATGGTTCTTTTTGCAAATGGATCAAGAAGTATTGTGTTTTGTGAGGTAGCTCTTACACTTGTTGCAAGTTTGAATTTGACAAGCTTTGCAGCAGTACACTTTTTTGGATCATCTTGCTTAAACATCAGTACCTGTACATGCAATGTACTTACAATTACTCTGTAGGCGTATATGAAATCTTGTAATAGAATCTAGAAATTTGGTTATCTTTTATGATTTCTACCTTCCATTTTCCGTCAGGAATTACGTCGCCTGAATCTTCTGGCAAAATTGTAAATTTCTCTAATGTGGTACCTGGACCGCTATATCTGACCTTCAAGTTTGTGCCATCTATTTCTACTATCTGATATAATGAAGTGGTTCCACGGGTAGATTTTGTAATTTTGCACTTGGAATCTTGACCAATAAGGCAAGTCCCGTCTCCTGCAGTTACTTTAATGTTGACGTCAGCTTCATCACCAGGAGTCACACGAAGCAATCCATCAAAGACTCTTGGGCTCAAGGTCTTATTATCAATAGTTTTTTCTCCAATAGTTATTGGGATCAAAGATTTTGTTATTCGGTTAACGTTATCTATGACTTTTTTAGGTGTTGGTGGTATAGGAGTTTCTTTTTCAGGTTCTATTACTGGAGGCAATTCATTAACTACCTCAAAGGTATCGCTTGCCTCAGCAAAGTCAGTATCAGCTGTAACTGTATATATTCCAAGTTTTGCATCTTCAGAAATTTTGTAGTCATAGTTAAAAGAACCACTAGGATCAAATCGTACTTTGACTGGTTTTTGCACTGCTTTTGTGAAATCTGATACACTAATGTCAACATCAAACACATGGATTATCTTGTTTGTCTTTCCAGCTATCTTCACAGTCCCACCAGGAAGATATTTGTCTTCATCAGTTTCCACAAGCAACACAAGTGGAGCGTCTACACCTGTAACAAATTTGTCGTCTACTTTGAAGACTGTTTGAGACTTTGCATCATAATATTTTGCAGTTATCTTGTATTCACCAGTTTTATAGACTACAGGAACTAATTTGAATGAAGTTTGGAATTTTCCTCCTGCACTCAGGTCTGGAAAGGCTTTAGAAATTTCTTTGTTGGCTTCATTTTTTATTATAATTACAGGTCTTACATTTACACCCCCTTGTTGAGTTCCAGTTACCCAATCTTTCCTTATTGCACTGCCAAATACAGTGATTGTTTCACCGGTGCTATATACTGCTTTGTCTGTTTCTACTACAAGAGGTAAAGGTGTAATTTCTGATAATGGATCTTTTGAAATCTTAAAGAATACATTGGTCTCGTCGGAATCAGAACGAACCGTCATCTTATAAATTCCAAAAATCTTTGTGTAATTAGGAATAATCCAGCTCGATGAAAAGAGCCCATTGTTTATTAGTACTGAGGTGCTGGTTTTCTTTCCGTCTGGATCTGTCAAAATTACTTCATATGATGACTGTGCTGTGAAGGTGGAAACTTTGCCTGAAAGTTTTACCTCTTCTCCAATTCCGTATACTTCCTTGTCTGTGATTGCAATTATCTTCACGCCAACACCCAGCTCAAGTATATCTTCTACCAAAAATGATGTTGAAGCTGCAAGATCGCCATAGGTTGCCTTGAGAAGATATGTTCCCTTTGCAAAGATATTTCTGTATACGCTGCTTTTTACCTCAAAGTTTCCTGAGCTGTCTGGAACTCCAGTAAAGGAATAGACTGCATCTTGGCTTTTACTAGCTGATGCACGTGGGTCGCCTTTTGATATTATTTGTCCTCCATCTGCTTTTGTTATTGAAATCTTTACAGTCTGTCTTCCAAAGTCTTTTGTTTCTGTTACCTTACCTGAAACAACTAATGGGTCACCTATATTATAGAAAAGCTTGTCAGTCGAAATAGAAAGTGGGCCCGATTCTACTGCCACAAATTCAGCTGGATTTTCTACTACTTTGAAAAAAGTTTGGGCTGTCCCTACATTTTCTGAAATTATTACTTTATAGTCTCCATATCGATCTGTCTTGTTTGGAATTTTTAGTTCGTACTTGAATGTGCCATCACCTGCAGGCCTGACAACATCTTTGATCTTTACTACGTCTGTCACGTCCTGCTTTGCAAAGGCTTGTATTATCTCAATATTAAAAGCTGATATCCAGACTTTGTTGCTGCGACCTGTAATAATTACTGTATCTCCAAGTCCATATGCAGCCTTGTCTGTTGTTAGTGAGATAAGCGTGTCCTCTTTTATTTCTGGCACTAGTTCGTATGAGGTTTGGGTGGTTTCTGTATCGTAGGTTGCAATGACGGTGTATTTTCCAAATAGTGGATTTACTGTAGTAATGAAAATTTTAACGAAAAACTGACCTTTTGCGTTAGGATAAAGTGTTCCGTCATAGATCTGTTTTTTGTTCGGATCAAATACCTTAAACTTCATTCCAGTGAATGTGAAGATTTTTGACGTGTTTGCACTAATGGTTGCTTGTTCACCAGGAATATACGCCAATTTGTCTGTACTAATTGAGATTATAGATGACACCGCTTTTTCTGGCAGAGCAAGTGCTTTTGCGCCTACAGCAAACTGTGCAACAGAGCTTGCATCGCCATATTTTACAGATGTTTTGTAATTACCTTCCAGAACATTTAATGCCTTGTCAGTTTTCATTTCTGTTTTAAATGACAGCGTGGTATCAGGGTAAAGAATAACAGTTTTTGAAAAACCGGATGGACCTGAAATGACCAGAGTGATTTTTTCTGGGGTGTATAGTTGATTTGGCACACCAACTTCCTTTGAAACTTTACCAGTTATCTTTACTACTTCGCCAAAAAGATAGCTTGTCTTATCAGTTGAAACCATAATGGATAGAGCTGCGGCTGAAATCAAAGGAGAGGTTTTTCCATTTGATGAACCTGCGTTTGATGGTTTGAATGTCCAATCGGTACCAGAATCTGTGTCTAGTCCATCTGCAGTTCTTTGCCAAGAATTAAAGTTGTTTTCAAGATCTCTAAGTGGTGGAGTTTGATCAACTAGTGTTCCATTTTTGTTTTTTATCTGAACTGTCGCAGAAATATCAGAAAACCACAAAGGACCATATGTATAAGTCAAAAATCCTCCGCTTTGAATTTTTGTACCCTCTGATATTTTGTAAAGCTTTAGGCCAGTGGTAGCTCCAACGGTCCATCCTCCAACGTCTATTGTCTTATTTGTTGGGTTATACAGCTCCACCCATTCTACAAGTGACGTAGCGTCATCTCCTGGAGGGTTGTTTTCAATTTCGTTTATAACAACATGATCAGTAGGAGGACCTGACTGGCCTAACGCTGGATGGAGATTTCCAAATAGCAAGATCATGGCCAAAAATCCGAACATTAGATGTGACTTCAATTCTCTTACCTATACTATCATTTCATCATAAATAATGCAATTTTAGGTAGTAATTGTGGAAAAGTTGAGCTAGTTGTGAATGCCCAATATGCACTAGTACACATGAAGAAAAATACCACTTTATTCATTATAAGCGGTGCGTAGAATTTGTTCTATTGTTGCAGTTAATTCATCCCTAACAGGTATTAGGTTTGGCCTGGTTTGTCACAGTTTGGACATTTATCTTTAACAATTTTTTCTCCGCAGACAGCACAGATTCCCCCCTCGATTGCTTTTTGAATCATTCTTCTTTTTCTTCCCACAAAAACTTTAATTCCAAAATAGATGGCAACTGCAATGCCAACTGCGTATGCTGGTGCAACAAAAGGTATCATTCCTATCATTAAAAATAAAACTCCGACGATAAGAATTATCTCTCGTTTTTCAAAAGGCAATTATTTCACAGGATCAAAGTTTTAATAAAAATCTATGCCAGTGCTCAGAGTCACTGAATTTGCATTCATTTTGAATCATGTCTCTAACTCCTCTTCATCGCCTGGCCTTATTTTATTGGCAAGGGCAAGATAAGAACTATCTGAAAGGATATAATGGAACCATACCATATAATATCAGTGTCAAAAATTGACATAGACAAGAGAAAGAGGTTTGGTACCCATCTTATTTTGACTTGTGTACTTTTTTTGTTTACATATGCTGGTATAAGATACGAGTCTTCGCAGATAGCTATCATTTTAGTAGAATCCGTGCTTGTTACACTTTCTTTTTGGTTTATTTTATCCATGAAAAAAGAAGGCTTTGGTCCTTTGGTGACTTCGGTTTTTGGCTGCTCGATTTTCATTCTTGTGGTCTTGATTCCAACGAGCATCCCAACCACTGCTGACACACTTGATCCCATGTCATTTACAACAGAATCTATTGAAGATAGAATTGCCCACATGCAAGAAAAGCGCCAGGTAATGAAAGAGTACAGTCTATATCTTGGGCTTGGCAATCTTGCAATATCGCTTGCGCTTGGATATAGGCCAAGCCTTCTTTATGTTAAAAACCGAGCTCCTGACGAGTTGCCTTATCCTATATGGGATGATGCCAGACAGACCGTAACTCGTTTTAGTCCAAGCTTGATTCCTGTGCGCTCGCTTTTAAACGAAAAGGAAAGGTGGTTTATCTTCAAGTACAAATTCATTTTGGTCTCAATTGAAAACAAGATCTATCTGGTACGACCAGATGATATGGTGCCAGAAACTGCCATACTTTTAAGGTCAAAATCTGGCCAGTCACCTCTTGGGATGTAGTCATAATTTTTACTCTTTTTACTTGCTTTCCATTGGTCTTTATCCTTTAGTAGAATTTTGACAGGCTTTATTCAAATGGGAAAGCGCAAGTTTACAATAGACCTTGGAAATGAAAAAATCGAAGTCGAAGGCCACCAGCACAAAAATGTCGCCATAAAATATTTGATGAAAAGACGCAGGTCACTTATCATGACTCGGGACAAGGAAAAAGTGGAACGGTTGTACGAGGATGTGCCAAAGATAATTTCCATAATAGGTGGCCACTTGACCAAAACTTACAAGGTAAACTGGGAACGAGAAGGCACGACAGAGTTTGAGGGCTCTAGATTTGTCTTTACATTAGATGAGCTGCCAGATCAGAAAATAATAATCTAAAGTTCAAAAAAAACTCAAAGATGTATCTATAGTAAAAGGATTGCGTAGCAATGATACTAGATATTTTAAAAACGGGATTTCATTTTTAAAATGTATAATTCTATAACCATCCTAAAATCTTCCTCCACTGTTTGTTACTTCTTAGCACATACAATATCTGGTAATGGTTATTTCCAAAAATGGAAATGTGTATGTTCTCTGAGAGAACGCCCATGTACACTATAACTCTCTCAAATATTCATGATTCGTGAGACGAGACAACAAAGGTCCATTCTTTAATGAGAAATCTTTTAAAAAAAATTGCAGAAAGCAACTTTTTGGGTTTTTACTAATTGGGCTAATTCTTTCTTTTATACCGCTGACACAAATTTCGTATGCAGCTCCACCATCTGAGCCAAAGTATGTGCCAGACAGGCTATTGATAAAATTCAATCACAACGTTCCAGAAAACGCTAGACAATCAATTCTTGCTGAAAATGGAGCTTCAGCAATTGATGAAATTCCTCAAATTGGCGTAAAAGTTATTCGGGTGCCAGAAAATGCATTGGAGGGTATTGAAAACGCACTAAAGAAAAACCCATCAGTTCAATATGTTGAAAAAGATTTGATTTTAGAGCCAGCTGCTATTCCAAACGATACTTACTTTTCCCGCCAATGGCACATTAAACAGATAGGTGCGGATATTGCATGGGATAAAACTAAGGGAAGCAAAAGTATTGCAATAGCAATTTTGGATACTGGCGTTGATTCAACACACCCAGACCTTTCACCAAAGTTAGTATCAGGATACAACTTTTACAACAACGACAATAATTGGTCTGACATATGCGGGCATGGTACAGCCGTGGCAGGTACTGCTGCTGCTGTTACAAACAATGCGCTTGGAGTAGCAGGAGTAGCCTGGGAAAACTCAATTATTCCAATTAGAATAGCTGATCCTAATTGTTATGCCGCCTACTCTACGATGACAAAAGCAATCACATATGCTGCTGACAAGGGAGCCAAAGTAGCAAACATTAGTTATCGAGTCTTCAACGGTGCAGCTTTTAATGATGCTGCAAAATACATGTATGACAAAGGCGGGTTTGTTGTAGTTGCTGGAGGAAACACAGGCAAGTATGAAAATTATGCTGATAATCCTTATGTAATTTCTGTGAGTGCAACTCATACAGACGACACTATTACATCATTTTCGTCATCTGGACCTTACATAGATTTTGCAGCGCCTGGCATTATCATATACACCACTGTTAAGGGCGGTATGTATGATTATGTAAGTGGAACATCGTTTTCCGCTCCAATAACATCTGGGGTAATTGGGCTTTTGTTCTCTGCAAATCCAAGTTTGACATCAGACCAAGTGTACAACATTCTAAAACAGTCCTCAGTTGATCGTGGAACAATAGGGTATGACAATTATTTTGGATGGGGAAGAATTGATGCAGCTAAGGCAATCTCACTTGCTGGTGGCAATATAGTTGACACCACACCTCCCTTGGTTTCAATATCAAGCCCGCAAGATGGTTCAACAGTATCAGGCAAAGTGATGGCAAGTGTGAAAGCATCGGATAACGCATCGATAAGCAAACTCCAAGTTTACATTGACAGCACCTTGAATTATGAAGGCGCTACATCTTCTTATGATTCTGAAATTGACACGACAAAGCTTTCTTCTGGTCCACATGTTATCAAAGCGGTTGCATATGACTCAAGTAACAACATGGGAACATCCCAGGTCACAATAAATGTCAGTAACACAAGCTTGGATACCACACCTCCCCTGGTTTCAATATCAAGCCCGCAAGATGGTTCAACAGTATCAGGCAAAGTGATGGTAAGTGTGAAAGCATCTGATAATGTTGGCATCAGCAAAGTAAAAATTTTTGCTGACAACAAATTGTTGACAACTTTAAGTTGTTCACTTTGTGATCACACGTGGAATAGTAGAAGTGTCTCAATTGGTTCTCACACCCTTAGTGCTGAAGCTTACGATGTTAGTGGAAACGTTGCCAAGACAAGTATAACCATAGTTGTCACTAAATAGCAGTCAATAAAAATAAAAATTTGGAGGGTAGTTTATGGAGGGGTTGCAATAACCACAGGAAACTCAAAGCCGCATGGCACAGCCTGGACAAAATTCGTGTTATTGTTCGCAGCGTCCAATGCATTCTTTAGTGCTTCCTGATATGCTCTGAATGGGTGTGCACTCAAGGTTAATCCGTTTGTTCCTAATTGACTGTTTGCTGCGGCCATCAGAGCGGTGATGCTAATGAGGCCCTCAGGGGTAAGACCTGGTGTTACTGGGAATGCAGGGTCCAGTAGTGCTGGTGCATACACAAGAGCAGTTCCACTAACATAACCTGCCTCAACGTTAAGCTTCATTACTGCGAGTTGTACAGATAACATGTATGCCATGTTAACTGAATTAGCAGATAGTAACCAATTGCGTAACTGATCATATGAGGTTGGATTGAAGGGTGTTCCGTTAGCGTTTCTTAAGTTAAGGCCTACTAGCATATTTAACTCTGGAGCCATTGTACCACCATCATTCAATTTAGCTTGACCGTTCTTGTTAGACCAGAATCCAAGTGTCTTTCCACCACCTGCGCCTAGACAAACATTTCCGAAACTTACTGATGTAGTTCCCCCATCGGTAACTACCACTGGTACGGATGTTGGTGTAGTTGCGATCCAGTTTCCTATAAGTGATGTAGATTCTGTTACTGTATAGGATCCTGCCAAAAGCACTTCTGCAACAGGCGTGTATACTACAAGTGTAGGAGGCCCAGTTATAGTAACTTGCCAGCCTGTGATTAGAGTATCAGTACCATCAAATATTCCGTTGAAGTTTGCATCATAGAATTTTGTTCCGGTAAGCAAACCTTCCGGAGGTACAGGATCATCGTTGGTGATTTCACAATCTGCAGATTCTCCTTCATCCAGTGTGATCGTGTTAGTGGCTGGGTCAAATGATCCAGTGCCAGTACATGACCAGTCACCTTCAGTGTAACCAGTTGTATCT
>Ga0209431_10003814_pt1 | contig 11896 bp, 9 predicted proteins | sample RifCSP13_3_FD_184021 | JGI IMG/M metagenome (GOLD analysis project Ga0209431, IMG submission 184021) | Soil microbial communities from Rifle, Colorado - Rifle CSP2_sed 13_3 (SPAdes) (version 2) | ecosystem: Environmental > Terrestrial > Deep subsurface > Rock core/Sediment | place: Rifle...
GATGGCGCTTTCATCGGGCGCGCCATCGCTGGCGACCAGCGCCTCATTCAGGGCGTTGGCGGTGTTGGCGTCGTAGACATTGCCCACCACCAGGCCGCCCGGGATTGGGTCACAGGTCGGCGGCGCGCCGAAGGAGACGTTGTCCACCTGCCACCACCATTCGAAGTTGGCGTTATAGTAGAAGAAGCGTACCACCACGTCCGGCTGGCCGGCCGCCAGGGCGGTGATGTCCACCACCTCCAGGGCTGGACCGCGATAGTTGGCCGTCTTCTGCCAGACGTTGGTCCAGTTTAAGCCCCCGTCGTTGCTGACATCCACGTCGGCAATCTCGTCCAGACCGCCACCGTAATAGTTGAAGTCGGTGTTGAACAACAGGGCGACTTCCGCCAGGCCGGAGAAGTCCAGCAGCGGGGTCTCCAGTGCGGTGTCTTGAAATAAGTCGGGCCCATAGTAGTCGCTATCCACGATGGCGAAGCCACCCGAGCCGCCGGTCAGGTTGTCCCGCCCGGCAGGGTTGTCGAACAGCCAGCCGCCGTCGCCGGTGTTGTCGATAACGCTCCAGCCAGCAGGCAAGGCCCCGCTCTCGAACTCTTCCGAGAACACCGGGGAGTAATTGACAGTGTAACCCGGAGCGCTGCAAATCGTCTCGTCCACCGTCAGGGCGAAGTCTTCGGTGCTGCCACCGGCGGAGGGGGTGACGTCGCGCGCCTCGGAGTTATAGCCGCCGCTCACCGCGCTGACCGTGAAGGTGAAGGTCGAGCCTTCCGGCAGTTCCACGCTGTAGTGGCCGGTGAGCGGATCGGTAAAGACCGAGCCGCCAGGGTAGCCTGTAATATCCAGGCGGGCATACAGCGGCATGCCCAGGTGCCCCGATCCATCAGTTACTGTCCCTTGAACGACCCCGCTCGCGGCGGGGTCCAGGGCGAAGTCCTGGACAGTTGTTACTCCCTCGAGGATTTCTACGCCGCTCACCGTCTGCGGGAAATAGCCATAGGCCGAGACGATCCCTTCGTAGGTGCCGACCGGCAGATTGAAGAGGTAAAAACCGGCCTCATCTGTAAAGGTGGTGCCTCCAGGGATTAAATCCACTTTTGCGCCAGGGATCGGGTCCCCAGTGGCGCTATCGGTGACGGTGCCTTGCAGGGTACCACTCGGGCCGGTGGTACAGGTGGGGAACTTGAAGGAACCGATGCGGGTCTGCCAGGGCGCATCTCCGGTCACTTCATAGTACTCCTGCGTGTACCAGAAGGTGCAGTCGTCGGTGGGGTCGACGGCCATCATGCTGTAATCGCCCCAGCGGGCGATGCCGAACAACTGGACGCCGCTGCCGGCGATCAATTCCACTTCAGCTTGCGGCAGGGTATTGATTGGGTCGCTGGCCAGGCGTCCGGCATAGCGGATCGATGGGTAGACCGAGGTGCTGGAGACCGAGTAACCCAGGGCTATATCCCCGGAGGCATCCATAGCGATGCTACCCATCCAGCGGTGCTCGCCATCCGGGGCGTAGACTCCATCCTGTTGGAGCACCCACCCTGTTCCATCATCGCGCAGTTCGAACCAGTGAACGCCAGCGTGATCGGTGCCATCCGCGTCGACCGTGTGGTTAGAAACCAAAGTCTGGTGAGAACCGAAATTTCGGTACTGCAGGCGGAACATCAGGCGGTCGGCGATGGCATCAACTGGTGGAGCGCCCTCCGGTTGGGGGATGCCAAACACACTGGGGTCGACATCCGAGGTGGCCACCAGGGCGTTGGGATCGTAGCCGGTGAGGCCGAAGGTGGAATTGGCGGGAGTAACCCAATCCACATGGAACTCCCAGATGCGCAGGGTGTCATCCGGGTCTCCCAGCCAGGTGCTGTCATCCCATTCTGAGAAGTAGTTGGGAGTCCCAGCGGGGGGCGGCGGGCCATCCAGATCGGAGGGGAGCATGCCGCCGAAATTCAAGGTCACCGCGCCGACATCGAAGTACACCATCTGAGCCGGCAGACCGGCGAGCATCATGTCGCGCTCGAAGGCCACAGCGCCGGCGCCCGCCCAATCCAGGGTGTTTTCGGCGAACTGGTTGACGGACATGTAATAGCCATCCGGCCAAACGCCGAACTTGGGATAGTCGTCCATCTTGGTATCGCTGATCAAGAACTCATAGCGGTGCCAGAGGCCGGTGGGATCAGCGCTTTGCGAGATGGCGATGCACTCGTAGAAAGGTCCGGCGGGGAAATTGGGCAGCGCGAACTGGCTCCCCAACCAGCGGTTCGCCAGGGGATCGAACAGCACGATCGGATCGCCATTGTTGGTGGTCTCGCATACCCCGCCAAAGCCAGACCACAAGGTGTTGCCTGTCACCGGGCCTAAGAGAGAAACCGGATTGGCGGGATCGGTCACATTCCATATTTCGAAGGAGAGATTGACCCACTGCATGTAGTACTTGGTGCCGCTGAGCGGGTCGTAACCGATGTCGCCGTTGGTGTCCGGCGGCAAGACGCCATCCACGTTGTTAATGCCCTCGAAATTGGCGACCGGGGAGGGCATACTGATCGGGCCTGGCCGATCTTGCACCAGCGGGGGACTACCCGCACCTGACGCGCCGCCCTTCGCCTTGGGCAGACGGCCAAGCGGAATTTCTCGCAGCGGGCCGACTGTCGACGGCAATGGCTTGAGGTCGCGCAAAGCCGGGGAGGTGTCATTGCGCAGGGATTGGCGCACCACAGGCCCAACTTGAGCCGAGCTGACGCCGGGGTCCTCGGTCTGGGCGGCGGGCGAGGTTTGCTCCTGCCCAGCCACGGCGAACGGGCTGGTCAACAGCGCAAGCAATACCAGCGCAGTACCAGCCCGCCATAAAAGGGATATCGAACGCATGTTACCCTCCTTTAGGGTTATGAATTGTGTGGGGTTTACCGACTAGATTGGACAGGTTGTCATGCAATAGCCAGGCGTATTTTCGGTCACCTCCTTTCACGAATATCCCGGATACCTTATGCTTACCATCTCCTTGTCCTCCCCGTGGTTATATTAATCGAAAAAGCTAGTAGACAGCTGGCTGGCCTACACGATGGGAACAACTCTCACAACGAATATTTAATTTTTAAGACCCAACCCCATGCTTCCGTGCACTAAACCCCCCATTCCGGATGACAAAAACAATCTTTGATCCGGATACCGAATATACAATAATCATACCATGAATTGGCGGATAAATAGGAAATTAATATTCAGGATTCTCCATAATCACAAGCGCCACCCAATCCCCTGCCTGGCGGTGGTCTACCAGGTGGAAGCCATGCTCTTTAGCGGCTGCTTCAACCTCAGCTACCTGTTCTGCGAGGATACCGGATAAGATCAATACCCCATCCTGGGATAACAAATCCCCCAAGCCCTGCCCCAAAAGCCGCGTCAAAACCGGCGCCAGGATGTTGGCGACCACCACGTTCGCCTGCTGGAAAGAGAACTCCCCGGCGCGGATTTCGGCTACCGAACCCTGGCCTACGTCCAGGCGGTCGATCACCCCGTTCGTAAAGGCGTTCTGGCGGGTAGCCTGAATGGCTTCAGGGTCAAGATCCACTGCCAGGGCGCGGCTTGCCCCGAGTTTAAGCGCCGCGACCGCCAGGATGCCCGAGCCGCAGCCCACGTCGATCACCGAAATTTCATCGGGTTTGTCATCAGGTATCTTGGTTTTTCTAATATATTTTTCCAGCAACTCCAGGCAGAGCTGCGTGGAGGGGTGTGTTCCTGTGCCGAAGGCCATGCCAGGGTCGATGCGCACCGGGATGCGTGCCCGGTCAGCCGCCTCCAGCCAGGATGGGATGATCAGGAGACGCTCGCCGATATTTACCGGTTGGAAGTGTGCTTTCCAGGATTCCGCCCAGTCGACTTCTCGAACGGTTTTGAACTGGGCTTCCGGCAAGGGGCGGATGCGGCCCAGGTGCCAAAACGCCTCCTCCAGGCGGCGGCGTTTCTGCTGCCATTCCCCGTCGAGGGGCAGGTAACCGCAGACCCGCAATGGCCCCTGGGCGCGCCCCTCGTCCTCGGCATCGGCAACTATGGCGGTGCTCTCAATCACAACGCCGCCGCTGACAAAGCGCGCCATCACCTCCGAAACGGCCTCGGCCATCTCACCATCAACAATTAACGAAACTTCTAACCAGGAGGGTACGCCCATGATAGTGTTTGCGGTGTTTTCACAGCGCGTTATGCTGCGACAACACCACACATCCCTCTTCTCCCCTTTACGAGCCTGTCAGGGCATCTTTCAACCAATCCAGAAAGCCGCGCTCCTGCGGATGCACTTCGCTGCCCAGGCTTTTCGCCAACAGCTCAAACAGTTTTTGTTGCTCGGCGGTGAGGTGCTTGGGAACAGTCACATTCACCATCACCAATTGGTCTCCCCGCCCGTTGCCGCGCAGGTGGGGGATCCCTTTAGCGCGCATGCGCAGGACTTTACCGGGCTGGGTGCCGGTGGGGATCTTCAATTTTTCCACACCATCCACAGTGGGCACATCGACCTCTGCGCCGAGAGCCGCCTGGGCAATATTGATCTCCAAGTCTAACAGGATATCATGCTCGCGCCGGCGGAAAAATTTATGGGGAGTGACCTGGATCACCAGGTATAAATTGCCATTCGGACCACCGTTGCTCCCGGGTTGGCCTTCGCCAGCCAGTCGAATCTGGTTCCCGTTGTCGACCCCCGCGGGGACGGTGATCACTTTACGGCGGATGCGGCGTTCCAGACCACGCCCATTGCAGATATGGCAAGGCGTGGCGATGCTCTCCCCCTGGCCGTTACAGGTCGGGCAGGTAGCCACCTGCACCATTGAACCCAAGATCGTCTGGCGCATCTGACGCACCTCCCCGCGCCCGTTGCAGGTGGCGCAACGCACGGGCGAGGTGCCGGGCTCCGCTCCGCTACCATTGCAGCGAGCGCAGACTTCGTCGCGGGTGACCTCGATCTCTTTTTCGATGCCAAAAACTGCTTCTTCAAAGGTCAGGTCGAGGCGATATTGCAGATCTGACCCCCGGCGGGGCGTGTTGCGCGACTGGCGTGTCCCCCTACCGAAGCCAAAGAACTCGCCAAAGATATCAGCGAAATCGGAGAAATCCACAGTGAAATCGGGCACGCCACCCGCGCCGCGCACGCCGGCGTGGCCGAAGCGGTCATAAGCGGCGCGTTTCTCTTCGTCGGAGAGCACCGCGTAGGCCTCGTTGACCTCCTTGAAACGCTCTTCGGCGTCCTTAGCGCTGTTGACATCCGGATGGTATTGGCGCGCCAACTTACGGAAAGCTTGCTTCAGGTCGTCAGACGAGGCGCTGCGGGGAACACCCAGAATCTCGTAATAATCGCGATCGGTCATTTAAGCGTTTGAATGTTAGAACGTTAGAACGTTAGAAAGTTTTGGCGTTCTTACGGTCTTGAGTCGAAAGGTAAGTGATAAAACGGCTTATTTGGCGGCTGCACTTATCCACCAAATCGAAGATCTCTTCAAATTGGGTTTGATCAAAATAACCCACATCGAAAGCCACGTAGGTTTGAGCGCGAAGTTCACCAGCTGAACCCTTGGCCCGGCCAAGAAAATCAAGGAACAAAGGGGTTGTACGGCTCTCGAAGCCTTCAGAGATGTTGGACATGATCGAAACTGAGGCTCTTCGCATCTGGTCTCTCAAGCCAAAATCGCGGGCGAAAAGACCTTCATTGGTCATGGCGTACACACGTTGGGTCAGTTGTCGTGCGGTCTGCCAGGCTTCTATTTCTTCAAAGCGAGTGATGGTCGGCATAAGAACGTTCAAACGTTCCTAAACTCTCCTTCGACGACATCTTCGCCGCCTTCGCCGCCCTCGCCGCCCTGATCGCCAGGACCAGAGGCCGGGCCTTCTTCGGTCGGGCCAGCCTGCGGCCCACTCTGTTGGTAAGCGGCCGCGCCGATTTGCTGAACCACACGCATCAGGTTATCGGTGGCCTGGCGGATGGCGCTGGTGTCATCACTCTCTAATACCTTGCGCACATTGGCAACCTCCGCTTCGACCTTGCTCTTCACATCAGCAGGGATTTTGTCGGCAAAGTCAAGCAGAGCCTTCTCAGCGGTATAGACGGCGCTATCGGCGGAATTGCGCGCTTCGATCAATTCTTTTCGGCGGAGGTCTTCTTCGGCATGCGCCTCCGCATCCTTGCGCATGCGCTCTACTTCGGCGTCGCTCAGACCAGATGAGGCGGTGATGGTGATGTGCTGACTGCGGCTGGTGGCTTTATCCTGAGCCGTGACTTTTATAATGCCGTTGGCGTCGATATCGAAAGTGACTTCAATCTGGGGCATGCCGCGTGGTGCGGGAGGGATGCCATCCAAGCTGAACTTCCCCAGGGATTTGTTGTCAGCTGCCATTGGCCGCTCGCCTTGCAAAACGTTGATCTCCACCTGGGACTGATTGTCGCTGGCAGTGGAAAAGATCTGGCTCTTGCGGGTGGGGATCGTGGTATTACGTTCGATGAGTGGAGTGGCGACACCGCCTAAGGTCTCCACGGAGAGCGTCAGTGGAGTGACATCCAGCAACAGGATATCCTTGACATCACCACCGAGCACACCAGCCTGGATGGCGGCCCCGATCGCCACCACCTCGTCTGGATTGACGCCCTTATGAGGCTCTTTGTTAAACAGCTGTCGCACCGCCTCCTGTACTGCTGGCATGCGGGTCATCCCACCCACCATGACCACTTCCTCAATGGCAGAGGCCTGCAGGTCAGCATCTTTAAGCGCCTGGCGCACCGGTCCCAGGGACCGTTCAATCAAGTCGCTGGTGAGTTGCTCCAGCTTGGCACGCGTCAGGGTCATTACCAGATGCTTTGGCCCACTTGCGTCAGCGGTGATGTAAGGCAGGTTAATCTCGGTCTGCATCATGGTGGAAAGTTCGATCTTGGCCTTCTCGGCGGCCTCCTTCAGGCGCTGCAAGGCCTGGCGGTCCTGGCGAAGATCGATGCCGGAATCGCGCTTGAACTGGTCGGCGATATGGTCGATGAGGCGCAGGTCAAAGTCGTCGCCTCCCAGGAAAGTATCGCCGCTGGTGGAGCGCACTTGAAAGACGCCTTCTCCCACATCGAGGATGGAGATGTCGAAAGTGCCGCCGCCCAGATCATAAACGGCGATAACCTCGTCTTTCTTCTTGTCCAGTCCATAAGCGAGGGAGGAGGCGGTCGGCTCGTTGATGATGCGCAGCACTTCGAGACCGGCGATCTTGCCAGCGTCCTTGGTGGCGTTGCGTTGGGCATCATTGAAATAGGCCGGCACGGTGATCACAGCCTGGGAAACCGCTTCCCCCAGATATGCTTCAGCATCGACTTTGAGCTTGCCGAGGATCATCGCCGAGATTTCAGCTGGCGAGTATTCCTTGCCGTCCAGGTAAACGCGCACATCGCCGTTGGCGGCTTCTGCTACTTTGTAAGGAGCGCGGGCGAGGGCGCGTTTAACTTCTGGGTCGTTGAATTTGCGACCCATGAAACGCTTGATCGAAAAAATCGTGTTTTCGGGGTTAACCACTGCCTGGTTGCGGGCTACCCGCCCGATCAGGCGCTCGTGGTTCTTATTCACCGCGACGACCGAGGGCACCAGCCGTTCGCCCTCCGCTGAGGGGATGACGACTGGCTCGCCGCCTTCCATCACCGCGACTACCGAATTGGTCGTTCCCAGGTCAATGCCGATGATTCTTGCCATGGATGATGCCTCCTGTTATATGTTTTCGTGTGAATTCTGCGAATGGACCTAAGTGAACGGTGGCGGACCGGGCTATTATTGGGCGACGCGCACTAAAGCCGGGCGCAATACCCGATCTCCGAGTAGATAGCCATTTTTAACCACATCAATGATTCGTCCACTTTCATGTTCGGGGCTATGCTCCTGGGATATCGCTTCGTGTAAATTGGGATCGAAAGGCTGCCCCACCGTGTCCATTGGCTGCACGCCTTCGGCTTCCAGGGTGGCGAGCAACTTACGATAAATCAACTCGATGCCATCTGCCCAGGAAGCGCCATCACCTTGCGCAGGTCGATTCTTCAAAGCGCGCTCGAGGTCGTCCAACACGTCCAGGTAACGCCGGATAATGCTGCCAGCGGCGTTTTGATGTGCCATCTCGCGCTCCCGGTCCATACGTTTCTTAAAATTAGTGAATTCCGCCCGTTCTCGCTGCCAGCCATTCAGGTATTCCTCGGATTTGAGGCGCAGGTCCTCCAGTTCTTTTCGCAGGGTGGTGATCTCTTCCTGTTCTTCAGTTTTTGGAGAACCGATCTCTTCTATAAGTTCCTCTACCGGTTGTTGCTCCTCTTGAAGGTCTTCTTTCACCTGGTCGTTGCTTTCATCTACCATGTTTCTTTTCCATATCTATCAAAATGAGTTGGTGTCTGTAGACCCTAAAGGTCTCTGTTATTACTCCAGGTTCATCTCCACAACCATGTCACTCAGCAAGCCAGCCACAAAGCGAACGGTTGAGATCGTACGCCCATAAGCCATACGGATGGGACCCAGCACTCCAACCGTACCGGTGGCTAGCCCAGGCACGCCATACCGCCCCAGGACCATCGAGCACTCACGTAATTCCTCCCAGGTATCTTCACCACCAATCAATACCTGCACGCCGCCCACATTGGTGGTCAGGATGGTGCGGTTCAGCAGGTCTTCGAGGAAGGCTCGTTCTTCAAACACCCTGAGTGCGCGCCGCGCCACGCCTAGCTCAGCGAATTCGGGCTCGGCCAGCACATTTGTCAGGCCGTCGCGGTACACTTCACCGCTCAAGACTGCGCGCGAGTGTTCCATCTCCTCGACGATAAGCTTGAGCACATCTTGCTCGAGGGCATCCAGCTGGGCGGAAAGTGCAGCGAGGGCGCTGGAGTTCAAGCCCTGGCAATGCTGGTTGAGGGTACTGGCGGCCGTACTCAGCTGTTCTTGGGAAACCGGTTCAGCCAAGGCCAGCATTTGCTGGCGAACTTCCCCGCCGGTCAAAACCAGTACCATCAACACCTGCCGGCCAAGGGTTGCGATCAGCTCGAGGTGCTTAAAGCGGGCTTCTTCCGGATGAGGAGCCGTAACCAGGGAGGCCCCCTGCGATTGGTGAGCCAAGATCGAGGCCGCCAGGCGCATCCATTGATCCACATCATGGCCGGCCTGATAAAATTGGTGAGTGATGGTGCGCTTGGTTTGGACGGGTAGATCGGTCTGGCCCATTAGCTGGCGCACAAAGTACCGATAGCCTTCCTCGGTGGGTACACGGCCAGCGGATATATGCGGCTGGCGCAAATATCCCACTTCGGTCAGAGATACCATTTCGTTGCGTACCGTAGCTGGACTGAAGTCGAGGCTATAATACTCAACCAGGTGGTGGGATCCCACTGGTTGGGCGTTCTCGATGTAATCGCGAATGACCAGGGCCAGGATCAGTTTTTGTCGATCGCCAAGTTGCATGCACTTACCTCTTATATTTTAGCACTCTCAACCCGAGAGTGCTAAGAAACGCAACAACGATAATACCACGCCGGGAAAATTACGTCAAGCACCCACGGTAAGGAGACCCACTTTATAATAATTCTCTAACATCCAATCTTTATTGAAGCAGGACAAGTTGTCAAACTATCCTACCGAAAACCTCCAAGGTCTATGTCGTGCCTGGGAGGGAATAGTTCCTACGCGCGCAATGCCTGCAGGATGGCGATAATATCCCGCGGGTAGGGGGCTTCGAAACGCAGCGCTTCCAGGGTTATTGGGTGAAGGAAAGCCAGGGATCTGGCGTGCAGCGCCAGGCGTTTGATCAGTGGGATTTCTGGCTCGGCCACGATGCGAGGGCGAGGCTTGACTTGTGAGAGATAAATACCGCCCCCGGCACCATACAACGCATCGCAGACGATCGGGAGCCCCAGTGCTCTAAGGTGAGCGCGCACCTGGTGAGTGCGGCCGGTCTGGGGGATAGCCTCGATCAGCGTAAACTGCCCAAACCGTTCCAAGACGCGGAGGCGAGTCAAAGACGGCTTGCCGCGCTGGAGATCTACAACTGTGCGGTGGCGGCGGTCGCCGTTCGGGCGCAGTGGCAAGTCGATGTCGTTCTCAGTCCAAACTGGCTCTCCGGCAACCAGGGCATGGTACACCTTGGATACCTGGTGCTCTTGAAACTGGGTATTGAGGGCACGGTGGGCTTGGGGAGAACGCGCCAACACCATCACCCCGCTGGTATGGCGATCCAGCCGGTGCACAATCCATAACGAGCCAAAATCTGGGAGCAGGACGCCCTTCAGGTCAGGGGCTTCCGGATCATAGCCATCTGGCAGGGTGGGCAATCCAGCTGGTTTATCCACCACCAGCAAGCTGTCGTCGGACCACAGGATCAGGTCGTCAAGATTAAATTTCACGGTTGACTAAAATGGTACTTGCCAAGTATAATGGGACACAATTGAGATACATTTGTTACTCAAGCGGAGGCGCTTCATGGCTCTAATCGGCGTACGCGAATTGCGTGAACGGACTGCTGAAATCCTGCGCAAAGTGCGCGAAGAACAGGCAGAATATGTGATTACCTACCAGGGTCGTCCTATAGCCCTGCTTTTACCCGTGGACACAGAGGCTGTTGAAGCTGCCGTGATACAGGCCAGCAAGCAGACCGCCACTGGCGAATGGGAGGCCTATGCCCAGCTGGCAGAAATGTTACGGCAAGAATGGCCTTCTGGACAGAGCACTCAGGAGATCATCGACCATATTCGCAAGGATTAGGCCATGTTCACCATTGATGCCAGCGTACATGTCAATGCTCTCAACCGCGCAGAGGCTGGGTCGGGTGAAAGCCAGGCGTTTCTGGAATTTGTCTCCAAGCGATCAGTACCAGTCTTCTCGCCTACCGTGTTATTGGTAGAAGTGGCGACCACGATTGCGCGCGTTTATAATGATCCAGCCAAAGGAATCGCTTTTGCACAAGTAATTCACCGCCTGCCAGGTCAAGTCTGGGTGCCACTTGACGAGATAACTGCATTAGAAGCTGGCCGCCTCGGGGCAATCCATGGTCTGCGCGGCGCTGATGCAGTTTACGCAGCCGTCGCTCATCGCCATCGCAGCACTCTAATCACATTAGACCGACAGCAATTGGAGAGGCTTTCTCCAATTTTAAGGACACAACAGCCCATAGAAGCCTTGATCTCGTTAACTGACGAATAAAGAGATTAATAGTCAGCACTCCCAAGACGCGTTGAAGGCTGAGCGACTGCCAGCCCCTCCCGGACTCTCCACATCAAGAGTCCCGCCAAAAGAAAGAAGATCGCTGAAAAGGCGAACATTGTACGGTAGTTTCCGCCAGTCAGATCAACGATCACCCCGACTACCTGGGGGCCGCCGACTGCGGCGATGTTTGATGCCAGGTAATACAATCCAGTGAAGGCGCCGATGCGAGTATCGCCGCCCAGATCGTAAACCATGGGCAGCGAATTCACGTTAATCAAGGCCCAGAAAAAGCCAGCCGGGATCAGGAAGGCGATCAACATCAGCTGGCTGCTCACCACCAAACCATACAGGCAAAGCAAAGTCAGGCCAGCGATCCCAACCAGGATCACCCGCCGCCGACCAAAGCGGGTGGCGATCAAGCCGCTCGGCAGGGCAAAGATCACAAACATTAAGGCCAGCCCCGAAGTGAGAATAGCCATCCTCCCTTCGTTTATGCCCAGGATAAACTTCCCGAAGGATGAGATCCAGGTCTCCAGGGCATTAAATCCTAAGAACCAGCACAGGATCGCCAGTAAGATCAACAATCCGGAGCGATCCGACGCGTTCAGGACTTCTTTAAGGTGGCTGACAAAGCTGCCCTGCGTTTGCCGCTCTACTTTTTTCTCGCTGACTTGCGGCTCGCGCACGAGCAGCAAAACCAACGTGACCGCTCCCAGCATCACCAGGCT